>Ga0041059_1000895_pt1 | contig 23580 bp, 9 predicted proteins | sample AraColnosormetaG_FD_56232 | JGI IMG/M metagenome (GOLD analysis project Ga0041059, IMG submission 56232) | Arabidopsis roots microbial communities from North Carolina, USA - Col MF nosort | ecosystem: Host-associated > Plants > Roots > Unclassified | place: USA: North Carolina | collected 2013-09-02 | reverse complement strand
TCGATATTNTTTTTTTTTTTTTTTTGCGTATCATTTGTATGGTGTCAGTTTCAAATCTATTTTTGTGTGTGTATAAAATAGAAAATACGTATGCAATTTCTTTTAAGGAAATAATAATGGTCGCTCTCATGACGCGTTGGTGACCTGGTCCCAATTTCATGTCCCTACTCTCCTTTCTAGTTGCAGACATTATATATTTATCTTTTAATATTCTTGAACTTTCAGCCATACAAAATAAATTAAAGCTTACAGGTTAATTAGTCGATATACTAATAAATTTGTAGTTTGTTGTACTAATTGGCATTACTTACACCAACATATGTGCATTAATATACGTTTATAGACATAAATTGGTAGATAAAATAACTGACATTAATTTTCCGAGGTGGGTACGAAAAGGACGCGCAGAATAATTATTGAAGATAAGTATAATTAGTAAGACCAAAATAAATTAATTTCCTACGTAGGACGAAGTTCTAATCATTATAATCAAAGAAAAGAAGTTTCTTTGCTAAGTTTAATTAAGCTTGTTAATTGATTCCGACACGCTAATGATTGACAAGTCACTCGGTGTGTCTTTTCAGCAAACTTCATGGGACTTCTTCTTCTACTTCTGTCTTGTTCCTTACATTACATCAATCCTATGATATTATAGTGTTTATATAAACTCGGTTGGTAGCTAAATTGTTATGGGTTGCTGCTTGTTTTAACGTTGATTATAGAAGAAATTAATAATTACATTTGATTCGAACTCAGGTTAGTTACTAGAAGAAATTGTAACGACCAAAAGACAGTGTTGGGCCTTAGTGGGCCGTGCAAAGAGATGGGAGTTATGAAACGACACCGTTTAGTTTTAACTTAGTGTCAAACACTCTAACCTGAACAGAAGGTCTCAACAATAAGAGGGGGACTAGCAAGAAGACTCTCAAGGGAAGGACAACTTCATGAAAGCTCAGGTGAAGTGAAACCAAACTCATCCTTTGTCTTGACGATTTGATTTCTCTTGTTTTTGTTTGTGCAATTCCCTATGGATTCTTCTTTGGTCGTTGGTCTTTTTTGTTTTTGTCTGTGGGTCGATGTGATTTTATCAATTCTTGTCTTTCAAGTGTTTGTTGAAATGCCTCAATGGGAAAATGTAAGGTTTTTCAGGGAATCCATTAATGGGTTCTGCTCAACCCAAGGATTCAAGTAACCCTATAACTTCAGCTCCGAATAGGGCTGCAGTAAAATTGCTTAAGTCTCTCTTCATTGGGTTATGCGTTGTGCTAGAGTTTCCAAAGAGATGATCTTTCATTTCTCTTTTGCAACCTCTTGTTATCAATCTATGGGATATTAAGGTTATTCTCCATTTTCATTCCGGAAAGAAATTAACCAGTTAGTGTTGTTCCCATTGATCCAGCAACTTCAGAACTATGTCACGGTTTAGATCATTGTGGCAAGCCTCGGTGAATGCAACAAAGAAGGGTATTTCTCCATTTTCTTCAATTACCATGTTCAACACTTTCTTGTAACTTAGTGAATTTCTTGCTATAGGTGTGCTATACTTATTCTTGTTTGTAATCATAATCAAGTGCGTTTGATTGGAAAGTAACGATTTTGTTTCAAGACTAATCTCTATGGGGATGAAATTTTCTCACCTTTCTACTTTGCATACTTTTTAGCTAGTCTCTAACATATTTTCACAATGTACATACTGTATATAGCTCTAACGTGGGAACTCGAAGAATGGGTACCCCCTGTAGAGAAGTGTATATTCAAGTTCAATTCAAAAGAAGACCTTAAGACATGGCACCTATACTCTGATTCTGAATATGGAGGTACTTAAATCACACAAGTTCAGGCATCTGCCCATAATCATGTTACAGAACCTATTATTGCCTGTTTACATAGTTTCTTTTACTTTCATTCCTTGTTGGTTCATGTTATGAAATAATATTTCTGATATGCAGTGCATAACAATTCTTCATGTGATATGCTCATTATAGTGTGGATATTTTACTTTATAGGATTATCTTCGGCTTCGTTGGAAATTAAAGATGGAGGAAATCGATCAGATTGCAATGGTTAGTATATTGTGGAACAAGTGTGCCTTGCTTTTTCTTTCTGTTACTTTTTCGCTTGGGTCTGATACAATTAGTTTGTGCAAGCCAGATTTTCGAATTAGGCTGGGAAAGTTAGGCCATCGATGCTTCTTTGACTTAAATATACTGTGATGATTTTCTCATATCTAGAGGCATAGAAACGTTATTGAGCATGCTCTAACGTCTAAGCCAATAAATTATAAAATGATTTCTCTTGAAATTTCTGGAACTACAGTTTTCCTGGTTTAGCTGTTTAGGCTCTCTTAATCGAGCCTCAGGCGAAAGTATGAAGTTTCTTGCTTCTCATACCATTTACCTCTCTTCATCATGTTTTTTTCTGCAATTGGGTGGTGACCGTTTTCACCTTATGTCTCCTTTAGGTGTTTTCTCTGGGAACCTCTCTACGGATATGAGGGAAGGTTCAAAATGGAATATCAATCGGAGTGGTTTCTGTGGAATGCGGTCAAAGAAGGTTAAAATCATAGGTTTTGTTTTTCTTTACTAATCATCACATCATCAATCAAAACCAAAGATTTGCATGAGTTTATGCACAACTTACTTAACTAAAACCCCCTCCCATTTTTGTAGTTTGATGGCTTTATTGATCTCGAAGGGTATGATTCCATAGCCCTGAGGCTCAAAGGAGATGGAAGGTGCTATATTTCTACTGTGAGTCTCATGCTCAACATTCATGTCTTTTTGCTCCAGATGAAACACAAGGTTCAAGGAGCATAACTTTTTTACTAAAAACTAAACCGCAGTTCCAATTCAGATATATACTGAGAACTGGGTGAACTCGCCAGGACAAGCAGAAGACAACTCATGGCAGGCTTTTGTTTTTGCTCCAAAGGGAAACTGGTATACAGCTAAGGCAAGTCTCGTACTTCTACAAAGCAACTAGTGTTAAAAGGGGTTTTGCTGTAACTTGTTAACTCAAGTGTGACATCTTTCTTCTTCAGGTTCCTCTTACTCGCTACTTACCAACATGGAAAGGAAACGTGATAGATGCAGAAATGGAGATGAATCCAGGTCATGTTGTTGGTATGTCTCTATCCGTTAACGCACAAGGAGGTGGTTTCATTGGAGCTAAATCAGGCGCAGGCGATTTCCAAGTCGAAATTGACTGGATCAAAGCAGTGAGGATGCCATGAACGATGATGAAAAAAGCTTTCTGATGAACAAATTGAGAACCATAAAAAAGATTGTTGTTCTCTGGGTTTAATTGTAAAACCGGGATTTGGGTTAACCGGATCCAAGTTGATGAACAAAAACGCTTATGAATTGACTTAAAGCAAGTTGATGGACAGCAACTTGAAAAGAAAAATGGGCCAGAATGGCAAGTTGCTCAATTTATTTACCTTAAAGTGACCATAAAGTAAAATTATCTAATTCTTGAAAAGGTAATATTACAAGTTTTTTGCTTTTGAAAAAAAAGTTTTCAAGATAATAACCTTATTAAGTTTCGTTATACAAATCCTTTATTTGAATTTCAGCAAGACTAGGTTATAAAATTCTGCTAAAGTAGAAGCACATATAAAAATATGTAAATTCTATGGAAATTGACATAAATAGCTCTAAAATTCTACAACGTTCCTACATTATATATCAAAAATGTCTATGCTGACAAAACAAGAAGAATGCATCCAGACTATTACAAAATAAATTTGATGCTCTAGAGTCGTTGCTCAAATATTTATTTTTTGTATTCCTGCCAAACTATTTTTTTTCTTCTAAAACATGAGTACTCGATCGGATTTTGCTATACTCGACTAATTTTAGGGTTTAGTAGATTTGTTACATATACATTTTGTAACCTACATAGAAATCAAATGACCAAAATTACAAAAAAATTCACGGTTTTGATCTTACCAGTATACGGATCATTATTTTTACTCAGTAAAAAAATAATTGATAAATGATTTCTTAACCTTTTTCTAGAAAAGTGAGTTTAATCTTCCATTCATTTAAGTCTTAAAAAGCTAAAACATTTACAAATAAAAGATGTAGCCTTGTTCAAAATTGGTTGCGTATACTCACAATTCATAAACTAGAAAGAAAAAAAACACTAAAATTAAAGTAGTAAAATAATACACTACTTTTAGTTTTAAAAGATGTTGTCTAAAAAACGAGGATAAACATAAACAACTAGTTCAAGTGGCTAGTTTCTCGATCATTCTTTGTTACCCCAGTCTCGTATATATAAATAGTATTATATACAATACAAAAGCACGATACCCAAAATATCAAACTCTTCTTCTTTTCCCTTCTCTTCTCTTCTTCTCTTCTTCCACGTTTACGCGTATACACATCTCTATACATACATTAATCTTGATCCTTCTTTATCTCTTTGCTTCCAATAAACTCCAAAGAACAGCTCTTTCTTTTTCTCATTCTTACTATCATCATTAATGGAGAGAGAAGACTTGTACGCTGTCTTGGATTTGAACAACGAATGTACACAAGGAGATCTCAGACTTTCTTACAAGAACCTTGTTCTGGTTCGTTTTCACATCTCTTCTCTTCTTCTTCTTTTTTTGTCTGAATGTGATCTGATCTTCTTGAATAATTTTGTGTGTTTTTTTTTGTATGTTTGGTGGTGTAGAAATGGCATCCAGATCGGTTTCTTGAAGAAATAGAGAAAGATGAAGCTAAGATGAAATTTCAGTCCATTCAACGAGCCTATTCTGGTAAAATTTACACGGTTTTCTTTTAAACCGGGTCTGGTTCTTTATCCGTCTTCTCCAGTTTATTAATCTATTGTATTCACAACAGTTTTGTCGGATTCCAACAAGAGGCTTTTGTATGACGTCGGTGCTTATGATAGTGATGACGACGAAACTGTATGTTCTTCTTGTAGATATTTCTCTTTTAATTGAGTCAGAAATGTTGATTTATTTAATCACCGATATGTCTAAATCAATGTCAACTTATTGCGTTGTAGGGAATGGCTGATTTCATAAATGAGATGGTGACGCTTATGGCTCAAACTCAATCTACGGTAACAAACTACTTTGCTTCATCTATACTAGTCATTACTATTATATATGATTATGCTAATGGTAATGGTAATTGCATATCTTGGAGCAGGGGGACGAAAGTTTAGAGGAATTTGAAGAGTTATTTCAAGAATTGTTGAAGGATGATGTGAATCAATTCAAAACTCGTTCATCTTCGTCTTCATGTTCGCAATTTAGTGGCACGTCGACTTTGGTCCATTGCGATGATTTATCAAATTCAAATGATATTCCCAACAAAATTAACGGTCATGACAACTATTGTTGTATAAGTTCTAGTAAGGTATTTAGTTTTATACTCTTTCTGCTTGATTTTTTTTCCTTTTCTTATAACTTCTTTGTGGTTCTATATATGTATATAACAAAAATAAACTTTTGAAATGAAAATGTATGTTGTAGAATTTAATTCAGAATTATCATGAAACCGATGTTGACCATTGATGTTTTAATAAAAGGTAGGTGGTCCATCGACGAGATTCCAAGCTGGCAATAGAAGATCTAAGAAGTAGAGCTTAAAAAGTTTTTAACATTTTTTGTATTTTTTTTTTTTGTGGAACTTCATGTTGTAAAAGTTGTCGTGGTGAAGAAAATATGGTGGTATGTACTATTTTGTATACAATGTGATCAAACGTCTAGGTCATTTGAATCTCATTTTTGAGTTATGCACATTCTTGTTAAAGTACAAATGCACACAAAAAATTAGAATATTGATATTGTATCTTCCAAATAATATATTTACTATTCATATTTGACATGATGATCAAATGAAACTTCACAAATTCTCGTATTTGATTCAGTTTTACATAAATATTTAATACTCCACAAATATCAAATGAAACTCCACAAATTCTAGTATATATATATTCCTCTGTCGTGCAAAAATAGGATATTTTGGAAACGCTGGGAAGTAGGAGTAGCCGAGTAGGACCAAAGAGACAAAGCTAGTCACAAGTTGTCATATTTTTTAGTTCGTGAAGTCCAAATCACCACTATTTTCGCAGACCTGCGACTTCGAGACTTTTCTTCCTTTTTTTAATATATATATATATATATATATATTTCCTTTGACAAAATATAATATTGTTAACTTATACAAAATAAAATAAAATCATGTTATCCACTACATTTACTTGATATGGTAAACAAAATTAGAAGTTGGATGAAATCAGAAATAAATGTGTATGTATCACCAAGTTGATAATAATTAGTGGCCTTTACACCGAATCTGGTCCATTACTTTTTTTTCTAATTTGACATATAGTAGGTTTCTCCAACTTGTATAAACGCCGCTTATTTTCAATTTAATTCGTAATTAAACAAATATGTTCAGTATATAATTATGATAACATTTTTCTATCATTCTTTTCTGATTCTGTTTTTTCTTAAACTATTAAAGCATTAATTATGCTGGGAATTAGTGATACACATATATACAGAAAAAAAAAATCCGTGGAAGAAAAAATAAATAAATTACGTTCTTCGTTATGAACATTTTTTGTGTGCGACCGAAAAGAAAAAACATTTTTGTAGATTAAGAAAAATATAGGCTAAATTGAGGGCGGGAGGTCTAATATGTCCAATCTAAAGTGGGCCGTTAAGGCCCATTAGTGTTTCTCATGTTTTATCTTCTTAAATTCTTTATTGCTCAATGGCTGCTGATTACCGGTTCGAATCGTACGGAATCTAGTTTTAGTTAAGAAGATGTGCTGATCTAATTACTCTATGATCAAAATCATAAAATTGGAGCCAACAAAAATATCATACCAAACACATGACGTGGCCATGTGGAATTGTTGGCAACCCCAAAACATCCAAACATTGGTTTGTTGCAAAACTAATCAGATAATTAATGAGATTAGGTACAGTATTTCATATACATTTAAGGACATTTAATGAAAATTAATGCTACATTAGAATGTTAGGGTTGTTTGATTGGTGAAAATTACAATTGCCAGCAATTATGTTACTGTAAAATTGCCATTCACATTTTCACCCAATTGATCAATAAAACTTTTCATCGTCATTCTTTTTTTTTTCCATTTGAAAATCTGTTTTTTTTTTCTGTGTTGGATGTAATTTTTTTTCTTTGAAATATTTTTATTACAAATATTTAACCGTAATAAAATAAAATACAGTCTACTATTTTTAGAACGTTTATTGCAAAGTTCTAAAATTGCTAATAAAGTCTTCCAAGTGAAAAATATTTTACCGTTGAAATTATGTTTATTTATTACTACTAGCTAGAGAGCCTAGGCTTCGACCAATTTTTAGTTACGATATTACCCTCATCGTTATAGGCTTTATTAGGAAAGTAAACCGGTGTTGTTAAAAGGTTTTGAGGGTATTATGGTAAAACGTAGTACTGCGGCTGTATCTTTTTTTTCTTTCCTAATCGAAGACGACATTCGTCGGAAAAGAAGTTGTCTGAATAAGGAAACTCTCTCTCTCTCTAAACAGTCTCCGCATATTTTCTCTCTCTAAAGACTCTGTCTTTTTTACTACGGAGAGAGAGAGAGAGAGAGAGAGTGTGCGTGTGCTGGTTTCGAGCGTGGATATTAAGGGACAGAGCAAAATCTTCTTTGGTGGGAGAAATAAAGAAAGATTTTGCATTTTGAGCAAAACCAGTAGTGAAGTGACAACATTAACTCCTGACATTGTTAGGGTTTCATCTTCTTTTCTCTCTTTCTCAACCTCTCTTGCCGATTGAGAACTTGGATTAAGTTTGGAAATACTGAGAATTGGAAAGTTCCCAGCTCAATGCTGGATCGGCAACAGGAGGATCTTGGTATGTTCTTTATGGATTTTGCATGATTTTGAGTTCTGAGCTTTGGTTTTTTTTTTCCGGATTATATTAAAGTTGGGATTTTTATGGTTGGGTCTTTACTTAGAGTAGTGGAATCAGATCTGAGAAGCATCGTGTTCCGATGAATTAGATCCTCGATTTCTATGTCTGGCCATTTATATGGTTCATGACCTGTTTTTGTCTTCCTTTTCATTTCCCGAGATTCTTTGTTTCTCATCAAAGTTATATTCCGTGATTGTCCTACTTATTTCGTGAGAATGACTCTGGTTTCATTCATCTTTTGCTTTCAACATTGTTAGCAAGTTGGCTTTTTTTTTTGTAATCTCTGAGTAACAGTTTCTATTATTGTTTTCTCAGGTTTCTTGGCATTAATTTGAGTTTGTTCAGTTGAATTCTGTTAATCTCAGTGATACTTCTGCTGGTTGGTTAGCATTAGCAATCTGGTCTTGTGAGAATGAGGTCAGATACGGTTCTTGACTACGTGGTATTCGAATTATCGCCAAAGCATTCAAAGTGAGTATATGTTCCACTTCAAGATTTCATGATTTCTAGTTTGTTCTGTATAAACAAGTGTGTGTTTTTCCTTTGATAGATGCGAATTGTTTGTATCAAGCAATGAACAGACAGAGAAGCTAGCTTCAGGGTTGATTCAACCCTTTGTGAATCATTTAAAAGTTCTTGAAGCAAAAGCGTCGCCTGTTGCTCAATCCTCTATTAGATTGGAGGTGGAGAAAAGCAACACTTGGTTCACTAAAAGAACATTAGAGAGGTTTATAACAAAGAATTCAATATCATTTTGGTTTCTTTTCACATAGCCTTTTTTCGATATAGTAATAGTTTCTTCCACCATTTGTCCTTTCAGATTTGTTCAATTTGTTAATAGTCCAGAAACTCTCGAAAAGGTCAATACATATTATTCCGAGATGTTGCAGTTGGAAGCAGCTCGAACATTATATTCGCAGGTTGTAACCACTATTTTGAAACTTGACTTCTAATTGTGATTCTTGACCGATCGATCTTTCCTAAAGTTTTGTTGTCATTTTTTTGGTTCTTAAAGCGGAGTGAAGACTCAAAGTTTGGTGCATCAGGTGTGTTTGATTTTACTGTTGTTACTTTGCTCGTACATTGATCTTTAACATCAATTTGAATCCTATTTCCTTCCGTTTCAGATGATGGAGCTGCAGCAGATGCCACAAAGTAAAGCTTCTCTGCGTTTATGTTTGTTCTGTGTTTAAAGAGTTTTATATTGATTACTTTTTCTTCTCTATATTCAGGAAGGAGCTCTTAAAGGCTATAGACTTAAGACTTGAAGCTATTAAAAAGGACTTGACAACGTCCATTTCTCATGCATCAGCTAGCGGTTTCGACCCTCATACTGTTTCCGAACTCAAACAATTTGCTGATAGATTTAGTGCACATCATTTGGAGTAAGCCTTTTATTGTTTTGCTACTTTTCATTTGATGAAACCTATCTTTCATGCTTTGTTGTTTGATTGAATTGGAATGGTTCCATCAGTGAAGCATGCAGTAAATATATCTCACTATGGAAGCAAAGGCCAGACTTGATCGACATGAAGTACTCGAATCAGTTGGCTGGTGTTGACAATGTCAGCCTCCAAAAAGATAGCACGCGCCAGAAGCAAAATGCGGTAAACGAATCAGAACATCAAATTCAACAGTGTGCTACTACAAGTACCAAAAGGAATGAAGAGGAGAAAACTGATGACAGTTTGGATGTAACCTCTTCTACAGTTAAGACTACCCAACACACAAGACGACTCAGTGTGCAGGATAGGATTAACCTCTTTGAAAACAAACAGAAGGAAAACTCACCCTCTGGGGGAAGCAAACCTGTAGCTGTTACTAAATCCACAGAGCTGAGGAGACTCTCCTCAGATGTTTCTTCCTCTGAGAAACCTATCCTGAGAAGAAGCAGTATTGTGAGTGACATGAGCACTGATTTGGCATCAGAAAAGAAGTTGGAGAGTTTCCCGGAGGATCCGTCTTCGACTTCTTCGTCTCTTCCTCATACCATAGCTCAACCTAATTTCAATGAAAGCGTTAAAAAGGACGATGAAGTCAAATATGAGCTGAAGAGTGACTCCGAAAAAGTTGGTGATGAAGAAGCTTCTCGAGACAGAGTTGAGAGTTCCAAAACTGTCACTGAAACGAGGTTGGTGTCAGGAGTTGAAGCAACGTCTTATGTTCAGTCCAGATCAGTCATTGATCCGAATGTGTCTTCTGCTTCACAAAACCAGACTGAGAGACATGTCGATAGGCTACAGAATGTCATGAGTGATGCTAAATCCAGACAGAGAGAGGAGGGTTATGAACACAAAGCCAACAATGTATCACAATCATCAGCCATGTTTCCTTCTCGCCATACACGATCTCAGTCAGCTCATATAGAAGCTAGTTTTAAGGAGGATGTGGCTTCTCAACCGCAGTCTAGATACTCTTTTGGCAGGATCAAGAAGAAAGAAGTGGTTCCATCAGACGAACAACCGGTGTTACCTCAGAAACCACAATTTAATGTGAGGGATGGTCCTGACGATGGGGAGGGCAGGCAGGTTAGAGCTAACAGTAGTAGGTTTCCACCTGCATCGGTAGATCAAATACAGAGGACAAGACTGTCAAAGGAAAATCCGGGGGCTAATGATGAGTTGAAATTGAAGGCGAATGAGCTTGAAAAGCTTTTTGCTGAGCATCAACTCCGGGTTCCAGGGGATCAATCAAGTTCCTCCAGACGTGGTAAGTCGAGTGAAAACCAAGTTGCACACAAAGAGCCATCTCATTCTATAGCAGCTACAGAAAAAAGACTTTCTCTTGGTGGCGGTTCTGCTGATTTCTCAAAGCTTATGACTCCCTTAGTTGGTGACAAAGACAAAGGGGATGCATTGCGACGGAATTTATCGGACCTTAGTCTTACGGATGATTCTAAAGGAAAGTTTTATGAGAAGTATATGAAGAAAAGGGATGCCAAACTGAGAGAAGAATGGAGTTTGAAAAAAGGTGAGAAGGAAACAAAACTGAAGTCTATGCAAGAGGCTCTTGAGCAAAGTAGAACCGAGATGAAAGCTAAGCTCTCTGCTTCGTCTTCTGAGAGAAAAGATTTGCTTTCAAGTACTCGTCAGCGTGCAGAGAAATTCAGGTCTTTTAACTCTCGGTCAAGTATGAAAAAGTACCAGGTAACTTAGCATTAGATCCATTAGAAATGTTCCGATTGCTAAGACTTGTTATTGATGATACTGTCTTTTTGGCACATCCTATAAACTCATTTCAGAGCGAAGAAGATGAAGATATCTCTGAACAGAAACCTCGGGCAAAAGATAAAGCAGCCAGTGGACAACAATCTGTTGGCAGCATTTCTTCTCGGAGCTCCCAAGCTAGAAAGCTTCAACCCAACAGGAACATGTCTTCTTCTATTACTCCGCGGAGTGCAGCATCGGTTCCAAAACCATCAGGTAAAGTTTCAAACACCTCTTCTGGGAGGCGAAGATCAGACAAGTCGCTCGCACAATCTGTTCCAAATTTTTCTGAACTTATAAAGGAAAACACGAAACCATCTTCTTTAGCTGTCAAAACTACTATGCGATCACAGGTGAAAAGTAGTGGTCGCACCAAGAATATCAAGGAAGATACACTTCTCCAAAGACCTCGATCATTAAGGAAAAGCTCCTCTGGGAACATAGACTTTACGGAACTCTCCACTCTCTGCTCTGATGATATGATGGTCTCTCTAAGAGTGGACTCTGATATATCCGAGACTCTGAGAAATGAAGAATATGATGAACCTGAAGCTGAACCAGAAGAAGTCTTGGAGAATGCTGTTAGAGAAGAAGAGGAAGTGGAAGAATTGGAAACATTGGTGTTTGAGGATGGAAATCCAATGCTAAGCGAAGCTTATGAGAAAGTTGATCATTCAGGAGAAGAGAATTGTAGTTTCTTACCCGCTACTGTGCCTACGACATTGCTTGCCTCGTTAATGGACTCACCTGGAGAAAGTCCTCTTTCTTGGAATGCAAACCTGCAACACTCATTCAGCTATCCTCACGAGCACTCGTCAGATGTTGATGCTTCTGTGGATTCTCCCACGGGAAGCCCTGCTTCGTGGAGTTCTCGGATGAGAAAGAAATGGGGAACGGCTCAAACTCCTGTTACCGTTGCTGCTGCTAATAATATGTCTCAGTATCAGTCAAAGAAGGATTTAAGTAAAGGGTTTAAACGGTTGCTAAAGTTTGGAAGAAAAAGCCGCGGAGCGGAAAGCTTGATGATGGATTGGGTATCTGTAACGACTTCTGAAGGAGATGATGAGGTTGAAGATAGGAGAGACTTTGCGGATAGATCATCAGAGGATTTAAGAAAGTCGAGAATGGGATCTCTACAAAATCATCTCTCTGAGGATGGATTCAATGAGAGTGAGTTCCCTGAACAAGGTAATACTAATAGTATTGCTTTCTTCCTCTCTAAGTTTAATGCTATCGCGAGTTCTTACATATTTAGTTGATATTGTCTTTCTTCTTCAAGCTTCTAACACCGAGCTGAAAGATGATCATCAAATGTCTGGAAGCAACTTTAAAGGTCAAAAACTTGTTTTTTTTTTCTTTTCATGCATATTACTCATGCAGAATGCAAGATTCTCCATCATTCTTCCTTGAAATGAGTCGTATTATTTCTTCTTTTACAGCGCAAAAGTCATTCTTCTCGCTCTCCACATTCCGCGGCAAAGGAAATGATTCGAAGCCAAGATAGAGAGCAAACAAAGAAAGAAGAAACTTGGATGTGGATCAAGTTGCGTGAGTAAAGAGAGAAAAGAGACAGATTCTATCGCAGACTCAGGCAGACTTCAAAGACGGTATTTTTTCCCGATGAACTGGCTGGTAACTTCTTCGATGGTGTGTGTACATTTTGTTTAGTGAACAAGAATTGATTAATCCGATTTTCTGTAACTACATTGTGATTTTGGCAATTTTGAAAAATCCTATTTGTTTTTGGCCTTCCTTTACAAATATATTGATGCACATTCACAAATATTCAAGAGCATCTGGCTGGGCAACGAAATCTTTCTTTATTTCCCCCACAAATCATATAGCTGAAATTGTAGTGTGCATATCAAATTTTAGTTCCCATGTTTACAAGGTAGCAGTGGCAAATCACAACAATTGAACAAAACAGATATATTAATTATTAAGCTTAAAATAAATCTCCAAATAGCCTTGAAGCAGACAGTGGTTATATCAACAACCTAATGATAGTGGCACTTAATTTCACTAGCAGAGCACAACAGATTCTTTACTTTTTCTCTACAGGCTTTGGTCATGAATCTAAATTTAATTTCAAAAGCTTAATGTACAAGCAAAACTTAAGACGGTAAACTAAAAACTCTTTCTATGCTTGTCCCTAATGTAGATAACAACTCATGTTGTGAAGCAAAGGGTTCCTGAAGATAAATAATGTCTACCCAAAATCATAGTTTTCCTGATCAAGAATTATTACCAGCAGAGTTGTTTTTGGGACCTTGAAGCTCCATTGGAGAATTAGTGATGCTACCAACAGAACCCATTGTCTGAGAGCTAAGCTGTGGACTCGCTGGACAACCCTCGAGGTTGCTTGTGCTCATGGGATGCATTGCACCCGAGCTTATCTGAGGACTCATAGGAGTTCTTTGGTTCACTTGCTGGGGACTCATTGGAGTTCTCTGACTCATTTGCTGGGGACTGGACTGTTGTAGCTGCTGTTGGGTAATTCCAGCTGATGGTGACCCTACTTGGGGTGGTGATAGTACAGACTGAAGAGGGGATGCTGTTGCCTGCTGCTGCTGCTGTGCTTGTTGAGGCTGTTCATGTTGTTGTAGCTGCTGCTGCTGCTGCGGAGACTGAGCTAGCTGCTGAGATGGCTGAGACATAGGCTGCTGTAACTGTTGCTGATGCTGCAACTGTTGTTGTTGGGGTTGCTGCTGGAGTTGCTGCTGCTGTTGTTGTTGATTCATGTAAAGATTCATCATTCCAGGCATCAGCTTGGGTGGGCCCATGTTACCCATAGCAGCAGCTCGCTGCAGATTAGCTCTGTTCTGATCCAACATGGAAAGACCAGCTGAGCTGGGGTGCATCTGCCTAGTACCTGACACGCCACTTATCCCGGTTTGAGGAGCACCCATTACACCTCCTCGGTTTGCCATGCCCATCCTAATCTGTGTAAACAGAGCGTTTTGTTGTGGTGTTAATGCACCAGATCGGAGTTGCTGGCTTATAGCATTCAAATTTGATGCTGGATTCAGATTCATTGGGTTCTGGCCCATATTACCGATGCCAGGAACAGACATTGACGATGAGATTCCGGTTCCCCCCATACCTCTTCCTGCCATATTCAATTGGTTGCCTAAAGCTCCAAGCCCAGCAATACTATTTCCCATGCTTCCCATACCCATACCCATGCCCATACCCATACCCATGCCTACACCTGATCCTAGCCCCATCATTATCTTCTTCTGCACTGCCGCCTGCTGCTGCTGCTGTAACATCTGCAGTTGGAGAGGCGAATACTTGTTGGCCATCTGACCACCCGGCTGCATACCAGAGCTCTGGCTCATCGAGTTGATGGCTGATAGTGGATTTGTAGGCAGTATCATGGAAGGTCTCTGCATTTGTGGATGCTGTTGCTGTGTAAACATTGACTGTTGATTTTTCTGCTGTGAATGTGATGACAGTAGCGCTGACTGTTGTGGGTCAAGCTGTTGTGGTTGCATAGGCATGGAGACACCAGACAGCAGTCCTTGAGACATTTGCAAGGCTTGAGAATTTGTTGGAGGAACCATCCTTGCATTTGCAAGAATATTCTGGGTTGAGTTATTCGGCGTATTTCCAGTATTCCCATGTTTTGATGCCTCACCAGACGCTTGCCCTGCAACTGCATCTCCATACTGTTGCATATCGTTTGCAGAATAACCTCTTGGATAACCACCCGCAGAATTTGGATGGCTGCTGATTGGGCCAGTATCCCCACGGTTTGGCTTTGCCATAATATGTTCTTCAATCATGTATCCTTCACGGGCCATCTGCATAAGCATATAAATCAATCTTTAAGTAGCTTTACCATAGAACCAGGAACATGAAATAATTGATTCAGAACTCGAGAAATACCAGTGATTTAAATTGAGTAGCAAGTAGATCGGCGATGTGCTGTGACAAAGTGAGGAATAAGCAAGTCAGCATAGCTTCCAGAAAATAAGTGGCGTACATAAGAGAAAAATTAATAATCCATTGTCCATTCCCTTTTGATCGCATTGGACAAGAAGGATAAACGAGCATAAGCAACTAACAAGAGAGAAGTATCCATAGACCAACCAACCATATTCATAATTACACAAAACATTCACAACAGAGACATAAACCCCAAGAACATGACCCGACAACCTATAAACATCACTAAATGTAAAATCAACATTACATTGAATGGTAGTGCATGCAAGTTGAAGATATATTGCTGATCAAAAAAGAATGCAGGGGAGTATGATAACTATCAAATTTCCTGTGAACTTACTGTATTGGGCAACGCTAAGAGAAAATCTTCAGCCTGAAAAACATCCCCTTTATCTACGTCCCCTTGATACCATGCTACTGTCCCATCGACGGCCTTCTCTGACATCACCAGTCTTGTTCGGTTTCTAGGGATGAAGGAAGGGACCGAACCTGAAAAGATACTGGAGTCTGGTCAATCACATAAAGAAATATACCAATAGCCAGATATCTAGTTAAAAGAAAAACAGACCTTGCATTACACGTTCCATCTGACCAAAGTGAATGACTCTGGTCTTGTATGTATTCATACTGCCACCAAATATAGATTTTGATAATGCTTCGTCCTCGTCTTTGAAGACCTCTTCGTTAGACAGGTTTGATAAACAAACAGTAAGGGGCTGTTTAGCATACACGCGAGGTCTTCGAGAGTACTCATCCACCTTATGCTTTTTGCAGTTTAGTTGGTACCTAAAAATGGAACAAGAAACTGGATCAACCAAAAAATAAAATCTATGAAATATAGAACTTGTTCATGCACCAACAAACATTATTTATTTATATAAATGCAATGATATAAGGAGAATAAGACAATGCCAGCAATGCTCTAGCGTAAAGCCAGAATCAAAACAGGAGAAGTATCACATAAGTGAAAGTAAAGATCATAAAAAAGAATTTGAAGGGAATAAAATCAACAAACCAGGTTTCATAACATTCATACCTAGCAGCAACTCGTTCAATCTTTGAAAATCTGTCCAAGATTGCGTGATCGCCCAAAGTTTGGGGTCCCACTGAAGGGCTCCTTGCATTAACTGGGACACTAATAGTATTGACACTAACAGGAGAACCAACAGTGCTAATAACTTGCGTCTTAGGAAGAGAATTTGTTCTCCGTTTTGCAGCCATTTGGGCTTGGTGTTGCCTTTGCTGCATAGCTTCATTAGCACTAGAACCCACTGACTGAGTAGCACCAATAGCAGGAATAGAAGTAACAGCCTTGTCCTTCTGAGCTGCTGCAACTGCTCCATAGTGGGTCCCCATTGAACCACCAGAAAACTCACCAGACTTCGATGAAAGTGGGGACTGCGGTGGACCACCTGCCGACAAACGAGGACTTTGAGCCGATATCCTACGACTAAATTGTTCTTCTTTTTTCGGCTCTTTTTCAATCTGCTGGCCAGGATTAACATTCCAGGATGTTTGAGGGAAATTTGATCTAATGAATGCATTATGGGGCATCCTTGACTGAATACGTGGATCTAAATCATTTGCATCACTTCCCACCCCCGGAATATTGTTTCTGGTGCCGCCATCAATTTTACCAGTCTCAAATGGCTCCTCTTTTGAAGTGTATTTCATTCCCCCCTGTTGTGAAGCTGGAAATTGCATGGGACCACCTTCCTGATTCATAACCCCTTCCATTTGGTGTGGTGAAAACCTCTGAATACTTGTATTTGGATACTGAATACTTCTGCCTAGCATGTCTTGGTGTTGTAGAAGCGTATTTTTCCAATTTGTATCGGATCCATGAAGGCCATCCATACGTTGCCCTAACTGTTGCTGCGGAACCCCATCAGGACCCATATGTGAAACCCTTGTTCGCTTATTCAAGCCAGGCATAGAAGACATTTGTCCTTCTTGACTTTCTCTCTTTCTATGAAAAGATGTACCAGGGTTCATACTATCAGAGCCATAAGGCAGCATCGCATCTAGTCCACCAGGCGAAGCGCCAGAGACACTGACAGAATTTGATCCTTGATCCTGCGTGTTTCTTGTACTTCCAATTCCCATGTACCTTTGTTGCTGAGGTGGTACCAAGGCCAGAGAGGAATTTGGTGCATCTTGCAACGGCTGACTTCTTAATCCCGCCAGCATATTAGTACCAAGGTTTTGAATAGCCTGGTTGTTATTGGTTTGCTGCATTATCAAATGCCCTGGCAAATTTCCTCGCTCTGAACTTTCAGGAAGCCGATCAATGCACACCTTTTTCCCCTGAATCTTATTCTGAGACATGACTGTCACTTCTGCCATTTGCCTTAATCTCTTTCTCCGCAAAGTAGAAAGCGACAAATCGAGCTATCGAGTAGAGAAAAAAAAACATTTTAGACACTATAATAAACAACTGAGAACAGAAAGCACAAGGAGTCTTTTTAATGAGATATTACCTTAGCAGTCAAAGGATTTTTACTCAGCCTATCAAGTCTGGGTAAAGGATCCAGACAGAGTTCAGGTTGTAAGGCTTTTAATATCCTGGACTCCACTTCCTGCAGTTGATGTAAGGATCAGTACAGAAGATAATAGTTTCAGTGCTCAGATATACGACCTATAAGCCACGAGCTACCATGATTACCATGAGATCACCGTACGTCCATGAGTTGTCTGACATTGATGGAATATCTTTTACCACATTCTCGAGTGACATCTTAAGGCGCAATTTATTTATCACAGGAGAGACTTGAGATGAGGTATGTTTCCGATAGTCATGCACCTACAATAGTATGTGCCAAAAATTAAAGAAAACATGATGATGTAAGATGGTACACAGCAGTCAATTAAAAATTAGTATAACTAGGTTTTTTATGTTTACTTCTGGTCCCAGTTACTCCATTATGTTTCAGAAACAATCAAATACATGTACAATTGAGTTTGGAAGATAAACTTCCATGTACTTATAATTACGACATTTTTTTAATCTTGATTAAGTGTAGATAATTTCTGTTGAGCTCTTTTTAAATATATTTATATACGTTTGGACTGTTTCCAAGAACTTATGGAAGGCTTTATCCCAAAAAATAATTGCAGATAACTCACCTCACATATAACCACCCCATCCACAAATTTGCAAGGTATATCTTCCAAAATGTCCCCAGGAAGCCTGCCAGCCTCAATAGCCTATAAAGCGTACAAAGGGATTAAAAACATTTACTCAGTAGAATGAAACTCAGAAAGTGTATTTAACAAAACGCGAGTAAGTAGTGCAGTGAAATGCATTATTCGGGTAGAACAAGTGGGGAAAAAAAACATCATCTTCACATTTACTAAATCTAAGTACTTTGAATTCATTCACCAAAACTTTGATTACATGTTCAAATCAAGTCTATAATAACATAGTTCGAAAGATTTACCGAAAGGAGACCCTCTGCTGCCCTATCATACGGATGTAAGACCTTTGGAACATCTCGAAACGATATCTGTTGCATAGCCTGGTATTCAAAAACTCAAATTTGTGAAAACGTGAAGGTTTTAAAACTCAAATACAAGAAATCACAAGATAAATAAATTCATATAGACTCTCAGTACATACCTCAGAGGTTTTTCCTATAGAGTACCCATTTGGATAGAGGCTCAATATGAAGGAAACTTCATGATCTGCAGAGAAACCAAAATGCACTCAATTCAACATAGCTAGAATTTAGCAAAACATTATGTGTCAAAGTGGTTCGTTGAGATCCAAACCTGGAGATATATCGGGTAAAGATGGCTTCGAAAACCCGGAAACATCGCCAATATTGCTATCATCAGTGGCCTGAACCAAACGTAATAAATTTTCTATATAACTTTCCAAAATAAGCGAATTTAGTTGGAACACAATACAACTAAAATTCTAAGTTAAATTACCTTTGGTTTCCCAGATAGAACGATTGCTTTTGGGGAATCAGGAGTAGCCAATTCAGTAGAAATCTTAGGTCGAAACTTTCTACCAACCTTCGATATCTTAAACGAGACACCCATGGATTCTCTCCAGAGAGATGAAGCTCAAACCTGTCTAGGTACTGTCAATAAACGATACAGAAATAAAAAAGACACGAGAATTGAAGAAATCGAAGAATGAATTTTAAGAAAGCTAGAGAAATTGAAACCTTATGAGCTTGTTACAGAGAAGATCATCAAACAATTGGATCGGATAGAAAGCGAGAGAAATCAAAGGTGACTAAGAATAGAGCAATGAAGAATTCATAAACATGGAATTTGTGAAACACAGGTGGGAAATTTTTGAAGAAGATGCGATCGGAAGAGAAAGGAAGAGAGATTATTGTTAGGGTTCTTCTTCTAACTTCAAAGTAGCAGAAAAAGAAATTATCTTTTGTGTCTCTGTGCACACTTGGATTTCGGTTTAAGACAAAACGGAAGTTGAACCAGTTATTAATTTTGGTTAGCTTCGATTAAAATTTGGGTAACCGAGTTTGGGGGTAGAATAGACATTTTGCAAATTAGGGTTTTGCTTGATATATAAAATCCTTCACCCTTATAAGCCTTTCGTCGCCTCTTCGTGTGATTTACTGAGTGAAAAAAGCTTATCGCGGCGATTAGTTCCCGGCGAAGAAGAAGAAGAGAGATAAGAAAATGGCGACTAATGGATCTGCTAGCTCAGCGCAGCTCTCTCAGAAGGAAGCTGATGTCAGGATGATGTGTGCCGCTGAGGTTCATCTTGGAACCAAGAATTGCAATTACCAGATGGAGCGTTACGTCTTCAAGAGACGCAACGATGGTAATTTCTCGTATATTTTTTGATAAACTATCTGTATGTATGTATGTTGATGGTTATAGTGTTGAGATTCTGTGTTGATATTTCGGATTTGTATAAATGTTGATGATCTGTTTATTTGGTTTATGCTGCTTTGTTTTAGATGGTTTTTGGATTTATAGGTTGTTTTATTGTATCGAGAGTAGATTTTACTCACGACGGATCTAAATATGTCGCTGACTGAGAAAAGATAAAATGTTGCAACTAGCCGTTTTTGTCAGCACGCTCACTTCTCTGCGTTCGTATCTAAGAAAAGGCTTTTGTTTCTGTGTCTTCTCTAGTGTTCTTGTTTACAGAAATGTATGAACAAATGATCAAAGGCTCAAGTTTCATTTCTATCTCTCTCTGTGTGTTTGTAAAAAAAAAAAAATTGAGATTTTAGTTTTGACTGATGTTTGAGATTGTATTTGTGCTAGTGTGTGTTATTGTTGCTCTTTTATTGTAATTTACAATTGTAAGTGGTGAGTATGGAACTTAGTTTTTGAAGTTTTCGTCATTCTCAGGTATTTACATCTTCAACCTTGGCAAAACATGGGAAAAGCTCCAGATGGCTGCTAGAGTTATTGTTGCCATTGAGAACCCACAGGACATCATCGTCCAGTCAGCTAGGCCCTATGGACAGAGAGCTGTGTTGAAGTTTGCTCAGTACACTGGAGCCAATGCCATTGCTGGAAGACACACTCCTGGTACCTTCACCAATCAGATGCAGACATCCTTCAGTGAACCAAGGCTGTTGATTCTTACTGACCCAAGAACTGACCACCAGGTAAACTCTTCATATGATTCATATACTAGTGATTGATTAATGATTTTTGTTATTGATAAATGTCTTGTGTGTGTTGCAGCCTATCAAGGAAGGTGCTTTGGGAAACATTCCAATCATTGCTTTCTGTGACACAGACTCTCCAATGAGATTTGTTGACATTGGTATCCCAGCCAACAACAAGGGAAAGCACAGCATTGGGTGCCTTTTCTGGCTTCTGGCTCGCATGGTCCTTCAGATGCGTGGAACCATTGCTGCTGGACAGAAGTGGGATGTCATGGTAAGAATATCATTCTTGGAGCTCTTAGATTAGAAAGGCATCTGTTCATTAAAAACTTTCCCTGTTTATTGACTGAATTTTTCATATGGTATGGTGTTGTGCAGGTTGACCTGTTCTTTTACAGGGAACCTGAGGAGACTAAGCCAGAGGATGAAGATGAAGCTGGCCCTCAGGCAGAATATGGTGCACTTCCTGCTCCAGAATATGGAATGGTAGGTGGAGACCAATGGACCACCGCTCAGATCCCTGATGCTGCATGGCCAGGAGAAGGTCAGGCACCAATCTCTGCTGCACCTGCTGCTGCTTCTTGGAGTGATTCCGCTGGTGAGTTTTTGATAACCATTTGAACCCTATTCTAACAGATCTTGATTCTAATGTTATGTTTATTTTGCTGTTCTAGCTGCACCGGCAGATGGTGGATGGGAAGCTGCCGCGCCACCCTCAGGGGCACCAGCTGCTGGTTGGGAGTAAAGTTGATAGCCTTTACTCAATGGTTTAATGGTTATAGACATGCTTTTTTGTTACTTTTGGGATTGAAGAGTTATCGAACCGTAACTGTTTTTTCTTCTCACTTGTTTCTCTTAAGACCCTTAGATGTTTTGCACCTTTTTGTTTGAATCGAATCTATATTTTGCGTTTATCACAAATATGAATCGAGCTTTGTTCTTCCCAAACATTATTCTCTACATTCTTACAACTTAAAATATCGCAATCTTCAAAACAATAGTCGTAGTGGCCGTTTTTGTTTGACACTGGCTAAGGTTTGAAGAATAAATAGCAAACAGACAAGTCGAAGAAGAACTCATTTAAAACACTCATGTCATTTGTACAATAGAACCGTTCAGGACCATAGACCCATGTCATTGCCTCCATCAAAGAGACTACTCAGAGACGTTGAGGAATCACAGTTTCCCTCCGTAAAAGGCATCTGCGAGAAATATTCGGTCTGGTTCTCAAAAGCAAGAAGCTCTTCAGAAAGCAGAGAAGCATCAACGTTGTTGGCTTCTTCACTATCATTAGGTTCATGTTTCTTATTCGCATCGCCCATGATGATATCTTCGAGCCATTGTGTATCAATCAGAAGCGTGTCCGGATTATTCTCCTCCCACAAGAAATCAAGACAGCTACTACTAGGCGCTGAGCTTACCACCGCCACATCAAGATCAGCCTCATGATTCTCCTCTACCTGTTGCACAGTCTTAGCCTTGGCTTTCCTCTTTCCAGAGGATTCGTTAGGGAAATTGAGCTTAGCTTTGGCTCCACGGATTCTCTTAGCTTCAAGATCATAAGCTCTTGCAGCTTCTTCAGCTGTGTTGAAAGTCCCGAGCCAAACTCGAACTCCTTTGATTGGATCACGTATCTCAGCCGCCCATCTTCCCCAAGGCCTTCTTCTGATTCCTTTGTACCGACTGCTCTGTTTCTTCTTCCCATCTGATGCTGAGCCTAGCCATGGATAAAGTTCAAAGCTTTGAGACATAGAACCAAACGATGAACATACAAAACATCAGAAAACAGAATCGTAACTCACCTGAAGCATGATGTTTGTGAGTAGAGGAGAAGACAAATGGCTCATCGGACTCTAATTCATCGAAATTTCCATCGAAATCGTAGATTGAGCAGTCAAAGACGCCATTACTTCTCCAGGAAGACTTTCCAGATGATCTCGCAATCTTCTCCGGCGCTATGTAATCGGAAATTACAGCTCCTCCGCACATTTTCTCAGAACTAAAGGGTTCAAAGTATAAGTTTTAAAAGTTTTGGGCTAAAAAGTAAAATTTCTCAATTTTAAAGGTGTCTCTGTGTTTTTGTTCTTTCATTTTTGCCTGAGCACACTCTTATACGCAGAGCGACAAGGCGTGTTCTTCGGAACGACAATTGGGCCAAGTGGGCTTTGTTAATTTTACCATTTTATCCTCATCATAGGTTAATCCCTTTTTAAATGATTTCGCCACTGTCTGTAATGATCTGCATTTAGCTGAGTTTATGAACTTAATATATTCGATCTTATCGCTTTACTTGGGGGTTAATCCATTCTTATCTTTAATCATATCTTACATTAAGTGAATCGTATATTTGAGTTTTAATGACCATGATTCTTATATCTACCCAGTTTACTGCGTCATACTAGTCGTTTTGGATTTTTGGCATAAGATAAATAAAAATAAAAACCTATACCTATAGTAATGGTTGGCTTATTCACCTTTCAAGAGTCAATAAATCGACATGGGTTTTAACTTTTAACCAATGTGTTTAGTCGTCACGGTGATTAGTTAAAACCTTTATGGAACAACTTTAATGAAAAAACTATACCAACAGCTGGTTTTGCTACAACTTGATATATACACTAGATTTTAACCCGCGGTATATCGCGGGAATAATTTATTTTTTAAAGTTAGTATATATAAAAGTTTATAAATTGTATTTATCTATAAAATAATTTTATTTTATAGTTTACAAATGTTATTAAGTAACGTCCTTCCAAACCCGTCCTGTAAAAATAAACCCATTTATTTTATTAATGTTGATCTTATTTATGATATGTTTATGAATCATTGTCTAAATATTTTGTAATTTTGTAGTAATTAAATGCTATCAGATTA
>Ga0041059_1000894_pt1 | contig 23592 bp, 13 predicted proteins | sample AraColnosormetaG_FD_56232 | JGI IMG/M metagenome (GOLD analysis project Ga0041059, IMG submission 56232) | Arabidopsis roots microbial communities from North Carolina, USA - Col MF nosort | ecosystem: Host-associated > Plants > Roots > Unclassified | place: USA: North Carolina | collected... | reverse complement strand
AAAAAAAAAAAAAAAAAAAAAAAATTAGTAAATCAATTTTGATTTGGTTTCCAATAACCATATACCAACTATACCAAGCTAGGTTCGAGTTCGTTGTGGATGGTGATTCTTTTACTAATGCGAATTCCAACATACTTCATTGCATCTACATCTTCAAAAACAAAAGTTCTTTATAGAAATAGATCATTACTTGGTGAATGAAAATTTTCTTTAGAAAAACCTTCAGCACCAATGGCTCTCCTTTTCTTTATGTTTTCTGTTAAAGTTTAAAAAAGAAATAACAAAAAATCATTGTTAAAATTATAATTTCATTTTGGAAGAAATCCTGTTATAATAAGCAAACTCAAAAACAAATGTTAAAAGCAAACAAGGCTTAGTGAATCCAGTTGAAATATCAACAATTGTATGTTGTACTAATCACATGGGCCTATCAGTTAGAAAATAGATAATGGACTTTAGCATGGGCTGACAAGAAATTGATAAAGTAAGATTAATGAAAGAGTGAAGTGGATTCAATTAAAGCTTGTTTTAATAGTTTTAGAAACCAAATATAAGAATGGCAAAAACAAAGATCTGACACTCGACTGTAAGAAGTACATACTATGGGAGGTGAATTCCTCAATTGCACCAAGATAATAAATTCAAGACAGAATGTTGTAACATGCTTGAAGCATGCACGTCTAAACAAACTTACGATACATTTTTTATATATATTTTTGGTTTTAAAACTTAACATAATGAAGCTTGTTGTTCATTTAGCTATAAAACTTGTACAAAGTTGATATTTTAAACGTCCATCTAAGATAATTGATTTAAAATATGTTGAAAATTTAGTTTTGTTATTCAATATTTATCTCCCTTTTTCCAATTCAACTTGTCTTCAAAGTTTGTGAACACTTTTTTTTTTGGAACATAAAATATTGAAAATTTAACAGCGCAATGGTCAACGCCGAAAATACTGGATAACATATTTTAATTATTGTAGGACCTATATAATGATTATAGTTATGGATCTAGAAATTTTAGTAGAAAAATATTGATATACAAAAATTCGTCACTGTTAATTGTTGAAGGGAAAGAATCGGACCAAGTCCATGTTCTGTGGAGTACTTAAGTGTAAAGTGTATATGATTTAATGTTATTGTTTGTTTCTCATGCAAATGAGGTTTTGTAAAATACTAAGTTCTTATGATTTTTTGACCAAATTCATTTAACCATTGTGGATAATGGATAAAGCTATCAAACCACATCAGCATTATAGTCGATGAACAGTAATAGTTCAGAGTATTTACATAGCTTATGCCCTTTTTCATCTATTTTTATATTGCATACAATTTATTTTATTTTAAATCTATGCTCTTTTTGATATGTCCCCCAGCAAAATATTGACCACTTGGTCCACCATCGTAAAAACAAATAATCTTTTCTGTTTTGTTCTGCAATTCGCCGACGTTCAAATAAACACGTGCTGAAATAAAATTGCATACCTTTTTTAATGCTTATATGATGTTTCATGTATCAATTTGGCAATTTACTACTAGTAGATGTTATGTTATCTTAAAATGAAATTATATATAAAGATATACTACTATGTTGCTGAAATTTAATATAGAATTTTATAACTGCAAATTATTTTATTAACAGTATTTTAAACTTTTCTCAAAAATACAACACTTAAATTTTGGTTTTCCAAAAATACCATTATATTCCAAAAATATCACTTAAGTTATCTAAAATAGTTAACCTAAATTTAAAATTAAAAATTTTGAACATTTGAAAATCAAGTATGGTGTTTGTGGTATTTTTGAAAAATCAAAACTTTTGGTGGTATTTTTGGAACATTAAACTAATAGTGATATTTCTTACAACAAAATTTGAATGTGTGGCATTTTATAGAATTTTTCTATAATCAGTAATTGTTATACTATTTCCTATTACTAGAGATGGGGAATATTGATAGGATTGTTAATTATTATTCCAAATCATCAGATAAAAAAAAAATCAAAATTAACATTAGTTCATTCAAAAGTTTACAGGTTTGTCTTTAGTGAATAATTGAATATTAAGATTAGATTTTACAGGTTAAAATATTATAAAGAAATCTATGAGTTGATTTAATATGTCATTACCATAATACTATTTACCGGCTAAATTTTGATTACAATGCACTTGGTCATGACCCATACGCAAGCAAACCCAAAAGTTATGACAGATCGTTCTGGTGACCTCAACTACCAAAACAATAATGTGATTATGTGACTACTTTTTTTACCTAAAACGTTTTATCGGACAAAAGTTCTAGTTACAGATGCATCTCATTGCAAAAAAAAAGTTCAAGTTTCTGCATATTTAAATCTTTTTTATTCAATTATTCTTAGATAATTCCCTTAGAAAGTCACAAGAAAATCCATAGCTACTTTAAATCATGAATTAAAAATATATGTAAAATAGCACAAAAATTCTAGAAGTTGCCACCTAATCCGAAAGAAGTCAAGATTTTCATTACACTACCTGACCATCTTTTTCAGTTGTGGTCTATTTGAAACAAAATTAAAACACTTTAACTTATACTCCATTATTATAGTTAGCCATTTAGGTGGCTCCTAATTAATGATTAACAAAAATAAATTATACTACTATATAGAGTCGCTCCTCAATACTCATGGACTCATATATTACAGAACAATAAAAAGAACTGTCTTTGTATATTGTTATGAGCAATTGATTATGACCATCTTACACTATTTGTAGGCTTTGTGCAAAAAAATTATTATGTTAACTTAAAACATGTTTGAATACTCTAATAGCACATGCTTAAAGACAATCCTCATTACGATAAATAAGAAAAATGAGAGTTTTCTTACTAGTTGAATAGTAAGAGACAAAGACTTTTACACTAACTTGAAATTGATAAAGTCAAGTATCACAAAAATACATACAAACTGTTTTCGATGTTTCTCAATAGAATCAAATATTTAAGCAAACAAAAAACATATTAGGGTTAAAATTAATCAACCACTTCAAACTTAAGGTCCCTAATACAAATCCTAATCTTTCACCAAGTCCCACTATTTTCAGAAGACCCCAAAAGCTCCTCAAGGTACTGTTCTCCCAAATCCTCAAAGACAACTACATTATCTAACTTCACGGAGCGGTGATCAAAGTCACTATCTTTCGTCTTCTTATTGGTCATTCTCCGTCTCATCGAGTGTTTCCTCTTCAACGCCACAACCGGAGAACAACCATCCTCGTAGGTATATTTAATCTCCGAAAGCGACTCTTGAACTCTCTCCGCCGAAAAATTGAGAATCGCCGAGGACCCTCTCATCGAGAAAGCAGCTTGATCGTAGGCTAAAGCCGCCTCTTCCGCGCTTTCGAACGTCCCGAGCCAAACCCTAATACCGTTTCTAGTCGAATCTCTTATCTCCGCCGCGAATTTCCCCCATGGCCGTCGTCTTACGCCTCTGTAAGACTTCTCTGACTTTCTTGAGCTTACGGATTTGATCGGAAGGTCTTGACTATCCGAGTCAATATAGGTTTGTTGCGTGGACTGCTCGATTAGACCGTAGAGAAACATTTCCTCTGAGTCGTTCTCGTTGAAGGGAAGAGAGTAATTGTTAGAAGAAGAGGATGAGAAAGAATCTGGAGAAGATCCGATAGAATATTCCGGTGAGAAGCCGGAGAATGGGGACTGAATTAAAAATGGATCCATGTAGAAAAAATACTCTGTTTCTTGACTACTCTGTTTTCGGTTAGGGATCGTTAGTGGATTGACATGGTCTATATATATAGAGAAAAAAATGAGTATGTATATGCAAATGTCCAAATTAGACTTGAGTTTTTACTGTCTCAGTGAAAGACAAATGTCATGTAATAAAAGGGTGAAATGGGAATTTACGAAAAATAATGTTACACTCAAATGAAAAACTATGTTGCTTCGTCGAAGATTCGAGCAAAGACGTTTTGCATATTTCTTCTCTTCGTGTGATATTTAATGTTTTCGTAATATATGAATTGTTTTGTACCGTTTAAACTAATCTTCTTACTGTCGTGAATCGTAATTACGTGAGACTAATATGAAACTGTATATTATGTAATTATCCCAGAATTGGTATGTATATTTAGGTATATATTCTTCAAATGTAGAATGAGCAGTGTAGGTTAGGTATATCATTTCGTATTATCATCACATGATTCATCGAAATTTTGTCACTTTTGCATCATATCACATTTCTTAGTTTAAATATAATTTATTTTTCTTTTTATGACGGTAAGGTTTATGAATCATGTACGACCTAAAAAAGATTAACCACATATGAAAACAACTAAAATGTTATATTTTGTAGTATATATCAGGATTACTTTGGTGTACCCAAGATATTATATTTTATAAGTGAAAGATTTATGATGATGTAAAAAGTTTTAGAAAATACTGATTTGATGCTATTTGATAAGTTTTATCAACCTACATGCCACATTCAGATCAAATTGAATCTAGAAGAAAATAAGATGGCGATTTTAGTAGAAAACTAAAAATCAGTTGACTAAAATTTTTATAGATAATTTTGATATGCAAATAAAATTCCCATCTTATAATTTCTAAGTGGACTCCACTTATTTGATCTAAAACAACTTATGAATAAAACAAATAACTGCGAAAGTTCACATTTCACGAACAGAAATAACAAGATCGATGTGAAAATGATTAAGCCATATTCCAAAATAACTGCTGGATCAACTCAACAAAACATTTTCATGCTTAGGTATTGCAAATATGATTACATAAAATATCAAATCATTATCCTATAATCTTAGGAAGCTATTATTAATTATTATTAAAGAAAATCTTTTGGCCAAAAGCATGGTTAAAGAAAATTGTTGGTTGGAAGGATTCAAGATACATGCCCCCTTGAATCCCAAACAACAAATAATTTCGAGCCATCTCATGTTTAGAAGATAATTTGGCTTTATCTGCTTTCAACTTCTTTCTCAAACAAAAAAGATACTTCATGTGCCATTTTTTCATTTTTTCTAGTTTCCTTTGTTTTTTTCTTCACTATTTCTAGTTATCTTATAGTAGAAATATATTTCAAATTTGGTGCAAATTATAACCAAATTATAACTCTTAAATTATATGAGTTACCTAATATTTTCTTAAACATTATCCCAATTACATTATTTTAAGTCATCTAATTAGTTGATCAAATTTATAGTATTATCGGAAAACAACATATAAATGTTCAGAAAACTGATGACCCCTCTAAAATCCTGGCTAGTTTGATCATAAACTATCTTTCAACCATCCTTAGATATTTTTTTTCTTTTCCAAATGTTGAATCGATTATCCAAATCTAGCAAATTTAATAATTCTTCAAAAAAAAGAATTTCCTAGTTTTTCTCACATCTTTTCTGTTTTAGTTATTTACATTTACTTTTATTTTGTCAATAGTCATTTAAAACAATGTAACAAAAGTAGGAGGTGTTGAAAATAATTATTCGAACGGATACGCAACTAAATTCTATTAGAACACTACACATCATCACATGCATCCTGAGTCCAGTAGGACACAAAATTATTTATTCTTTCTTAAGCCCATCCAAAACTATGCATAACTGATTATTTGATATCCCGCACGTGTTCAAAGTTTTTGGCTCTATTTTAAACTTCAAACCTGGACATTGTATCTCTTTTGGCTTTACTTTAAACTTCATTTTTTTGTGGTAAAATACTTTAAACTTCTTACACGTACCGAAAATGAATAAATTAATTGATTTCAATATTGACATCAGAAAAGTAACCCAAGAATAATTGCTTTTGATATCAGTTGCTAAATGATTTCCATAAATTGACACAAAAAATAATAATATAATTATTCGAATAATTACTAATACTTCATATAAAAATAAACAAGTTTTCTAAAATGATTTATATTCCTCAATATTTTCCCTTCGGTCAGTGGAAGCTCCAGAATTTCAATTCTTAGTGATTCAAATTTTTATATGGAAATAGGCAAATATAAAAAGATTATTTATAGTCAAATCAAAAAAGAAAGAAAACAAAGTCCAGTAAGCATTCAAATTTGACTAAGGTGTTAGGCGTAAGGCGATAGCTACACATTCATGGTACGTGGTCATATTATTTGTATATTTTCTAGTCATTTTTATGATTTTATAGTCATATCAGTTAAAAAAATTTAATGTATTTACATGATTTTCTTAAATTATTTATGTATAATCGGCAACATTTTCTGTCGTTCGGAAAATCCATTTGGATTTGAAACAAAAGAATTTCTGGACTCAAATCAATTTTTTTTTCGAGTGAATGAAAAAATTAAAACTTGAGTCATGATATCAATTCTATCTAAGAAATAACAAAAATATCAATTGGGAGAGACCTTTGATACGATATAGAGGCCAACACAACATATACGAGAAAATCTCCTACAACTACTTTAACATTAAAAAAAATTGTTAAAGAGAGTAGTAGCTTCTATAGAGTGGCATAGTAAACACTTTACAGTATCAATATGATAAGAAACCGAATGGGCCCTAAACCAAGCCCAATAACACGATTAACGAACATTCTTGAACTGTTGTTGTCGGCCCCAACTACTAACGTACCAAGGTAGTTGCATTTCGCTATTCCACTATCTTCTTTATCACATTGCTTATAATCCACTTTATATCATCATTTTAGTTACAAGTTACAATATCCCAAAAGTAGAGGTTAATGGGTGTATAGAAAAAATTGTAACTTTTACCAAAAATATATTAGAAGACTCAAAATCTCGAATAATAACAGATTATGGTCGGTTGCACATGTAATGAATACGAATGGTGCAAGGTGACTACTAAAATATAGGTTTGTGTCATTGTGTGTCAAAGATAATATAATAAGATTATAAGTAATGTTTTGATGTTACGACGGGTATTTCTGAATAAAACACAAATTATCACTATTTCTTTATTTATTACATGGTTTGCTAAGTATTGTCCACTGTTCTACAACATATACTAATTAATTATTTAAAACACATTACACTAACCAATTTTTTGTTTTGTTTTGGGGAGAGGTTGAATTCTTGATCAGCGAAGTTTTACGTTTAGGAAGGATTGTTTACGTTTGAATAAGTATTACCAAGGACTGATCCGGGACAGAAAAAGTGTCATAGGCCAAAAGCTTCGAATTACCTTTGTTAACAAAAACAACAATTTTGGATGCTTTCTTTATAAATTCTGCTTATAAATCTTCTTAACTGGACTCGTATCCTTGATTCACAGTATCTTTTCTTTTTGTTAGATGTGAAAAAATTCCATATGAAAGGTTAGTTATAAACATATACAGCTTTTACTGATATGCAATATACGTATATCTTGCAAACTCGGATCTTGGATGTAGAATGGCCGAAGACATTTTTACGAATTAAGGTGGATTAGTTTCTTAATATTATTACTCACTAAAATCAAAGAGGTTTGCCAGAAAATATATCGTTTCAGTTCCTAAATTGCTTAGTCTAAAGGGAATTTGTATCAAATGTGGCATCGTTTGACCAAGATTAGGTTTATATTATAATTTAAGGGTAATCTTTAAAAGAAACTTTATTACGACATTCCACATCGACCAAATTGCCAAATCGGAGTCATGTTTAGAAAAGTGTTTTGCAAACAGTTTGATACCAATTAATCATCATACTGTTTTAGAAAACACATTTGACTAATAATTGTTAAAAGTTACCATAAAAGAGTTGACTGTTTAGCCACCAAACCCTCGAAGCTATTATTAGCTTAGTAATATCTCATATAAAAGATTCGTTTTTTTCTAGATTTGTTTGAATGTTGATATTACTAGGTTATGACTAGGGAAACTATGAGTAAACTAAAACATAACGGAGCAATTTTTTCAATTAATAAGCGAGTTATTAAAAATTCCCTTGATCACTGTTAAAAATATGATACGAATTAAAAACACTGTAGATGTTGTACTATAAAAGGAAAAAACAAAACACTAATAAAATGTTTAAAGATAGCTCCGGAATCAGAACTCATGTAACATCAACTGTAAAGTTCGAACAAAATATAATATTCCAGTTTTGGCAAATCAGAATCCCATCCCTCATTGAAAAGATTAAGGCAAAAGAGACATCTCATAAATTAGGTAAAAGAAAATGCAAACATAATCAGACATAAAAACATTGATCTGACATATACAAGATATAAAGCGAGATAGATATATATAAATCAGTAATTTTGAACAATCTTGCGTTTTACTCCATTTCTAGAGGGCGAGTTAATTATTTCATTTTTTTAATCTTAATTTGTAAAAAGAATGAAACAAATTAGTAAAAAGAATGAAACAAACATAATTTATTTTAAGAGAAATGAGATGCTATAAAATAGTATATAAATATGAAGTGACCAATCACTTTATATATTATTTGTTACTCTCTCTCTCTATGTCCACACAAATACTTGAGAGTGTGAAGAATCGTGAAATTTTGGACATTTTTCTAACTCAAAATGATACGTTCAACTACTACACCACCATTAGTTGGTTTAAGTCTATTTGCGTAGCAATAATTTGCAAGAATGATGTGCTTTATATATCCTATACATAGAAAACTTTAATTAAATTTTGCTTTTTTGTTGAATATACCCTATATTTTTGACAACTTGTTAAAGATCATTTTTATTTTCATCAGTTATTATTTTAATAAATACATCGTATACATGTCGTTATTGGACGCGTAGGACTTACGGGATTGGGCATAATTAAATGGTACTTAATTACTTTGGTTATGCTTTTTCTATTCTATGGACTCAGACCTCAATATTTGCGAACCTATGATTATAATGTTTTAGATATTTTTAATCACTGTTGTGAAGATTTTTATAATCCTAGACCATCGATATTACGAGTTACAACTTCTTCTACATAAGTTACAATTAAGATCACTCTGGAGTCAAAGACTAATTAAATTTTAGTTACATAATTAAGAAAAGTTTTTTTTTTTTTCACAATTAAGAAAAGGTTAAGATGTGCGAACAATCAAATTTGGTTTGTGCACCACGTGGAATCTTCCTGGATGACAACAATGTATCATTAATGCATAAAAATAACAAAAAAAAATAGAAAAAAATAGAAAGGGTATTAAAGGAAAGAATAGTCAACCCAAGAAGGCAAGAATCGTCAAGTCACGTGAAAACGAACGTCGATTCTGACTCGACGACAATCCGGCCTCATATATAAATAGACAGATGATACTACATAATCCATAATCCATAGATCTCTTATTAAATAACAGTGCTGACCAAGCTCTTACAAAGCAAACCAATCTAGAACACCAAAGTTAATGGAGAGCTCAAACAGGAGCAGCAACAACCAATCACAAGATGACAAGCAAGCTCGTTTCCGGGGAGTTCGAAGAAGGCCTTGGGGAAAGTTTGCAGCAGAGATTCGAGACCCGTCGAGAAACGGTGCCCGTCTTTGGCTCGGGACATTTGAGACCGCTGAGGAGGCAGCAAGGGCTTATGACCGAGCAGCCTTTAACCTTAGGGGTCATCTCGCTATACTCAACTTCCCTAATGAGTATTATCCACGTATGGACGACTACTCGCTTCGCCCTCCTTATGCTTCTTCTTCTTCGTCGTCGTCATCGGGTTCAACTTCTACTAATGTGAGTCGACAAAACCAAAGAGAAGTTTTCGAGTTTGAGTATTTGGACGATAAGGTTCTTGAAGAACTTCTTGATTCAGAAGAAAGGAAGAGATAATCACGATTAGTTTTGTTTTGATATTTTATGTGGCACTGTTGTGGCTACCTACGTGCATTATGTGCATGTATAGGTCGCTTGATTAGTACTTTATAACATGCATGCCACGACCATAAATTGTAAGAGAAGACGTACTTTGCGTTTTCATGAAATATGAATGTTAGATGGTTTGAGTACGTACACCAGCTTTCATTGTTTTTAATATATACATGGATTCAAATAATTCTTCCTTAATGAGATAGATCTTCACTAAGTTACTATATATGATATTATGCCAATATAAATTAAAGTGTTGTTATTGTAGGCGAAATAACTAATAAGTTCTGTTTGTGTGATTAGCCTCATTGCTATAACTCCTTCTTGAACATTGTAAAATTCCTCAGTTTGTAGAAGAGAAGTCAGACGAGAAAATTTTCATTATAATTAACCATCCTAGAGAATCTATGGACGATGAATTGATATCGGTGTGCTAAAAGAAATATTCTAATAGAACAATATATTATCTTTTTACTTGAAAATCAACTTTGCCAACAACTAGAACATCGTCGTATGTGAGAAATTGAGATTATCGTATCCGATCAAGATGATCATCTATAATAAATTTTTGTTTAAGGAAAAAAAAAGCAGAATTAATATCAACTGTCGTAGTTAAAGTTTTTAAGATAGACTATTAATCCTTTGACTAGGAAAATATGAGAAAACTAGGATATATTGCAAATTTATTTGTTTAAGTATGAGAATCGGTCAAGTGACATTATTGTCTCTGCAGAATCTTTGAGCGCGATATATAGTTTGTATCCACACCACCACAGCAAATAGTTGAGTAGAAAAACCAATAGACCTTGTTGAAAAAAAAAAAAAAATAGAGAAGTAGGAGAATAAAAATATATCATTTTTTAGATTCAATGGGATCTCCATAATATTATTGAAAAGAAGAGGTAAAATTAAATTTATTTATAATCAGAAAACTAAACAGAACTTTTTTTTATCTAAATCTAAGTAAACTATTCTCGAGTTAGATCAATGATATATTGTAGGACACTTTTCAGATTCTAGCCAGTAAGGCAGTAACTTGGGCCAAGTCTATTTAATTTATACCCTGAAGCCAATCAACACACTTGTGAGTTGTGACAACTAGTAATTTAAATTTTCCCGGGAAAATTGACTCATAACAGAATAACTTCCTAAACTAAAGTATATTATATTGATTATTACTCTTTACTCCAAAAACATTACACTGTAAGTAAGTAGTGATGATCTAGCGGTTTGCGTCGTTACAATTGTCTTGGTTAGATCTCTCACCATAATCTAAAAGCTCCTCCAATAAACTATCATCCAAATACTCGAACTCAATAACTTCCCTCCCATCATCACCACCACCTCCTCCTCTATATCCCGACGACGAGGAAGCCACTGCATTCTCGTGGCTGCCATTTGGACCGTCCTTCATCATTTGATACTCGTGAGGAAAATTGAGAATGGCCCTTTGGCCTCTCATGCCGAAAGCTGCTCTATCATAAGCCCGAGCCGCGTCTTCCGCTGTGTTAAACGTCCCAAGCCAAACACGAGCACCGTGTCTAGCTGAGTCGCGAATCTCCGCCGCATATTTTCCCCATGGACGCTTTCGTACGCCTCTGTATTTCATCTCATTCGTGTTATAAGACTCTATACGTTCCATGAAAGCTTTTAAGGTTTTTGTTTTTGCATGTACATGAGTTGATAGCTATGACAACTTATACGTGGAAGTAATGTGACTCTATTAGAGAAATCTAGTGGATATTATTTTAACGCACGTGCCTGTTCAAAAGCCTCCTTTAAATTACCAATAAAGTTAAATCAGGGGGATAAATTGCAAATAAAAATATTTATATGCCATCGTAATAGTATATGAAATTTATTGGTGCGACTAAAAAATTGGATATATTGTGGCTGCTCTGTGTACATTATAATATATGAAGAATTAAGGGACTAAATTGTAAAAATCAAAAAGATAGGGTCGTATGTGTATCTGGATGGTCAAGGAGACGGCTAAGTTGAATGAAAGTATTTTTATGACAACGGACCAAAAGATACTCTCAGCCTCTCACTTTTGTTTTTTTGGGTCAAGCTATTTGTTTTTGTTTTTCCTTCAATTAATTGACTCACGTGTCAAATTTAAATGCACGTGTAGTAGATTCTAGTCTTTTAAATTTCAATTTGACCATCGCCAAACACATAGAAATGTGTGTGAATTGAATCATAATACTTATAAAGACATGTAAAATATGATACACTTATAGTAGATAACATAAAATATTTCTGCATTTTGATAGAGCATACTACTTTTGTTTTTGTTTTTCCTTCAATTAATTGACTCACGTGTGAAATTTGAATGCACGTGTAGTAGATTCTAGTCTTTTAAATTTCAATTTGACCATCACGAAACACATAGAAATGTGTGTGAATTGAATCATAATACATATAAAGACATGTAAAATATGATAACACTTATAGTAGATAATATAAAATATATATACAGTTTTGATAGACAAGTTATTTCAGTTTTAATAACATATATTTTAAAAAATATAGTTAAAATAAATTCAAATTTTAGGAGTTGTGTGTATTGTAAACCTATTTGATCAAATTATATGTACTTTAGCATGATTATATCACTACAAAACATTGCAGAAAGAACATTTTAGAACAGCTGTATATTAGCTAGGTTCAAAAAAATAACTACAAATGTCAAATCATGGGCTTAGGCCTCTTAATTCGACATTGTTACTGGGTATGTTGAGCGACCCAATAAGCCCAACAAACTGTTTCCCACCAATGCTTGAAGGCCATATATTGGACAAAGGATATTAGTTTATAAAAACATCTTCATCTCAAAATATGTAGGAGAACAACTTTAACATCCAATAGAATATGTTCACTTTTGTTAACTTTATATATTACCCTAGGTCGTATCATCTTTTCAATGTGAAATTCCTAACACGTTCTCCTCGAAATAATGGTTTTCCGTCCAATTTCGAATTGATCACACTATGCAAATATTACGTAGATCAAATATGGTCTCTAATACCACATTAAGTTTCATAGCTTTTAACTTGAAATTAATTAACAATGAGTGTATTATCTCATATCACTATAGGTCCCATCACATGTTGGATGTGGGTTATGCTTAAAATAATTTCGAGTATTGAAATGTGTATTTTCATGAGTATAAAACAAAACGAAAGAAATCTAATTCAGAAATTGGATAAAGTTGTGGAAGTAACATCAGCATGTACCAAATAATTTCACTTAAACAAAAAAATGTACCAAATAATTTCATAACATAGGTTTTAAATTACAAAGATAAAATATAATGAAAAGATCATCTCCGGGAGATAGATGCTTGAAATCCGAAGATGCATGGCGGCGTTTGAAAACACCAACGAACGTTTTGTTGTTCCAACTTCCAAGTGTCAAAAACTTAAAAGAAAACATGAATGATTCTTTGATTCTTTCACTGTAATGATCATGACACTGCTTCACTTGTCTTTCCTTTTCTTCGATTGGCCATTTTCCCACTTTGTGTCTTTTATTTGTTCCTGCTTTTATCAAAGTTAGATTTTTTTTCCATGTCAAGTGCCAACTCTTTCACAAGTCTTCGACTTTTTGACCAAACAAGTAATTGGTTTGGCCTTCTATTGAGTTTGTGGATACTGCTCGCTCTAGAATATTGACAAAACTACGTACTATATACTTCTTTTATTTCTTGGTAGTGTCAAGTTTTGGAAACGACGTATTACAAATAATAAATGAAAAATTTGAAATACTGATTTCATAAATATTTTCAGTTTATACATGAGTAAATAAATTTTTAAATATACGAAAATGAAGTTTATACTCAATTAAGATATAGTTAAAAGAAAACGAAAAAATAAGATATAGTTAACAGAAATTATTTACCAATATATCAATTAACGATTATTTGGGACCCCAAAATATGTATGATATTTTAGGACATTAGGCAAATGTTTATTTTTGTTAGTCACACCATGCAACTCATGTTAAGAGATGTTTAAACTATTATTTTGTTTTACTTGAGACAATTTTGTGAACATCATAAGAAATAAGTTATATATTACATACAATACTATGAGATCAACATGATTATGATTTAATTTTAGAACATGATAATCTGCATCAATTCAATCCTATCCCAAAGACTTCATATACGACATATGTGACGAGTAGCTAGTGTTCACCATAATCTAAAGTTAGACATGTGTGTAATGTGATGCTACATCAACATGCACACTTATTAAGATAGTGCAAATGCTACCATTAACTATACATAAACAAATCGAACCAATACAAAAAACGAAACGTAATGCCCCGCCTTTTTTAAGAAAAGTGGTCCAACACTGAACGATTCTCTTCACTCTTGACCCCAACCATTTTCATTTGCCAAATGCGTGGCTCTCTAAAAGCCCCACATATTATTATACATTTTTAAAAAATTAATTAATTTATTAATACTATAAAACCGATTCCGATTTTCTTGTTAAAATTCGATATGTTTTTTTTCACGAGAATAAAATTTGGTTTAAAATTCCAAAATTCTCTCAAATCTTTAATATATATTTTCCAATAACAAAAGATATATATCTCCTCAAATTTTCTAGGGAATACAGTATTTGTGTGTTTGAGACAGATTTTTGCAGATTCTCTCGTTCTGCATTCTCTGTTCTTCTTCTGATGTATCCATCAATCGAAGACGATGATGATCTTCTCGCTGCTCTTTGTTTTGATCAAAGGTTTGATTTTTATTGTTGAATTGTGTTGTATTGTGCCTTTTGTTATTTGGGTTTCTTAACAATTCCAAATTTCAATCCAATTTTAGCAAAAGTTTCGATTTTGAATATGAAAAGTTTTTCTAGCGGTCGTTATTGTTGTTGATGGAGATTGTTGTTACCTTGATTCTGTAGCAATGGAGTAGAAGATCCTTATGGATATATGCAAACAAATGAAGATAACATATTTCAGGATTTTGGGTCTTGTGGTGTGAATCTGATGCAGCCACAACAAGAACAATTTGATTCTTTTAATGGAAATCTTGAGCAAGTTTGTAGTAGCTTTAGAGGAGGAAACAATGGAGTTGTTTATAGTAGTAGCATTGGATCAGCACAATTGGATTTGGCTGCATCGTTTAGTGGAGTTTTGCAGCAAGAGACACATCAAGTCTGTGGCTTTAGAGGACAAAACGACGATTCTGCAGTGCCTCATTTGCAGCAGCAACAAGGACAGGTGTTTAGTGGTGTAGTGGAAATCAATTCTTCGTCATCTGTTGGAGCTGTTAAGGAAGAGTTTGAGGAAGAATGTTCGGGGAAGAGGTAGTCTTTTAAGAATTTGAATACCTTGCTCTTTACTTTTCTTTGTTCTGATGATTTGAAAGATGTTGTGTTTTCTGTGGTGTGTTTAGATTGAATTAAGATATTTGCAGCTAATGATTTCTCTTGGTCTCCACTAGTTTTGGGTCTTGAATTGAGTCTTTTAGTTATGTAGCTTGGATTGGCCATGGTTATCTTGTTGTTTGGTTATCTACAAGACAACTATAGCATCCATTTCGTTGTTTGATGTGATTATGTATGAACAGGAGACGAACTGGATCATGTAGCAAGCCAGGAACCAAAGCCTGTCGCGAGAAACTAAGAAGGGAAAAGCTAAATGACAAGTATGTTCAGAGCTTTCTCTACATATGTTTTAGTTATTGCTTGCACTGTGTTGTTCTGCAGTCGTCTTATATGAAAAAATATTGGGTATTTTTTCAGGTTCATGGACTTGAGCTCTGTTTTAGAGCCTGGCAGGACTCCAAAGACGGATAAATCAGCTATACTCGACGATGCAATCCGGGTTGTGAATCAGCTTAGAGGTGAAGCTCATGAGCTTCAAGAAACCAACCAAAAGCTTCTAGAAGAGATCAAGAGTCTAAAGGTTGGTTTCTCACTTTGTCATAAAGCTCAAGGTCATAAAACTTTGTCATAAAGTTATGAGAACCTAATTTAAGTAGTAGTCTGTGTATCTTCTTCTTGAAAATGTTTCTAGCTCATAATCATTATGTTTGGTACTTATCTGATTTCTCATCTAACTGTCTGTAATAGGCGGATAAAAACGAGCTACGAGAGGAAAAGCTGGTGTTGAAGGCGGAGAAGGAGAAGATGGAGCAACAGTTAAAATCTATGGTGGTTCCATCACCAGGTTTCATGCCCTCCCAGCATCCAGCAGCTTTCCATTCCCATAAGATGGCGGTGGCTTACCCTTACGGCTACTATCCTCCAAACATGCCAATGTGGTCACCCTTACCTCCTGCTGACCGTGATACGTCTCGTGATCTCAAAAATCTTCCTCCTGTTGCTTAATCTTCTTCATGTTGATTCATCATTGATCATTGTTATCAATCCCTTAGGAATTTTTGTTCCTTCAGATGATTCTTTAATCAGTAGTTTTGCAGTAACCATTTGGAGATTAGAGAATTTTATGATTTGAATAAAATGTCAGTTTCCTGGTGGAAATAGATTAATTCGAAAATGTATGACACCAGATGTAGAAGAAATAAAAAAATGAAGGAGTATTTTGTAAATTACTCAAAAGTTAGTGGTCCTAAGTAGGTAGGTACCAGTAAAAGCATCTTAACCACTCATTTATAAAACTCATTAATTCCCAGCCGTTGGATCTTTGTCATATTGTAGCTTCAAAGCAAGGCAAAAAACCACCACCAACCGAATTTTACATGTTTGTAATTTGTAATCATAAATAGTTTCGATCCAAAAACGAAACGTTAGATATTATCTATTTTAGTACAACAATCCATAATTGAAAATGCCCCACAAAATTTGATAAAAATGAGAGTATTTTTCATAATTTCATCAACAAGAGTAATCTTTATACACTGAGAGTTTAAAAATTGTGTAATGGTATACTATTAACAAGATAAAGAATCAAAAATCTCAAATGAGTATTGTGTCTATACATATATGGGAATTGTACAGAAGAGTTTTTTCGGTTTTTACTTACGCTGAAGCAAGTAACCAAAGTGTAGTAAGTGAAGAAACGGCGATAGTGATCCAACAAAGGAAGGCTAAAGCTACAGAGAGTTGGTACTTCCAACACTCTGCTTCGAAACTGCAGCTTCCTAAATCTCCAAAGTATAAAACCGTTATTCCCGCGGAAGACGATGCTCCCGCTAGTGACAATGTCGATGTTACCTAAACCGGAGAAGAAAGAACAAGATGGTTTTAAGATTTTGATGATTCTTGTGTCATTATACTAGAGAGAAAGAGAGAGGGTCTAGTCTTACCCAATCTCCAACTACAAAGAGGCTGACTAAAACTGGACTAAGAAGCGTTTTCTTTCTCACTAATGCGAATGTGTCTAGTATTGCAAGACCAAAACTCCATATGACTTGCAATCCCATTGCTGCTATTAGATAGCTGCAACCAAATCTTCCAGGTGTAAGAACATAGACACGAAAAGTCCACATTGTTTAATTCTACATATGCTTGAGAATGAATGCTAAAAAATGTCACAGAATCAAAGATTTCACATATCAGATGTTTTCAAGATCTTTGCACATAACAAAGGTAATGGATCCATCCACAAGCTACACTAGTCTAAAACAAGATCCTTGACGCACCTAACATAAGACTCAAACACACTCAAAATTGCTTCAAAATCCTAAACACTAAATCCAGAGGTAATAAAAAGAGTTACAGATGCTAAAACAACTTTCTTGGGATTGGATCTATACGGTTCATCTAACAATTCACACTAATCCAAGAACTTAAACATCCTAAAATCTGATCAAACAGAACAAAAAGACTTTACCAGAAAGCAGTGAAGCTAAAGAAGCCACCAGAAGTAACCATATAAGAAATGGAACCAGCAGCAAAAACACACTGAGAGATTCTCAAGACTAAACCAGTCAAAGTCCCTGGTGTTCCAGGGATATCTATCATTTCTCTTCCACAAGAAACCCAATAATCTCCAAATCAACACAAACCCAAATCGTCAATTATAGTCTTTATTACTTCTCCGAGATCAAAAGCTCAACTTTCTTGAAACTCAGGCGATTATTCCGGCGAGTGAACAATAAAGGTGAGATTTTTCGTTTTTTCAGGGTACGAAATTGAGGAATCAGAGGAGAAGAAAATGGAAAATTGAAGACTTTTTGTTTTTTTTTCAACAGAGAGAGGGGCACATAGAGAGGAGGAGAGAAGACGAAGAAAGAACAAATGCGTAATTTTTTATTTTTGTTAATTGGAAAGTGGAAATTTTTTAAAATAGTAAAATTAGCTAATGGTGAAAGTGATGGACAAATATTTTATTTAATTCAAACTTTTGGCTTTAGCATTGTTGGAAGTTCACTTTTTTCAATTGGGATTTTTTTTTTTAGGGTTGATTGATGTAATTATTTTTTATTTATTTGATTAGGCTTTTTTGGCTTTGTATGTTGTTGTTTATTGAGTTTTCTTTTCCTTTTTAGTTAGTGTTAAACTATTTTATTAGTTTTTTACTCAGCCAGAATATATCCTACTTTTCGCAAACTATAATCACAACTTTTTGTTATAATTAAAAGTGAAAATAATAGATAGTTTATAGTAAATCATCAAATTTTTACTGAAACTTTCAGAAACAAAAGTCATATAATTAAATAGTATATCTTTTAAAAAAAAAGAGTATAAGCAATTGCGCATTATTTTTTAGTTAATTAGTTTTTAAAAAAGCTTACCATATATAAAGAAAAATAAAACATAAAAAGCTTAATCAAATGATCCGAAGGAAATTTAAATTTGTTCGGATATGAAATTACAGTACAACATCATAATTAAATACTTGCTATTTATTCATAGCAAAAAGCAAAACTCACAAATCTTAAAAGAAACTAATAATTATTGAAAAACATAGAGATCACTTGTTGATTGAGATCCACAAGTAAATAAGCCAAATCGGATCAGTTAGTTTTTTGCTTCTTGGACGTCTTCTCGATGAGCACCGCATGCCTATGTTTCATCGCAATGAAGCACGCCAATGCAGCTGCTATTCCAACACCCTATAAATAATAGACAACAAATTTTTCAGTTTCCGATAATTTCATCTGAATTAATCATTACTTTCTTAATGTTAATTAACTATTCTTGTTTAGTTTTCTACCTTAATAAACCTTATGAACAATGTGTTGAAATCGCTTGGTGTGAATAGAGGATTCGAGATGGCGATTCTCGCAATCTGCAAAAACATAACCATTAAGAAGTTTTGATATATATGTAAAAGCAATGACATAATAATTGTTATCTAGTCTGATTCATTACCTCGTTAAGCTGATCGATGAATTTCTGGCGCGATTCTTCGTTAACCACAGAGGTATAGAGGCTCATGGCCACTCCACCATCAGCTGACGTCGTCTCTTCCACAAACTAATCATATATATACCAGATGTGTTACATATAGTCATATATTACCAATAATGATTACAAATATACTGATTATAGTTACACTTTAAGCCGTGGATCGGGTTGCTTACTTCTTTGAACTTTGTGTAGAAAACGGTGAAATGGTCTCTATCGTAATCGCGATTGTAGAAATCGTACAATATCGGGCTCAAGATGGCTTGGTATACAAGCTATAAGATCAAACCATATGCAATGTTTTAGTAATTTCGTTTCTTATTTCAATATTAAACATAAGAATACGAAAATGAGGTAAATTAGTATACCAAAAGCGCAGCTCCTACGTACGTATTGAAGATGAATAAGATCCCTCCAACAAACTTCATCAATATACCAAGAGCAACTATGGCTTTTGCCTATAAATTTTTGTTATTAATTACAACACAAATGATCGGTTGTGTTTATTTAACGCTTATGTATAATAAAATGTTTACCTGGTTCTCAAAGAAACCAAGTTTTGGTCTTAACTCATCGGCAGCTAATCCGAAACCATAATACCTTAACAAAAACAAAACAAAAAAACCATGAAATATAAAAATCAATAGCTAGCATGAAGAGACAACAATATATTTCATTCAGAACTAACAATTTCATTAGTGCTTACTCTCTCCAAGCAGACACGAGGAACGCAGATGCAAAGACAACTCGGCCGGCGGGCATAAGATATGGCATTTTCTCGATCTTTTTTCCATATCTAACCACTGATTCTTGGGTTTTCTCCATGTTTTTTTTTTAAATTAAGGAAGATTGATTAGTGTATGTCTATGTTTGTTTAAATGTATGAGATAGACGAAGAGAATTTGCTATGAAGGAAGGTGATGAAGTATTTGGATCACCAAGGAGACGACTAAATGGTAAATGATGGAATAATTGAAATATACAAACTATAGGTTATATGATTATATAAAAGGAAGAAGAATAGTAAACACATATAAATAAAAGACTAAATAATCTCTATGTCAAGAAATAACATATTGTTTAAAATACTACAACTTGTGATATTAAAAAAAAATGACTTTCGAATATTTGAAATCAAAGACCGTCTATATCCTCATCATAAAAAATAAAGACTTGAACGTTTAAACCTTTTTAATGTGTATTTTAAAGAAAATGTACAGTTATGCGAATGCTAAATTAGTTTCTATCAAAGTTGACTTGCCTTATAAAACGACCGGAACTTTTTTTTTTTTTTGGATCAGAACGAACTTGCATTATGCTCAATTATAGAGTGAAATAAATTTATATTTTAAGATGACTAGAGGGATTTGAAAAATTGATCGGAGTTCCCAATTATAGTTTTAGTTAGGGTGACTCGTTGGTGGTACATACCAAATGTCTTTTCTTTTTTAACCGGTTAGAAGTCAATGTATTAAAGATAGCTATCGGGATTCTCACGTTTTGTAGCTTTACAACAAATAATATTATCAAGTGTTGTCTGGTTTTGGTTTCGAAAATTTGTGAAAAGGTCATTAAAAATATGTTTACTTGCTTGTAATTGACTATGCTAGCTAGTAGCATAGAACGTGCACAGTTGTACTAATGTGGTCAATTTTATATTCTGCTACAACTTCTAATAAATAAATTTAGCTAGTCATATTGTTTTCTTTTCGTATTTTGAACTTTTCAACTACATGAATTAATTATAGCTCCATTATTCAAATCAAGACCAAATTAATAAAGGTAACATATTTGTTGGATTGTCAAAAGATGGATATATGATTCTAGTTCAATAGCACATAAAGATAAAGCATTTGTAATGGCTTTTTAGTTTTCAATCATTTTTAACTTTGGATTGCTTCTTGGCTTTGTTGAGACGATACTTCATATCCACGAAAAACAGCAATGCTCCTACTACGGCCAATCCCTTGACGAAGCTTAAGAGCCGACGAAGAAACTCATTATGTCCGAACAATGCAGGGTTTGTCATCGCGTGATCCGCAAGCTACACAACACATTAAATCAATCATCACACAGTGTTCACAAGCTACAATTATTACATTTACATGTAGGCCTCAATAACGCACCTCACGGAATTTTGATTTCACTTGCTCTATCTGCTGCTCGTCAAAGTCTGATTTGTAGAGATTGTATGCAGTATTGTACGACACTGTTTCGTTCAGAATCTGACAAACAAACCAGGAGACAAAACAAAGAACAAATGAGCAGCTAAAGAAACTGAAAGTGCCTTAAAAAGAAGAAATATAGGTCGTTATACCCTTTTGAGTTTGAGATAGAGCAGTCCAAATTCTTCAGTATCTAAACGATGATTGTAGAAATCATGATGAACCATTGTAGCAATGCCTTGGTACATAAGCTATATGCACCCACAAGAAACATATTGATTTGGAATAAGACACAAAGCATATGATCTATAAGTGATGCATATCACAATAGCTGTATATTATTCTTATAATTATTTCAATGTATTCGTATTTAATTTCATTAGGTTTCAAGCTTTCCTATAAATAAAGTGTTCATATTAGTACCAAGAGAAAGGCTCCGAAGAAGCTGCCATAGATGAAGATAAGTCCTCCAAGAGTTCTCACAATGATACTAACTGTCATAAGATGCTTAATCTGGTCTCCTGAATAGCCAAACTTTGGGCTCCAATAATCCTCTGTTCCATTCCAGTTGGCTTTGAGCTCCATGTAACTAGATATAACAAAGAAAAGAATCCCACTTGTTAAGTTTAATCATCAACTGAGAAAAATATCAAGAACCTCTTTAATTTTTTTTATTTCTTTATTTTCAATAACCTTCTTGTTGTTAAAACAAAGAGTCTCTGATGCCTAAGAATCATTCAATTACAAGTCATCTTCAAATGTTTGTATATATGAATTTTCAAAAATTATCAGATCCCATTACTCTGACTTAGATCTATTTGAATTCCAAGTACGAATCAGAATGATGTTTCTTACTCATGCCAAGAAGAGAGGAAGAAGGAGGAGGCAAAGAGAGCTCTTCCAATAGTTTCAACATGAGGGAAAGAAGCAACTTTTCTTCCAATTTTTTTCACTTTTCTTTGCACAACATCCATCTCTGATTCTTTGGTGATGAATTTGCAGATTTGGTCTTCTTTCCGGAGAAAATAGTGGATGCACGTTGTTTTTTTTTTCCTTCTTTCTTCAAGCTTCTTGATCTCTAAGAAAATTTAGATTAATTTCATCAAAAATATTAAAAAAATATAAAATTGTAGTTAAAGATGAAGTGCATGTGCATAGCATATTTCATTGACATCTGTATAGGTTCCTTGTTCTATTTTACCAATTTATTAGTCTACTATACCATGTTATTAAGTATATCTTGTTTGTACTTGGTGTATTGGTGCGGTATAATTCCAATTCATCACATACAGAAAAGATGGATCTCTTGACATTTATCTTAGGGATTATACACTTGGCTATATAACTTGGCAAAAGTATGGACGCTTGTCAAAACAGTTTACAATAAAACCAATTCACTCGTAGCTCTTAAGGTTTAAAAAATTTGTTTAAGGAGATAATAAGATAGAGACAGAGAGAGCAGAGGTCAATGAAGGGTTTTGTTGAGGATAAGGAAATAAAAGAAAGAAGTAAGAGAGATGTGCATTTACATTGGTGACGAAGAAGAGTCATAATCAAAAGGAGAAATCTTGACGGTAATTTATACTACAAAATCATCCATTGCTTATATAACTTTTACGTATAATATGTAGTTGTAGGCAAATAATTGATCCAATATTGTAACCTGTGGTTTTATTGATTTTTCTTTTTGTTGATTTATGATAATGGTTAATTTCTGGTCAATGTAATTTGGTAAGAAGTTGGAGACAACGCTGATCACATATGATTACAATATTATCACTATTATGCATTTTTTTCTTAATTAATCTAAACTAATGACAGTCAAATAAAATTAACCACCTATTCTAAATATTAAGAAAATATATTAAATGTTGCTTTTAAATGCATTATTTTTTTGTGATTTACAATTTTCAATAACTTTAAACTAGTAATATTTAATAATTTTTATTGAATTTTACAATTTATCAATTATAACTAATAAGTATTGCATTGAAAACCTAAAAAATTAATTTTTTTAAAACAATTTAAAAAAAGAAAAATCAAACAAAAAGGAACCAAAAGAGTATTTATTATTTAATAATATATTTTCATACATATTAGCTTTGCTTATATAAACACACTTTCTATTATTGATAATTTATTCAATAACAAAAGACGGTCTCAATAAAAGTTTTCCACTGAAATTTCTTAAACAATTTACCATATGATAGTTACTTGGCAGCTCAACAGGATTTTAAGTTTGTTAATTATGATGACTTTTTTTTTTTTTTTTTNGTTTTT
>Ga0041059_1000893_pt1 | contig 23596 bp, 28 predicted proteins | sample AraColnosormetaG_FD_56232 | JGI IMG/M metagenome (GOLD analysis project Ga0041059, IMG submission 56232) | Arabidopsis roots microbial communities from North Carolina, USA - Col MF nosort | ecosystem: Host-associated > Plants > Roots > Unclassified | place: USA: North Carolina | collected... | reverse complement strand
CAGCTCGAAGAACCATTCAATTCAAGACACGTGTCTGTCCAAGTCTCGGGGACCTCAAATACACGAGGCCCATAAGTAAATGGGCTTACTTAAGTTACTGCATTGAGAATTGTAGAAAGCTGGATTTTTTATTTTAACAAAATTTAGCAAATAACCATACATAAATAAATAGCGATTGTGTAATTATATAAAATGCATAATCAAGAAATTATTAAAAACATTATAGTAATGGTTACTGTATCTAAANGAACATTATCCCAAGCTAAAGACATCGAAAGGTGAAGCTTTCTCGGTCGGCGAAGCAACAGAGTAGCCTTGCATAAACTTCCTCAGCTTAACTAACTCATCAGAACCTGAGAGACGCTCCATTAGAATCTCCATTGTGATCTGATTTGGTTCACAAGACTGTTCGACCATCTCATCCATCAGTTTAAGTAATGTCTCTCCTTGGGTTTTCTCGTTAAGACACTTAAACAAGGCATTGTAAGTTTCAACATTAGGTCTCACCATCTTCATCTTCATTTCCTCTTTCAGAGAGAGCGCTTGCCCGAAATTCCCCAGCTTAGAAAATGCGTTTATGAGAATGTTGTATATTACAGTGTTCGGATTGACCTTTGAGTGCAAACCCATGTCCTTAAAGAGCTTCAATGCTTCGTCTAATTCGCCGACTGAGCAATAAGCGTCAATCACCGCTCCATATGTCGTGACAGTCGGGTCTAACCCGTCTTCTCTCATCTGCTCCATCATTCTCTCAACACTCTCGAAGTCCTTGTGTTTACCGAAAAACGAAATCAGAGTGTTGTAAGTGATGGAATCAGGTTTCTTCCCTTCTTTTTCCATATCGGTTAGCATCTCATAGACTTTCTCTGNATTATTCTTATCACAAAACAACCCAATAAGCATGTTGTAAGCCAATAAGTCAAGAGAAAACCCTCCTTCTTTCAGTTTCTCCACCACTCTAATGGCGTCATGATCCCGTCTAACTTGGCACAATCCAGAGATCAAAGCATAATAGATCTTTGCATCAGGAGAACAACCAGCTTCCAACATTTTTTCATACCAATACATAGCCTTCTCTACATTACTGACGCTGCAACAAGCATGAATCAATGTCATATAAGTAACCACATTCCCTTTCACGCCTTCCTTTTCCATATCCATAAAGAANACAACCGCCATGTTCAATCCATGGTGCCTGCACATCCCACCAACGATTGTATTAACAGTTACCACATTAGGTTTAATCTCGTCCTCTTTCATCCGAGAAACGACTTCTTTAGCCGTCTCAAGCTTTCCAGCTCTGCAATACCCATCAATCAAGCAATTGTAAGTAACTGCATTGGGCNCACATCTCTCTTCCAGTTTCATCCTTACCAATAACTCCTCTGCTTCTTTCAACCTCCCCACCTTGCAGAGCCCGTCAATGAGAGTATTAAAATGAATCGAATCAGCTTTAATCACATTTCCATCATCAGTTCTCTTTCCACGCATTTNTTCAAAAACTTCGAGAGCTTCATCTACCCTTCTTGATTTGCATAAAGTGTTAATAAGAATCCCTAAAGTCACAACATCAGGCCGGATTTTCACCTCATCCATCTTCAAGACTAAATCATTCATTCTACTAATGTCCATATTCCTTCCTAAGCAAGACAAAAGCGCATTGAAGGGAGGAGCTTCAAGTGGGGTTTTGTTCTTCATCAGGTCGCTCAAAATATCCCAAGCAGNATTGGCGCGAGCATTTTTGCATAGACTTGATATAAACCGAGTCAACCAAACAGAGTTTGGGGAGACACCATGAGAGCTAAATCTTGAAATCAAAGCAATTATCTTTTCTTCTGTCAAAAGCCTTNCCTTCCAAACCTCGTGTAACACAATATCCGCTGTGATTCTATTAGGAGGAAAAACAGATTCTTTCTGAAGCATTTCGTCGAGCACCTTGAAGGCATCATCCACAAGTCCATTTCTTAGCAAGACGTCTACCACAACATTACGAACCTGCGAGTTTTTCATATTCGAATCGAGTCTTTCGTATACAAGAACCGACTGATTCACCATACCCATACGCCCAAACCATCGGATCAGAAGNTTAGTGGCAACGANAGTAAGAGGAATGTTCTTCTCTTTGGCGATCTCGTAGAGACGGAGAAGTTTATCACGCGGGTCCGGTTCACTACCGGCGAATTCAATGACCGACTGAAGCGCCAAGGAGAGAGATTCTTCACGGCGTTTCAGAGACTGAGACTTCGCATCCAGGTACTCGAAGAACGAGATTGCTAGAGAATACGATCCTAGCCGCCGCGTGATTTGCGAGAATACTAAAGGAGAAGCAGAAGAAGAAGATACGACAAGCGCACTTAGCGACTCGCTCGACGCCCAATCATGTTGCGGGGTTTTTTGAAGAGTTTTCACAAATTTGACTACTACAAATTCCTGGCTCTCCAATTTGATTTCCGGCCGTGGGTCAACATCATATGAAAAACGACGGAGGAATCGAGAATGGTTGAGCAGAATATAAGAGTTCCGGCGCCGGGAAATTGATAGCATGATACTCATCGTCTAAGGTTTTGAAAAAGACGGCCACCGGGAAAAGTGAGACGACGAACTCTGTTCGGCGAATTCAACGAACAAGAAGTTGGGCCCATTTTAAATAATGGGCTTACACATATTTAGCCCAAATAAACCTTTACAATATTACACAATGGGTACAAAAATTTATTTTTTCTCATAAAACTGAACGTGAGCTTTTTATTATGCTGACTGATTACATTATATTTATAACAAAATGAGGACGAATCTTTATTTTTCTCATATAATTATCCTCTTTGTTTTATTAATCAAGCCACCACCCTGAACTCTGAAATAGCTCCTATGGATTACACTAGTTTTACCCGCTAATAACTATCCTATTAAAGGATTTTTATTTCTTCAACCTACTCAAAATGAAGAGCTACGAGAATTGCAACAGCTTTGTCACTGAGAAGATGGTGAATCTGAATGATCCATCTTTTCAGCTGATGCTGCTGCATCAGAAGCAGCTTTATCTAATCCCAATTTCTGTAACTCGCTTAAGAATCCGTCCAGGTCGCTTGAGGAGATCTTGTAAGGGCTGTGAGAAGGACCTGGAAACAAGTGTTTGGATACTTCTTCCTTATACTCCAAGAGGGCTTTGTTGATCACTTCTCCTACTTGAGCGTACTGTTTGCAAAACTTTGGAGTAACCTGAAATGAAAAAATATAGGGATGCAACACAGCGGAAACTATCAGATAATGAATCATAAATACAGGAAGAAGCATGATGATATATGAATGGTCCAGGATTTTACCTTAGCGTGATGTGGATGCTGCATCATTCCCAGAAGATCATGGTAGACTAAAACCTGAATCCACAAGAAAAATGTGACATACTTGATCAGAAATGTAGATAACTCACTCTTTTTGTGCTGATCTTACTCTTTAATCATGCAAAAAGGCCAATAACTGAGAATATGGTTTATTCAATCAAACCATGTATAAGCACATGAAACCGAAAGAAGCCTATTGCTCTCGTTAAGACAATGTAAAGAGTATCAAAACGAACCTGACCACTGCAGAAAGGGCCAGCTCCTATGCCAATGGTTGGAATATTAAGAGCAGAGGTTGCAGCAGCAGCCACAGGAGGTGGAACACATTCTAAAACAACCGAAAAACATCCAGCTTCTTGCAAAGCCATAGCAGTTTCCACAACCTAATCCACCAAATAAGAGAAAAATAATTTTATCACACACCCCTTTAAAAAATAACCTCTTAAGGATTACATACACATGCCTGAACCATTACATTCAAACCTTAACAGCACTAGCAATGTTTTTGCCCTGTGGCCTGAAACCACCAAGAACACTGATAGCTTGAGGAGTCAACCCAACATGTCCCATAACGGCAATCCCTGCTTCCACAATGGATTTTGCAGCAGTGATCCTTGAAGGTGATCCTCCTTCAAGTTTAATAGCATCCATTCCTCCTTCTTTCAACACCCTAACTGCAGTATCAACCGCCTGAACATCATTCAAACTAAAACTTAATCAACCAAATCGATGCTTTGCTCGAACAATAACAAACTTGATATCAAAGCGATTAACTGAAACATAGGATAGGATCCTTTGGGTTGTGAATTTGAAACAAAGTATCCAACTTTCGAGATTATTCACCTGATTGGTGCTAGATTCATAAGTACCAAACGGCAAATCGCCGACAAGAAGTGGTCTTTTGGCTCCGCGAGCAACGGCGCGACAGTGAACAAGCATCTCCTCTAAGGAGATAGGAAGAGTGGTGTCATAGCCATGGACAACCATGGCAGCTGAATCTCCGACGAGACAAACATCGATTCCAGCTGTATCGATGTGAACGGCAGAAGGGTAATCGTAGGCGGTGACCATAGTTATCGGCTCACCTTTCCGATGCTTCTGTCTCAATTGCGTCAAAGTCACTCTCTGATTCGAGTTCTGCGGTTTCGGTCCTCCGTAAACCGTGTCCTCCGGTACGTTGCTCATAAACCGGACGGTGGTGATGGCTCTCGAAGCACGAGAGCAACAACTCCTGACGAGCGAAGCAGCCATTGTTGTTGCTGATGAAAGCGATTTTGGAATTAGTTATAAATTTAAAGACTTTTGGATAAATATTTTTCTTTTAAGAATAAAAACGATGTTGGCGACTCACGCGCTGGTGACTCCGATTCCAAAGTTGACTGCTTTCGTACTCTCTCTATCTACTACTCCATCAAGATTGTCTGGTTCTGTTCCGGGTTTGATTGATTTCTACCGTCGCCGGAGATTTTGTCGTGTAATCACCTCCATGGCTGAAGCGGGATCGGTTTACGTCGATGTAGCTGGGGAATCGAAGTCGGAGCATGTTACTGGGAAGTGGTTTTCGGTGCCGGAGCTCCGACTGCGTGACCACCGGTTCATAGTTCCTCTTGATTATTCCAAAAGTTCTCCCAAAATTACCGTCTTTGCTCGAGAGATCGTTGCGGGTAACTTGAAATTTGGAGCTTTTTGATTCAGAGCTCTTTCTGTGATTACGAAGCTAAAAGTTTGTGTCTTTTGTTTTTTGTAGTTGGGAAAGAGGAGCAAGCAATGCCGTATTTATTGTATTTGCAAGGTGGTCCAGGATTTGAAGGTCCAAGGCCTAGTGAAGCTAGTGGATGGATTCAAAGAGCTTGTGAAGAGTTTCGAGTGGTCTTACTCGATCAAGTATGATGCTTTCATAGTTTTATACTCTTCTCTGGACAGTTTTTTTAGTCTTTGTGTTGTTCTAATTTTGTTTGTCCTGCAGCGAGGAACAGGCTTGTCCACTCCTTTAACATGTTCCTCTATGCTTCAATTCAAATCAGCAAAGGAATTAGCTGATTATTTGGTTCACTTTCGAGCTGATAATATAGTTAAAGATGCTGAGTTTATTAGAGTTCGTCTTGTTCCTAAGGCTGATCCTTGGACAATTTTGGGTCAGGTAATTTGTCTTTGTATTGTCTATTGGTCATCTTGCTTCAGTTCTTGTCATTTGATTTTGTATTCATCTTTTTTTCTTCAAATCTACAGAGTTTCGGTGGCTTTTGTGCACTTACATATCTGAGTTTTGCACCCGAAGGACTCAAACAAGTGCTAATAACTGGAGGAATTCCACCAATTGGTAAAGCATGTACAGCAGATGATGTATATGAAGCCGGTTTTGAACAAGTTGCTCGCCAAAATGAAAAATACTACAAGAGATTCCCTCAAGACATTGAGATTGTTCGTGAACTCGTAAATTACTTGGCTGAATCTGAAGGTGGCGGGGTGAGGGATTACAACATTTGCTCAATCCACTGACCAGTTTAGTTTAGTTCCTTACTTGTCTCTGTTTCTTTGTCTTTAGGTACCTCTCCCATCAGGAGGCATTCTTACTCCTAAGGGTCTTCAAACTCTTGGTCTTTCTGGTTTAGGATCAAGTACTGGTTTTGAGCGCCTGCATTATATGTAAGAGTTTAGCTTAATTTTTATCAACCACCTCACATGTTCTGTGTTAAATCTGGCCTTCTTAATTGATCATAGGTTGGAGAGAGTATGGGATCCTATTTTAGTTACTGGAGCTCCAAAGTGTATTAGTCAGTTCTTCTTAAACGCTGTAAGAGACCCACAAAAATTTGTTGTTTTCTGTTCTCAGCTCAAATAAGGAATTCAATAGTCTGAGACATTTTATCGTTGCTGCAGTTTGAGAGTTGGCATTCTTTTGATACAAATCCACTATATGCTCTTCTCCACGAGGCCATATACTGTGAGGTATAGTCTCTTCAAATTTCTCATCTTTTTTTCTATTTCAGACAATTACTTCTTCTTGTTATCGTTTATGTTTAAATGGAAACTTTTTCAGGGTGCTTCATCAGGATGGTCTGCTCATAGATTACGGGATAAATATGAGTACAAATTCGACGCAATGAAGGCAGTCAAAGAAAGTCAGCCTGTACTCTTCACAGGAGAGGTACAGGTTTTGAGTATTTCTAATTGTATGGCTCATAGCTTGGATGATTGGTCCACATTGCTTAACTAAAATAGAATTTGGATTTGTATAGATGATATTTCCATGGATGTTTGATGAAATTCATGCCTTGAAGCCATTTAAAGCTGCCGCCGATCTTTTGGCCAAGAAAGAGGATTGGCCTCCATTATATGATGTTCCTAGATTGCAGAATAACAAGGTCTGTTTCAGAATCTTGATCGTTCTTTCATATGGATCAAATAATTTTACTCTGTTTCACATGATTTCTTTTTGTAGGTGCCTGTTGCTGCAGCGGTTTACTACGAAGATATGTATGTAAACTTCAAGCTGGTGACGGAAACAGCTTCTCATATATCGGGTATCAGACTTTGGGTAACGAATGAGTTTATGCATTCGGGTCTTCGTGATGCTGGAAGACAAATTATTGATCATTTGTTGGGAATGATCAATGGGAAAAAGCCTCTCTTTTGATTCCTTGTACTAGTCAGTACTTTGTGACTTGTGGTTTTCTTCGTTATACACTTTCTTTGAGAATTAAATGAGTAAAAAAGAAAGAGAATGAATAAAAGAAAGTCTTTCAAGTTTTGACTTTCCTTTCCATTTAGTGTTCATGCAGACAGTTGGGCGAGAGACAGTGAGATAATGTAAATTCTAGATACTACTTATACAATATACGATGCTGGTTTAGCAAAATCCGTTGTAGTCTAGCTGGTCAGGATACTCGGCTCTCACCCGAGAGACCCGGGTTCGAGTCCCGGCAACGGAGTCTTTTTTTGCTTTCTGTTTTTTTATTTCCGGAAACTGTAAAATAGAATGAACTTAGAAGTCGTGAGATACTGTTACTATCTGCTCATTGCTCAATAAAATGTTGAATGATGAAACGAAAATAGCTAGAGGTAAACAACAACAAAATATCACACATGTCAATGTCATACGGCTCAAGCATTTAAACTAAATAAGACTAGAAAAACTTGACCTCCCTTGGGCCACACTACTAAGTGAAGTCACTATTCACAAAACGTATAACAAGAAAACCTAATAAATGCAAAGCTATTAATATTTTGCCAAACATTGTATTCAATGCCGTAGCTACATTTCCCCACCCACCTCCCCAAAACACCAAAAAAATAAATACACCAATAATAATCTCTCCATCACTCTTTTTTGCCATCGACGCCAATCCCACATGGCCCTAACCTCTTTCTTCACCATCAAATGTCAACCGCCACCCTCGTCGTCTTCCCTCCTCCACCTCCTGTCCCTATCCCTACCTATATAACTAGCCTCGGCCTTGGCTACTCCATAGCCATAGCTCTAGGTTTCCTCGTTCTTATCTCCACAATCATTCTCTCTTCTTACATCTGTTGCCGCGCCTCACGCCTCCGCTTCTCTGCCTCCGCCGCAAACGCAAACGCAAACGCATCGTTTAGCGACCGTGGCGTTATCGTCCCAAGAATCATATTCGTAGCTGAAGACGACGATCTTGAGTCTGGAAACGTCGTCGTTGGAGGTCTTGATCATTCAGTCATCAACTCTTACCCTAAATTCCATTTCACTAAAGATATCACCGCCGTAGTAAACGGTGATGGGTTTCACGACGGAGAAGGAAGAGAGACGACGTGTTCGATCTGTTTATGTGAGTACATGGAAGAAGAGATGTTAAGGATGATGCCTGAGTGTAAACACTACTTCCATGTTTATTGTCTTGACGCTTGGCTTAAGCTCAATGGTTCTTGTCCCGTTTGTCGGAATTCTCCACTTCCGACGCCGCAATCTACGCCGCAGTCAACTCCTTTGTCGGAAGTTGTGCCGTTGTCTCAATACGCCGCCGATCGGAGGAGATCCAGAAGATAAAACATTTCTTTTTTTTGCTCCGTGGCATTTATTATTAAATCTTTTTTTCTTGGTATAATATATAATTTATTGATTTGCTTTACATACTCTTTGTCATGTAATTAAGTTTGTATCAAACAAACAAACAAAAAGTTCACTGTTGCATTCATCTTCTTATATTTTAGCTAATCGAGATTTGGACTACAAAGTCAAGTCAAATATGTAGTTAATCAAATTAGATTAGATTAATTGTCGGAGATGAATGTCTCTAAAGATGGGAACAAATTAGTTGGAATTTGAGATTTAAACAAAAATGTTCCTAAATATCGGTAACGTTGACTAAAAAAACATATGTTTTTCTAAGCAATTTTAATGTGTTTGAAATGTCAAAGAATGTAAAAAAGAGAAAGAAAGAAAGTCTCTAACCGAGATAAAGACTTTGCCACTCACTGACGAAATGTCCCACGACGTCGTTCTATCGACCGTTTGTTTTTTTTTAAACGAGTGAGCCGTTGATATTATTCTTATATGAACCGATGACTGCCAGTCTGCCACGTATACGGAATCTCCTTACGCTTGTCGGTTACTTTATGTAAGTAAAAAAGAGGAGTTACAGAGCGCACCAGGCCCACTAGGCCTTTGTTGGATCCTTGGTTGCCTCCACGTTCCAGGCACTAAACGTTGACGTCCGTTTATTCCTTCTTTAAAAAAGACTAACGTCGTTAACGTATTTCTGTGGTTCGGGTCACGAATCTAAAGGCTCGTTCATAAGTTGCCTAATAAACCTATTTCTCCGTTCGTTCTCTCCCTCTCTCTCGCTTCACGTTGGATCGAAATCGGACAAAAGTAAACGACAATGGCGGAAGAATTGGAGAAATCTATGCACAAGGAAGAATCTCTGATGGAGAAGATCGCTGATAAGATCCACGATCACGACTCTTCGTCGTCGTCTGATTCCGAGCACGAGAAACCAGAGTCTCCGTCAGCTTTGAAGGCCAAGATATATCGTTTGTTTGGTAGAGAGAAGCCTGTTCATAAGGTTCTCGGTGGTGGCTTACGTACGTTTTCTTCTCATCTCTTTTAATCGTTTGTCGATGCTTGATCTGCTATATGATATGAGGATTGATTATGTTTGTTGATAATAAGTGTTTTGCTATGTTTTCAAACCATTTGGATTTGTCTTACTGTTGCCTTATGTTTGCAGCGGCTGATGTGTTCTTGTGGAGGGACAAAAAACTCTCAGCTTCTGTTCTTGGTGTAGCGACTGCGATATGGGTTCTGTTTGAATTGGTTGAGTATCATTTCTTGAGTCTTGTGTGTCACATTTTGATATTCGCTCTCGCAGCCCTGTTTTTATTGTCCAATGCTCATGCCTTTATGAACAAGTAAGCTTTTTTGTTGCCATGTTTCAAGTTACAATCTACACGTTTCTCTTTCTTTGCTTTGCTTAAAGGTTCCAAAAAAACTTTTATTTTCAGGACTCCACCTAAAATTCCTGAAATCCATATTAAAGAGGAACATTTCCTTATGATTGTTTCTGCACTGAGAAACGAGCTGAACCAGGCCTTTGTTATTTTAAGGAGCATTGCCTTAGGAAGGGACTTGAAGAAATTTCTCATGGTATGTTTGTGTTCGAATTCGTTATTGTATACGTTTGAGTTAAGAGAACAATATGATATTGTTGTAGCATAAGTTCAGAACTTATTCAATCTACTTATGAAACCTTCTCTATCATGGGTTTTGTGACAAGGACTAGTATATATATTGGTATCTCAGGTGGTTTTTGGGCTGTGGATAATCTCGGTTGTGGGAAACTGGTTCAACTTCTTGACTCTTGTATACATCTGTAAGTATTCCTACCGATAGAAAAGGTTTTAGTTTCGTCTTTTTGTTTGTTTGAGTCTGAAATTATCTCCATGTGTGTGGGAAACAAAAAAAAACAGGTTTTGTGGTGTTACATACAGTACCAATGTTGTATGAGAAACATGAGGACAAGGTAGATCCAGTGGCAGAGAAGACGTTGAAGGAGCTGAAGAAACATTACATGGTGTTTGATGAGAAGGTTCTTTCTAAGCTTCCTGTTGCTTCCCTTAAGGCAAAGTTGGGTTAAAAACTTTAGAGTGAAGCAACCTCCCTCTCTTTATTATCTTTCCCCTTGACGTTTTGCTTTGTGTCTTGGGGCATTTTTATTTGTTACTTCAGAAAAAAAATGTTACTCTGTGTTTTCCCTTCTCTAATTTTGACTAATACCTTTTTCGTGGGAAATGATTTAAAATGGTTTCTGTGAATGCTGTGTTAATCAAATTTTGGTAAAAGATGCAATTAGTCGTTAGCTCATGTAATGGTAAAACCTTTCACAAAGAAAATCACAGTACCAGCTGATGTAACTTTGTATTTTAATCTTTCAATCAAAATTTCCATCAAAAAGTCAGCAGCATACATCAACAAAAGAAAAATTGACGAACAAACAAAGGTGTGAGATCATAATTACAACAAAAGACTCAATAGAGGTTCAAATTCCTATTTTAAATGTAAGTATGTATAATGTTTATCTATGTACCATCTTTTAAGGAAGTTATCTCGAGAGTCGTTGATTACTCTCAGATGATCTGAGAGGCACAGTAGAGAACTCTGAATCATGCAAAGCCGCCTCTTGTCTCGTCCTCTCCGAATCTTGCTTGGCTTTACTCGCTGCTGCTTCTTCTGCTTCTCTTCTCTCTCGCTCTTCCGCGTCTTTGAGTAAGAAATCGACCCATAGATCCGCAAAAGACTGTAATACAAATTCCAAAAAAACACACAATAATATCTCTCTTAGTGTGAAACTTGCCTGTGTAGCCGACAAAAAAAAACAAAACTTGCCTGTGTATCAGTGTACTTTATTATGTTATGGAGGACTTTTACCTGGTTATCAGAAGCTGCATTAGCATGTAACTCTGCAGATTTCCCACCCAAAATTCCTCCGACAAAGCGGCCCGGAAAGCCCAATACGCCTCTAACAACTCCTTTACCTCCTCCTTGTTTTGCCGCTCCAATCCGCTCTTTATCTTCCTCTGAAAATCCTAGCATCCGAACCATGAGGTCCAAAACCTAGGCGAAAGCATGAAACAACCGAAGTATATCAGAGACATTTCTCATATGTGTATGTCACAAACTGGATTTCAGAATAATATCAATGTCTATTACCTCTTTGTTATGATTCTTCTGGAAGTATGTAACCAGCAATTTAATAACGATTCGCCTGCAAAGACACATGTTGGTTCATCATTGCATCAGAACACCTAATTCAGACAGGAGAATCGAAACTATATATGTCCAAGTGTTAATTGGTGTACCTATCAACAAGATAATCAGACTCCATTGACATTCTATTGAGCCTTGTCATGCTCTGCTCAAGAACACGTCGTACTTTTGCATTGTCTTCTTCAACCTTGGTTACTCTGTTTTTCCATTCCGCTGCAACTTTTTCCGCATGCAATAATTTGGATGTGACATCTTCCTTTTCTTTATTTGATGACTCTAACCGCTCATCAGAATCCTTCAGCAACCGCAAAATAGCATCAGACAGATATCGTTATGGCAGGTTGTAGTTTATAAAGGGAAAAGATAGTTATATTCCTACTTTCAAACGAGCAGAAAGCTTCATCAACTCGTCTTTAGCCATCGCAAGCTCTCGTTCAAAATGCTCCTACAAAATGAATACGAACGCATTGATAAATTGAGAGTAAGAATAGAAAAGGAAAGATTTTTGAATTTCCTAATTCCAACCTTAGCTTCGATTTCAGCGTAATACTGGCCTAGAGCAGTTTGAAGATTTAAAAGTTCAACATTCTTGGACTCGATTGTTCTCAAACAATTTGTAAGTTTTTGATTTAGGTCATCAACTGTGTCCTTTAATTTTCGGATTTGGTTGTCATTGCTCAATCTGTTATCCTCCTGATTCGAGATGGCCTGCTTAAGACTTTTCTCCAAGTGTGATATCTGAGACCTTTGATATTCATTAGTCTGGCGGAGTTCTTCAATCAGTCGGCTATCTTCATCCATTTTCTCAGACTCCTCTGTTTCCTGTGAAATTATGGCAAAGAACACACTTTTCAATCATCTTCACAGAAAATTATCAAGAAAATATTGTCTCGGCTGAATTCATAACAATCTTAGAAGCTAGAAAACGAAATAATTTGCAAAATAATGATCCAAAAGCTATAATACTACAACAAATGTAACCATGTCCCACACTAATAGATTCAGTAAAATATTAGCTTTTACGACAGCTGCTAACCTTTTCTAGCAAGTGCTGTTTGAGTCGTTTTAATTCTTGCCGTGCCTTATCTCTTTCTCTTTGTGTTTCCTTCAAATCCATTTCCAACCTCTGCAGGGATTGCTCCATTTCTTCTTTTCCAGGAAAGCTTTCAGGCTTCTCCTAGTAAAATATGGAAACGGCATAAGAAGGAAGGAAAAAGGTAGCTCCACATTTAATGAAAAGCAATGCAAAATGCGTTTATAATTAAGTTCCTTCTAGTTTAAGAACCTTGTCCAAAGTACTAGGATGCCTAGTCAGAGACTCTGTGGCGTCCGGGAAGACTTTGCTATTGGTTAGCTTCCTGCTTTCTTCTAAAGCAGCTTCTAGCTCACTTCGTTTCAACTATGAAGTGATGAAAAAGCATATCAGATTCGGTTCCAGATTCCAAAAGTCAACGTAGACATACACAATGTTGGCAATTTTTGCTTGCACAACCATTCAGCAGTATGGAACACAATAAACCTTAAGCTCGTTGTTTTCCTTCTCCAGAGCTTTGTTAACTTCTTTCAGATGTTCCATGCCAGGTCCAATAGCATGGCTTTCCTGACCAGTCAACTTCATCTGCAGGTGTTTGATTTCAAGTAATTTTGCATCCAATTCACTACGCATTTTGCTAATCTCCATGGAGGTCTGCAAACAGATTCAATACAGAAAATAAGAAAATTGTAACTTAGAGATGGTGATTCCTAAGAAAATAATAAATGTGTCTTTTCTAACTCCAAGACTTACTTTGTTTTTATCTAACCTCATAGACTCGAGTTCTTCCTTGAAAGATTCACTCCTTTTCCGCTCCTCTGATGGAAGTAAGGTAAGTGAGAATACTAGCTAACATGGATACAAAAGAAGCACCAAGCTACAAGTGATATTATATACCCTGTAGAGATAGCTGAAAATCTCTTAATTTTTCACGCTCTTTGGCAAGCTCCGTAGCTTGAACAGCTGCCATTGATTTGGTTCTATCTTCTAGCATATCTGCAAGGTCCTAAAAGGACATCCAGTTTATCGCTTATAATTTGGTATTTACCAAACAAGAATATTGCAGAGCAATTACTTATGTATTAGAAGATGTATCTAAAGAAATTCAGAATCTCAGAAGTATGTATCCTACTGACAACCAATTTTCAAGACCCCAAAGCTTTTATGTTAAGCTAATGGTAAATAAACATTAGCGTTACCTTTTCCTTTATAAACGAATCGGTATCCTTCCCTTTTCCATTGGACATATGGTTTGGACTTTTTAAATGCGAAACAGATTTGTGTAGCCTATTGGGTGACTGATCATTGTTTCCCTGGAGAAGATAAATAACAAATTAATTGAATAGTTTAAGACCTTCACTTAAGAACGCATCTCTCAGCAAAATAAACACATAAACAAATGTGACATACTTATCAAAATAGTGATGTTGACAAAACTTTCTTGATCTAATATATGATCTCATAATACGCTTTCTATCCTAGTAAATCCCACTAATAAACTTAGCATATAACCAATCCTATCAATAATGCGTTCCATGCCAAAACATGCTTCACACATTACAACTCTTAAGTAGTTGCATGATCCTCGTGATCCTTCACACACAGTATGCGCAAAGAATCGCATAGAGATGAAACAAAGATATGAAGTGTCTACCTTGATAGCATAGTTGTTTGATCCCCTGGAAATGTCGGTTCTAGCCTCTTTAAGAGCGGCACTAGTTGAGGTCAGATTTTGTTTCAAAGAGCCATTCTCCTGATTCAATCTGGAAATCTGATCCTGTAATAATCCCATAGGGTCTTTGATGTAAGAAAAAGAGAGAAAAACAGTTAATGGCTTGAAGATTGTGTGTCAGAAACTAACCTCTTTCTCTCTTAAGAGAGCTGCATAATTTACAGATAAGGCTTTGATATCTGATTCTGATTCCTGAAGCTTCTTAATCTCTGCCTTATACCGCTCAATCTAAAATGTGACACAAAATTGAATCATAAAAACAAACTTAACACTAGACCAACTACATCACAGATTTTGAGTAACATTTCCAGTGAAATTCAGATGCTTAATCTTTAAATCTAGCAATAAATTTATCCAATTCAGACCAAATACCTCATGATGAGCAGGCGATTCAATTCCATTGGAGATCGAATACCTCGAAACGGACCTAAAACCACTGGAATTCCTCCGATCAGAGTTCGATACGCCATTGGCGGAACCATATTTGTGGAGATCGTCTTCTTCTTCGTCGTCTTCATGCACATCGAGAACGATCTTGTGCAAGTTCGCCTTCATATTCTCAATTGAACTCCACATAGCTCTATCTCAACACCTACTGCAGCCTCAAAGGCTCAAAAACCCCACAAAAACACAGATCACTTGTCTATCAAAGAGACAATGAATCTTCGTCGGAATTGAGCGCAGATAAACAATAAGCAGAAATGAATTTCGTGTTCTTTTCCCGGTCAGAGAGAAGAGATTTGGAATTGAAATAAATGTTTAGATCATATTGAATTAGCGTATTCATTAATTAATTAACTCTTATCGTTACGTTTTAAAACAAATCGCTACTCGTAGCAAGTTATTATTATTAATGGGCTTTTAAAAACAAAGGCCCAATAGATAAATATGAGACGTCAAAATAAATCTTTAGACAAAAAAACACAAACACAACAGCCGTCGTTGCAAAATCTGTCAGGACATGTGCTCTTCGATGGTCGGAGGCATTGTGAAGAAGTTGTTGATTTCACTTGGAAAGTCTAGCTCTGCCTTGGTCAGCGGCAAACTTTTGAAGAAGTTGTAGATTCGACTTGGTATGTCACTGCGAAGAAACTGGGAAATAGGCCAACTGGGCATTCAAAACTTAAAACCAAATCTGTAATGGAACCAAGCAAACGACAAGACAAACGACCACCGCACAAAACGAAGCCAGTGGATCGTCACGCGATGTCAATATCGACTTGAACCTTTCCACTTGTGAGTCAGCATAATCCATCATGTACAACAATTTCTCCGACATCTTCATCAACCTTTCGTGCCTCAACCTCAAAATCTCATTATCTGCGCTAGTCATATTTTTTTATACGAGAAATTACAGAGAAAAATATAGAATGACGACTTATCAAATTTGAATGTGCTCTTTAAAGTTTTTTATTCAGGCACTACCCGTTCAATGTTCATATAGGACGTAAGAGAAAAAAACGGAAAAAAAAAAGAAAGTAAAATTTAACATTAACATAATTTTAGAAAAGGGAAAATTCACATATACGGTATAAATTTGTAATAGACCGTCCTATTTAAGGCCGTACATGTTCTTAATTTTTTCTAAATCAACGGTTCTGAACTATTAGGAATTTAGGAAATCATTTCCATATATCCAATTATCTATATATGTAATGTATATACTATGTAGGTTTCATCGCGGCCCTTTTGGATTTGAGTTTCCAGAATAAGGCCCATTTTCAAATTAAGATTTCAGATCAAGACCCCTTTTCCAACCCGTTGTGTAGGCCCAAATAAATTTCATTTGACTGAACATCAAAACTTCAAAATATCTTCTTCTACAAAATTGGCATTCGTAATTATCTTCTTGAAAACAAAACAAAATATATGCACCAATTTTCATTTGTCACACGTTGTAGGCTTCGAATCGTATGCATTTTATAATTTTACTTATAAACAAAAGTGACATCAGAAATAGTATCTCCTATATTATAAAAATGAATAACCAACCATCTTCCCACTGCTTTCCCAAGTCTTCTTTGTATTCCTTACACCAAACAAAAAAAAAAAGTCTTCTTATTTCCCAGTTGAGCAATTTCCCTCCCTTTTGCTATTTAATTTGTTCTTTTAGTAATATTATCAATGTGTTTATCTGACTTTTATTCTCCTCCATGGATAAAATAAAGATATCCCACTTGAGGAAGAAAATATCTTGGAAGAGTTAACCATAAATCAGAAAAAGATATGGAAGAGAACAGCTGTGTATCTTTGAGACCAAGTCTTGAGAAGCAGTTAGACAACATGGACGGTGCTGGTTGCATTCAAAAATCTTTCTATACATAAAACGGAATATGCCAAAAGTCATCAATATATCGTAAAAACCATATGCTTCTATTTATAAATTTTACATTTCATAAACTTTAGGTTAGTTTATGTTTCCATATCACTCATGACTCAACACATATGCTAATATTCGGGTAATTTATAGTAAAAATGAAATTTTTAAAGGTAAAACCTGTATTTTTGTTTTTTTCTGTAAAAGAATAAGGCTTTATTGACCACAATTAGAGGATACTTTTCTTTTTCGGTTTTGGCATTTGGTGATACTCTTATTTATTTTCTTAATGTTGACATTACTAACTTTTTTGGAGCGTAGAAAAAAAATTGACGGACACCAACCAATGACAGAACATACAGAAAATATCTAAGGTAACACGTGGTCTGTCTTGCATTTCATGATTACTTACGAGGGACAGCACTAAGTTTCCTCCTTTCTAATTACCATAACTAACCATTTTCTTAATTGCCCAATAATGGTCCCTCTTTACCAATTCTGATATACCACCCAAAATTAACATCAAACCCAATATTTAAAGTCCCACACGTGAGAACGACTGACGTCGGCACGCTTTAGCCACGTAATTTCGGTCTCCAAAAATTCAATATTAATCCGCGAAAATTCACTAAATATAAAACAAACCCATAATATAAGGAGGATAAGGAAGGAGTCGAAGATAAGCGGAGAGAGAGAGAGAGACAGAGAGAGATTCAAAAATCCGATTCCAGATCCATTCCTGGGCAAACAAAGGTTGGTGTTTCTCTAATCTCAAAGCTTTTTTCAAATTCGGAAAAAGCAAATCGTGGGAAGAGATTCATCTTCTCTCTGTGCGTTCATCGGATCTCGGAGCTTTTGGTTCGTCGTCAATGGCGGAAGAGACGGAGAAAAAGTACATTACGAACGAAGATCTTAAAAAACACAACAAATCTGGAGATCTATGGATCGCGATTCAAGGCAAGGTCTACAACGTCTCCGATTGGATTAAAACTCATCCCGGAGGCGACACGGTGATTCTCAATCTCGTTGGTCAAGACGTCACCGATGCTTTCATCGCATTTCATCCCGGAACCGCTTGGCACCATCTCGACCATCTCTTCACCGGTTACCACATCAGAGATTTCCAAGTCTCCGAAGTCTCACGCGATTACCGTCGTATGGCTGCCGAGTTTCGTAAACTCGGTCTCTTCGAAAACAAAGGTCACGTTACTCTCTACACTCTAGCCTTCGTCGCCGCCATGTTCCTCGGAGTTCTCTACGGTGTTTTGGCTTGTACCTCCGTCTTCGCTCACCAAATCGCCGCCGCGCTTCTCGGTCTCCTCTGGATCCAGAGCGCTTACATAGGTCACGATTCTGGTCATTACGTTATCATGTCGAACAAATCTTATAACAGATTCGCTCAGCTTCTCTCCGGTAACTGTCTCACCGGAATCTCAATCGCGTGGTGGAAATGGACTCACAATGCTCATCATCTAGCTTGTAACAGCCTCGATTACGATCCAGATCTACAACACATCCCTGTCTTCGCCGTCTCCACCAAATTCTTCTCCTCATTGACCTCGAGATTCTACGATCGGAAACTCACGTTTGATCCAGTCGCGAGATTCTTAGTCAGCTATCAACACTTTACTTATTATCCAGTTATGTGCTTTGGAAGAATCAATCTCTTCATTCAAACGTTTCTCTTGCTCTTCTCCAAACGTGAAGTACCAGATCGTGCTTTAAACTTCGCCGGAATCTTAGTCTTCTGGACTTGGTTCCCACTCTTAGTCTCATGTCTACCAAACTGGCCTGAGAGATTCTTCTTCGTCTTCACAAGCTTCACCGTCACGGCGCTTCAACACATTCAATTCACGCTTAACCATTTCGCTGCTGATGTCTACGTTGGTCCACCCACCGGTAGCGACTGGTTCGAGAAGCAAGCGGCGGGAACAATCGATATCTCTTGTAGATCATACATGGATTGGTTCTTTGGTGGATTACAGTTTCAGCTTGAGCATCATTTGTTCCCTCGCTTACCTCGTTGCCATCTCCGGAAAGTTTCTCCGGTGGTTCAAGAGCTTTGCAAGAAGCATAATCTTCCGTATAGGAGTATGTCGTGGTTTGAAGCAAATGTGTTGACCATTAACACTTTGAAGACAGCAGCTTATCAAGCTAGAGACGTGGCTAATCCGGTGGTTAAGAACTTGGTTTGGGAAGCTTTGAATACTCATGGCTAAATGATTTTAATCAAAACAAAATATGCTTTTGTTTGGGTTAAATTTGATGTGTTGTTTTTATGCTTTATTGAATCTTTGAATTTCGTTTTGTTACTTACTTACATGGAAGAGATGTTTTAGATCGAAATTGAATCGAGATTTGATTTTTTTATTAGACAACTCTTCGTATCGTAATGATTTATTAATAATATTATTTTGAATTTAATTTGTTTTTTTATATAAGTTTTTGTTTCACATGGCTCTTTTTTGTTGCCTGTGACTTACTTTGTGGTTTTGCGGCTTTTGGCCTTTTCAATGTTTTGTCGTGTTACATTAAAATACGTGTGTGGATGCTATTTGAGATCCTCTATATGTAAGGTTTTAACAGATCAACGGTCGTTGTGTTATTTTGGGTGTGTGATTCGTAACCACGAAACGTTGCAACTTGCAAAGATATGGGCTTCTTTTTTGACCTCATACTTCTTAGTGGGCTAAGATGGGTATCAAGCTTGTATATTGGTCTTTTTGATATTCAATTAATGGGCTAAGTTATGCACCACTTGTTCAGACCCAAGCCCGTGACTACAAACACTTATGGCCCCAACTCCAAAAAGAAGAAAGAAACACACAAAATTTCGGAATGTTATATGTTTCAAACACAATAAGTCAGGGAATGGTTTCACTTGAAATGTTTAAGCCGATAAAAGAAGAGGTGAAGGATTTAGTTTTCTGAACTAGTTCATGATTTCAAAGATGAATGGTCATGACTTATGAGACTCACGTAGCTTACTGTTATCTGGTAATCTCGATAAGTTATTTTATTATGAGTCAAATCTTGAATTTGGAGGATCCTCGATTGCGAATGAGGAAGGATAAGTCTTTGGGAACATTTTGTACTTTTTAGATTATGTAATCCGGTTTCCTTTATCCGGTTTACTGTAATTATGTAGTTGGTTTACTTTGGTTTACTTGTATGTATATAAACTCAATTGTATCATACTTAGCTTAATGAGAAGGTTAATACATTCACATTATTTCTCTAATAGTACTGAGATTAGAGAATTCATCTTTATGATAAAATGGATATATAATTATATAAATCTTTCTTTAAAATAGGAGATAGAGAGAGAGAGTGAGAAAACAGTACTAAAAATAACAACTTGAGAGAGAAACAGTAAGAAAAGAGAGCAACAAAATGTGGAACAGAAGAAGTATGAGGTCATTAGTTGACTTTTAAGTTTACTCCACTTTCCTACAACAACAACAAAAAACAGCAAAATTAGTCCACTTCCACAATCATTTCTCTTTTTGATTTACTTCTAACGATTTTTGTTAAAACCCACGATTATGTTACAATACCTAATTCATATGTTGGTAATTTGGTGTACATCTGATTAGTTTATTAAAACGTGTTTGAATTAAGTCTTTAGTAATCGTGGTGTGTGGTGAAAATGAAGAGACTGTCTATATCGACATATGTGTTGAATGGGTAAGTGCCATGGTCAAAGCTTATAACTAGTTTTCATTGTCTTTTGATACGTTTCTCCAAAATCTTTTCTATTTTTCAGCTGTATTCTGATATGAAGTCTGGATGAAGGATTTTAAAATGGTTTAGAATTCAGAAAAGAAATTTACTAGTTATTTTTTAAAAATGAATGTGTGCATGTGTGAGTGTGTTTGCTCCATAGTGTAAAGAATGAGAAGTGAGAAGTGACTTAATGTGCACAAAGGTGCCTTTGGCAGAAAGATCAAGGCCTGGTCCATAACACCCCCAAGTGACAAATTAGTATTTGCCACTATGTTCTATATACATTTTTATCCTTTCTTTGTTTATTGTTTTTCTGTGTCTTTACACGGACCACCAAATGGGCCAAATTGATTAGTGCATATTGATCTTGCTAGATCTTCCCACAATCTTCACATCGTAATCATGTTCTTTTAAGAAGAAAAAGTGTTGTTTTCACACTCTTAACTCATATATAGATACACGAAACACGATTTGACTACAGCTTCTACTCTCTAGGTTAGTTAAAGTTTTTTTATTATTTTAAAAGTTATTAGTTAGATGCTTTTCATAAACGATGCAAGAAGGTACCCAAAAAGAAGTTGCAAAAACAAATCTTATTAGAGTTTGTTTTCATTATTATCGTTGCGTTTTATTTGTTTACGAGTGAAGAAAAGAGAAACAAAAATATAGTTGCTGAAATTTTAGTATTTATAAAATTCGCAGCAATGGATATTAGAACGTATCCATAATCTGACTATAGATAATTCTATATCGTGCCAAGAGGAACCAAAATAAATTGTACATGTCGTTTGATTCATTCCTTTAATTTATTGTGTAAAGAAGGATCCAATCCTAACAAAGTCTTCAAAACCTTCACATTTTTTCGAAATTTAACGACAACTATAGGGTTTCTAGCTAGATTTGAAAGTTTTTTCACAGTTACACCTTTACCTATCTGCAGTAATACTTCCACAAAACTAACGTTAAACTTCTGCCGGTACAAATACATGTGCTTATGTAAGAATGAAAACATTTTGAATTTAATATTTTGCACTGGACACGTTTTTCTTTTGCCATTATGGATTTTCACATAGTGACGGATACGTGTAGATCCGCCGATCCCTATGACAACATAGCATTTTGGAATTTGTTTACGTTCAACTCCTTTAAATAAATAGTTAAGGCAGTGCGTCACTATACTGCTTATTACTACATAGTCTAATTTGGTATATGCTTTGATTATGGATTTATGATAATCAAAAGTTATATGGTATAACCAATTGTCGTTAGCTCAATTGGTAAAGACCTTAGGCGAAGCTTAGAGGTCGCCGGTTCGTGTGATGTTTGGGACGAAACTAATATTACATGCTGTGGTTTCGGGCCTGAGGGGATTACGGGCTTCGGCCCAAAACTTCTTGGATTTCAAAAAATAAAAATAAAAAAGTTATATGGTATATTCTTTTGGATATTTCATTCTCTTTTTAATTTCGTTTCGCCTTAACCGCATTCTCTAATTAAAAATTTAGGTACATGATTCACACTTTTACAGTTTAGCAATGTATACAGTTTCGAAACAAATTCAGTTTCCAATGCCCATGAAAACGCGTATAATACCATAAAAGTTTATGTTCTCAAACTAGATTGAGATTAGTGGCCAATTGATCATGCATGTTCCATTTAACTGAAGATATACGTAAACATGATCAATCGTCCATGAGAACAATTTCAGTCTTGCTACACTAAAATGCAACGGATCGTAAAAGTGATTTATATTTTCATAGAACCACCACATAAATAATTAACAATTGAATTCAGATCTTAAAAAACATAGACAACAGAACCAATTTTGTTCTAAAAAAAGGCACTAAGGAGCAATGTGATCATATAGTTTAATGAGCCAGCAACTAATCGCACACTTGTAATATAATGGAATATATAAATATGGGAGTAGCTAGCTATATAAACCATAAAGGGTAAGGGCATATGATCGAAAGAAGAAAGAAAGTAATGCATATGGAGCTGAGATCAGTATATAGCTTTACACGTTAAATGTAGTTAGTGCACATGACGAAAAACTAAAAATAATACACTTGAGATAATTTGCGTTGATTTTTAATTTTGAATTTGTAGAGTGAGTGTATTAGGTAAAGGACAGGCCACTGAGAAACTGCGAGAAGTCTAGGCTAAGGAAAGTAGAGAGACAGACCTTTCAGTGTTTCAAAAGCAAAGTATAATTACTAAAGGTAAATTATAATTTTTAAAAATGATCATTTATTTATTCAAATATCAAATAATTAGAAGACAATCTTTCTAAAATAAATATAAACAAAAAATGACAAAAAGGTTACCTCATGTGGTATGTCATTTTCAGCTAACCCCTCTGGTTGCCAGAGTAAATACCAAATTAAGTAACTTTTTAATTTACTAATGTATAATTGTTATCTTTCGCCCTCCTAAATTTATAACAATATATAATATACTGCTAAAAAATATATAAAACTTCTTATATTAGTAATCCGATATGTTGGTTAAATAAAATAAAACTGAAATAATCATATTTAGTCTAGGTACAATATTAATAACGCCGGGTTTAAAAAATCATTTAATTGGTTGGTTTATGAGTAAGACAGCATTATTATTGGTGTTATGATATTTCATTGTTTTTTGTGTTTGCAAGTTCTAATTTTTGTTTTTTCTTTCTTTTGCAAATAATTAAATTATTGTATATTTAATACTCACATAGTAAAAATTAAGGAAATAACACGCGCTAACACGCGCCTCAACTTTAATCATTTTATTTATTCAAACCCCATTTCGGAAATAAAAATGACAAAAAAAAGAAGAAGAGGAAGAAAAACAGCAAAAACGTCTACTCTTCTCTCATCCTCGCGCTTGCTCTCTCTTCTCTTTTTTGTCTTTCCCTTTCGTCTCTCTATCTGTCTGTATCATTCATTCGTGTTTATTTACAATCGAACCACGAAACGTCTCTTCTTCTCTATAAAAACCAGATTTTTCTCAATCTCAATCTCTCTCGCTCTCGCTCTCGTTTTCTTTGATGAACCCTTTTACTTCATTCTTACTCTTGATAAATCCAAATTCCCGAGAAACCCATTTCATTTCCTTCTTCTGTTTCTAGAAAGACCTCTTCTTTTCGATAAACCGAGATCCACGAAACCCGCATTTCCTCTCGCTAATCTATTCTAAATTTCGATACTTTTTTTTTTTTTTT
>Ga0041059_1000892_pt1 | contig 23605 bp, 19 predicted proteins | sample AraColnosormetaG_FD_56232 | JGI IMG/M metagenome (GOLD analysis project Ga0041059, IMG submission 56232) | Arabidopsis roots microbial communities from North Carolina, USA - Col MF nosort | ecosystem: Host-associated > Plants > Roots > Unclassified | place: USA: North Carolina | collected... | reverse complement strand
GGCTATGAGTAATATTGAGTCTATGCCTGAGGGATTTAACATGCTTAGGCGTATGTATGAAAATGTCCAGGAACCGTTAATGAATGCTACCACTATGTCCGAGAATGCTGGAAACAATACGAGCTCTAATCCATTTGCTGCTCTTCTGGGAAACCAGGGGGTTACTACACAAGGAAGCGATACTTCTAATAATATTTCGGCACCGAATGCTGAAACGGGTACACCTAATGCAAATCCACTTCCTAATCCTTGGGGTGCCACGGCTGGTAAGAAACTGTATTCTCATCCTCTTAATTTCATATGGGATTTTACTTGTAGTTTAAGGTTGAAATATTAAATATAAAAGCAAGAGTGGCTTGTTTTTAAGAAGTGAAAGTTTATGTTTACCACACTGGTCAGGAATAGTATTGATTATAGTAATAATTGGTGAGTTCATGTTCTCACAGTTTGTTGTTATGACTAGTTTGTCTATGAATAAGTTTCTTGGCTGTTTGTTTCTAGTTTAACTGTTACTCGTAATGCACTAAAGATTTTAGAACATATTGTGGGGCTACTTGACAGGCCAGACAACTGCCCCTGGAAGGACAAATGCTGGACTTGGTGGTCTTGGTGGGCTTGGAGGCCTTGGTGGACTCGGTATGCTGGGAGCGGACTCACCTCTTGGTGCGACTCCAGATGCTTCTCAATTGAGCCAAATACTGCAAAACCCCGCTATGTCGCAGATGATGCAAAGCGTACTTTCCAATCCACAGTACATGAATCAGGTAGCGCCTTCAGTAATCTGAATTTTAGACATTGTAGCTATTGTGAGGCTGTCTTTAATATTTTAATATTTCCTTCATTTCCAGCTTATGAGTCTTAACCCACAACTCCGAAGCATGCTAGATATGAATCCTCAGTTGAGGGAAATGATGCAGAACCCTGATTTCCTTCGCCAGTTTAGCTCTCCCGAGATGATGCAGGTTAGTTGGGCCCATGTTGTCTCTCCAGATAATTATTTTTATATCATTCAGTAGTCAAATTTCTCCGACCTAATGTTTTCTATTGTTTTTTGGTCTTTTTAGCAAATGATGTCTCTACAACAATCACTTTTCTCTCAGAATAGGAACACGGCTGGCCAGTAAGTTTGGATACCCTTTTCTGTTTTCTTTAGTTGGAACATTAGTTGAGTAGGTAATGTCCTTTATATATCATAATAGGATTTTGGGTTGATCTGTGTTTAGAAAATAGTGTCACTAGCTAACCAGGTAATTCTCTCGGTGGTGAACTATCTTATATTAAGTAATAAATGGGTTGAATCATTAGTAATGCAGCAACTCTTGTATGTTTTACTGGGCTGATCATTAGTGACCTTTATCAACGGCTGTAAAGTATTTTAGTCCTTGAAATAAACTTGAATAGGAGCATAAAAATTTTCGTTCTTTTTTGGTTCTTTCCTTTAACATTTGATATCAGTGATCTTGATTTCCATCAACCTCTATTCATGTTCCCAATCCATCTTCTTTGTAGGGATCCTACGCAAACTGGTGCTGCGACAGGTACTATATTATCTGTAATTGAAGTATGAAGGCTTCAACTAGTTCACTTAGACAGTGTGCTTTTTTTTGTTCTTTTGCTTTACTTTAATCGTATATTCATTACGTTGCTTATTGAGTAAATCACTACTATGGAAATATTTATAGGGACAGCCAATAACGGAGGACTAGATTTATTGATGAATATGTTTGGCAGCCTTGGTGCTGGCGGCCTAAGTGGCACAAACCAACCCAATGGTTAGATTCACTAGGGGCTATACTTTGATTTCTTATATATCTATTGAGATGGTTCCACTGAAACATGTCTATTTGATTCCAGTTCCTCCTGAAGAGCGATTTGCGACTCAGTTGCAACAGTTGCAAGAAATGGGATTCTACGACAGAGCAGAGAACATAAGGGCTTTGCTTGCAACCAATGGTAACGTTAACGCTGCTGTAGAACGACTCTTGGGGAGTATTGGCCAGTAACATACAGGTTCGTGAACTGATATCACTCCACTCTGGCTTCTCAATTATAGAATAAACAATGTGTTTTCTTTCAGTAATCTAATTTATGGAATTCGTATAACTACATTTATGATAGGATCGCGAACTTGTGGATAGAAAAGCCGCTCATCGATACACTATTTGTTTTCAATGGTCATCTTCTTTCCTCTTTACCCAATCCCCACAACCTTTTTTACATACTTTGGGTCGTCTGTTATCTTTCAGATTCTATTTGAAGTTGTTACCTCGTACATCTGTAGAAGTTGATTTCGAAATGTGGAATGGTTACATTTACGTTTTCTTATCTCCATTTTACTTATTAAATATAGCTGTAGTGACGTTGATAATTTGTGATTGAGCGTTAAGTTTTTCATTCGAATAACAAAGATAAATACAATAATAATTGAAAGAAAAACAAAACTTATGAGGAAAACAAAAAAAGAAATGTAAATCCGACAAAACAGGGAGAAGTAACTGCTAAGAAACCGTCGATGAAAACTAACTTGTTCTTCTTCTACTTAACCAACCATAACTCCCACTCTTCTACTTTTTTTTTTCCTCTCTTTTAGTTTTTCTGTCTTCTCTCTAGTAAGAGACTCAATAATAATGTCGAACACTTCAAACTCCGATCCCAATTCCGATATCCCATTTGCTTCCTCCAATGTAACTCTTCCTAGTTACAATCAAAACCCAAGAAGAAAACGTACTAAACTCACCAACAACGAAGTCGGTTCTTCTTCGTCTTCTCCAAGGCCTAAACCGGTCACGCAACCGGACCCTGATGCTTCACAAATCGCACGACCATGTACTGAATGTGGTAAACAATTCGGGTCACTGAAGGCACTCTTTGGACACATGAGATGTCACCCTGAACGTCAGTGGCGTGGCATCAACCCTCCTTCTAACTTCAAACGTAGGATCAACTCAAACGCTGCGTCATCATCCTCGAGTTGGGATCCATCTGAGGAAGAGCATAACATAGCCTCCTGTTTACTAATGATGGCTAATGGTGATGTCCCAACCCGTTCAAGTGAAGTTGAGGAACGGTTTGAGTGTGATGGTTGTAAGAAAGTGTTTGGGTCACATCAAGCGTTAGGCGGACATAGAGCAACACATAAAGACGTCAAAGGATGTTTCGCCAATAAAAACATAACCGAAGATCCTCCTCCTCCACCTCCTCAAGAGATCGTTGATCAAGATAAGGGCAAGAGTGTGAAGTTGGTCTCGGGGATGAATCATCGATGTAACATCTGTTCTAGAGTGTTCTCCAGTGGTCAAGCGTTAGGAGGTCACATGAGATGTCATTGGGAGAAAGATCAGGAAGAGAACCAAGTCAGGGGCATTGATCTTAATGTTCCTGCGGCGACATCTTCAGACACAACGTTAGGTTGTTCCTTGGATCTTAGGTTAGGACTTTGATATATGATAACTTAAGGTTTTATATATTTATTGGGTATTTGGTTCTTTCTCTTAATTAACAAAAAACTCTCTCTGTATATATGTGTGATACTTTGTATGATGAACGTATAGGATTGTGGTATTGTATTCTATATATAAGTTAATTAGTTTATGAAATGCAAATAGAGTTATTTACTAAATGTCCAATATTCAAGAAATTAGCTTTATGAAGTTTAAAACGTTGAATCTTTTTCCCTATGTAAAAAGTTTATATTGTTTGATCATACATGTATATGTATCATGCATGGATTATGGTGTTTCTTCACAGTGTCAGTACACTAAGTGAGAAAATCAAGATTCTTCTTCCCTAAAAATGTTGCTTCGAGAAGAGTTACTTTGTTGAAGCTATTAGCAGATTCAGGGTGGAAGTTGTTGTTGACTCGAAGATGATGCCACATCGTGCTGCTTTGTTACTTCATGCATTTCAGAAGATGAAATCTACAAGCAAAAAGATTTGGTTTTATAACATGAATGCGAAAAATCTTCAGGGATGAAATTATTGTAACAGTAAGCCTCCTTACTTCTTTTTTAGCCTGCAAGGCTTTAAGTGTTGCAACAAGCTTTTTAGTGATGCCATTCTCTATATAACCCTTCCACTGCAAACATTCAGAGGCGAGTTTTAAAACTATAGTAGCTTCTTCTGTAGAGAACTTTCCCTTCAGATTTGGATCCATGAGCTCAGTGACATCCTTTCCATTGATCATCTCAGGAGCCTAGAAACAGAGGATAAATAACCACTCAGTAAAATGTAACTTGTGTTGCAAGAAACCAAGGATTCCACAAAGTCAAGCTTGAACAGAATTACTTACATGGCTCGGAGAAATTTGCAATCCAGTTAGCAGATTCACAAGGATAGTACCAAATCTGTATGTCACATTCCCAGTCCTCACGTTCCCTACAATGAGAATATAAAACATTACATTCTGATATGAATAGTCTGAAGATACAAGAGCGAATTGGTTACCTCCTTCTCTTCGATTGTAACGGATGATCTCTTTCACCAAGCCGAAACTAGAAAGACAGGCATCACCATCCTTCAACACCAGTAAAAACAGTTTAGCATCCTTAGATCACATGACAAGGCATAGGCATGAAAAATGTTGTTTAACATACCTTATCAAACAGAACAGTGTAAGCACTTAGATTATCGTACTCGTCAAAACGTACAGAATTGCAATAATCCAATGCTTCAACTATATGATACGCCACTCGCAACCTCATTGACCATTCCATGTTCTTCTCTGTGCATCACAAAAGAAAAAAGAAACCTCAAACAGAGAATGCTAATAAGTTCTGTTTCAATCAATTCTACAAGCAGATACATTTACACCATTCTATAGCATGTCACATAAACCAACAACAATGCACTCTCTCTATCTTCAGATACGTTTATACCATTCTACACCCACAATCATGCCACAAAAACCAACAATGCAGCCTCTCTGCCAAGATTCAAAACAGAGCACATACATCTATAGAACAGATCGACTAACAATCCAGACTCTTAAGCTCATATTCACCAATTCTATATCTGAAAACGAAAGAAGAGAAGGAATCATACCCTGGAATAAACGCTTAGCAAGAGTATCATTTGGCATAAACTCTGCAACAAGAAGTCCTTCATCTTCCTCGCAGCAATATCCCAACAACTTGACAAGTCTCTTGTGCTTTAGCTCCCCAGCTGTTTTTGCGTCTTCCTGAAGAAACAAAAGAGATCAAATGAACGTTGCAAACTTTGATAACCTTTAAAAGCAAAGAAAAGGTACCGTGAAGTAGTCAGGATCATCCCAAGGCGTATTCTTGAATCTCTTGACAGCTACGAAGCCAAGATTCTCTAATAAACAACCTTTGTAGACAACATTGGAAGATTCTTCTGCGTTCTCTGATATGATCTCGTCGGAACTGAAGTTATTGGTCGCCGTGGTGATATCGGAGAGGAAGAACTCTGTGACAGGCCAGTTGACGAATCCGTCGTTCTTGCGTTCGCCGGGAGGAATCTGTGGCTGTTGTGGAGGTTGTTGATTGTTATCAAGAGGCGTCGAGAAGCAACAACCACCCATGGTTTCGTTTTCGCCGGCAAAAGCAGAGAGAATATTGAAAGCGTTCTTTGCGAGAGAGAAAGAGAAAGAGATTGTTATCACTAACAAGTGAGTTTACACAAAGGAAAGAACCTTTTATAACAGACTATTATCCCTAAAATCTAAACTCAAGATTACGCAATCTTTATCGTTGATCTTCATCTTCTAGTTATTATTATAGTTTTTTGTTATATATTTTCCTTGTTTTTTCACTAGTGGGTCAAAATTATATTTTCATATTTAGGAAGTTTGAAATTGCATGGTGGTGTGACAAGTGGATTTCAAAGGTGTATGATATTTTTTTTGGTTAATTATTTGAAAACTTTTTTAGTAGAATTATAGTTTTGCTAGTGATATTGTTAATTAATGAGATAAATTCATTTGAACCCTTTAACAAAAAGAAGAGAGAAATGTATACGTATTTTTTTTAATATATAACAAGGGTAAAAGATATCACTTCTTTTTTATATTTTTTAACATAAACTCAAGATTCTTCTTCCCTAACCATGCATGTTGTTGGATCTCTTTGCTTCGAGAAGTGTTGCTTTGTTAAAGCTACTAGCAGATTCAGTGTGGAAGATGATTCTTCTGCTTAAATTTTCCATATTAGAAGATGGAACCTGCAAGCAAGATGATGATGATCTGTTTTTTAGTACGAAAACTCATAAAGAATTCATTAAGGGTAACAATAAGTCCTATTCTTACTTATGCTTTAGTTTGACTTGAAGATGATGCCTCCAGATTCTGCTTTGTCATTTCAGAAGTTGGAATCTGCAAACAAAAGATCGGTTTTATAACTTAAGAAGAAGTTGGAATCTGCATACTTAAGAACGCTAAACAGTTCAAACTGTTGTTGTTGACTGGAAGATGCTCCCACCTCGTGCTACTTTTCCAGTTCAAGCATTTGAATGTTTGGAATCTGCAAGCAAAACGATAGGTTTTATAACACGAGTGCGAGAAATATCATCAAGAATGCATATGGTTATAGTAAGCCTAGCTCCTTACGTGTGGTTTAGTTTGCAAGGCTTTAAGTGTTGCAACAAGCTCTTTTGTGATGAGACTTTTTCTATGTTCGCACTGCAAACATTCAGAGGCGAGTTTGAAAACTAGGAAAGCTTCTTCTGTTGAGAACTTTCCCTTGAGATTTGGATTCATCAGCTCAGTAACAAACTTTCCGTTTCTCCTCACAGGAGCCTAAAAATAGGAGGATAACAACTCAGTAATATGTGTCTTGTGTGGCAAGAAATTAAGGATTACTATATCACAACTAATTTACTCAGCAGAAATGTGACTTGTGTTGCAAGGAATTGAAAAAGACAGATTCTCTAAGGATTAAAGTCACAAAGTCAAGATGAATGGCTTACATGGTTTGAAACAGAATGGCTTACATGGCTTGGAGGAATTCGCTTTCCAGTTAGCAGATTCACAATGATATTTAGTACCAAATCAATGTCACACTTTTAGGGTTCACGATTCCTACAATAAGAATATATTATATAACATCACATTCAGATATGAATAGTATGAAGAGACAAGCAAGAACTGATTACCTCTTGTTCTTTGACTTCAACATATCCATTAAGCAAATAAAAACAGTTAAGCATACTTAATTAGATCATTAAGAAGGCATAAGCTTGAAAATGTTGTTTCGTATACCTTATCAAACAGAACCGAGTAAGCACTTAAGTTACCGTACGATAAAACATGTATTATTCCAATAATCCAATGCTTCTATTCGATTGTACGGGAAATTATTATATGTATCTTTGAAAACGCCTTGTATGCACCAAGATAAGGACATAAAATTTAGTTAAATCACACCGTTTTCATTACAAAAATGTGATATCATCTTATCATGGGCATATATATATATTTTACAGGTTTTTTTTTGCTCACACAAAAATTGTTCATACAATCAGTAATTACTTTACCTCAGGGTTTGGTCTCCTAGCTTTTGTACCCATCATACTCAATCACGAGATGGTTTGACATCACACGACTTACGCTATACATAACGATTAATGAACATAATTTAGTTTTTCTTTCTTTTGTCTCGGATCGATCAATGATATTGATCTTATATGATATCAAAATCTTATAGTACTGGCAGTGAGATTAAAAACACTAATTTTAAACGACATTATTGTTACATGTGTAGATAGGACCTGCCGTATTCAGACGAATAACAAATGACAAATCTAAGAAATAGAGGAAGAGAGAGAGAGAGAAAGAGACGTCGTGCGCATTTATAGTATAAAGTATAAACCTTTGATTATTATTGATACGTTATTTATGATTTACACGAGGATTCAACTATTTTCAAAGAGTTTGATGACCTTTGGTTTGGTCATGTCATTGTCCCGGACGCGGCTAATGGGGATCGGACTATGGCTCCCCAAATCATTGAGGGCCGTTTTGATCATTTAACTAAGCGTCTAAGCCCGACCCGTTGGATATCAATGTACATATTAATATATTATATACACAAATATTCAAGTTTAATCATTAAATTTGGTTGAATGATGAAACCTAAGATGAATGATTTGTTTCTTCTGTTCGCTTTTTTTTTTTGGGTTTGTTTTTATATCGATTTAGATAATGTGTAACATTGGGAAGTTCACAACCTGTCTAGTTAGCACCCAACTTATGACAGTAATTTTTGTCATGAAATTAATAAAATGACGACATTTTGGAACATAAATAGCAATTTCATGTGTAAGAATAAATATTACCATAATTGTGTGAATCATTATGCCTTTAATGCAATTATTTATATATCGATCATATATAGATTCCATCCTATATACAAAATGTTTTAAACTTTGAGACTCGAGCTGATGTCAGAAAGAATATTCATATAAGAGAAATCGAAAATAAAGTATTAAAGGTCAAACTATATTGATGAACGAACGAACCTGTTCAACACGAAAGACATGTCTTCTCTAAGAAATGATCTTGATCCGATTGATACAGCCAAGTTCTAACCAATGAAACATCCCCGAATAAAAAAACACAAAGTACCGACGAAGAAATAAAACAAAGTGTACGCATACGTAATCACCACAACTGTTATAGTAATAATAATAATAATCTTATACGAATTAATTATGATTAGGGGCAACAAAGAGGAGGTCAGAATAACACCAATCACACGATTAAATAAGAACATTTAACCATCAGGCTCCAAACCAAAACTTAGAAACTTGTTTTTTTTTTTTGTTTCCTTCTTTGATCTTTCTTTCAGAAGAAAAGATTGATTTAAATTTGAGAAACCAAGCGACTGTTTGTTTACTTTCTTTATTATTACAGATTTACAGGTACAGACAAAGTTGTATGTAAGTGTGATTAGAACAGTGGATGCTCTTATCACGGGTCCACTTGCTCTCTAAAAAGAATATTGAAGCTCATAATTACATCTTTAGAGACTAAAACAATCTTAATCATTCACCTTCACCAAGTACTTGTGTCCAGAAGAAAAAGAAGGAAAAAAAGAACACACCATTCAAGAAAGAGAGAAGCTTCTTGTGATAAGAAATTTCACAGGTTTTGTTTTTGTTTTGTTTATATATATTCTCAGATTTGATTTTGCTTACCATTATATGTATGAAGAAATAGAGAGACCAATTACTTTTTACATTAGACAGAGTAAAATCCAGTCTGTGCATCTTCTCAATGTTTTTTTTTTGTTTGTTGGTGCTTTCTCTAAGTGTTCTTGGGTATAGGTCCCAAAGTGAAGCTTTTTCTGTTTCTTTGTGCAAACAAATCTTGATAAAGTTAGTAACTTTTGGTGAAAATCTTACCCTTTCATGGACAATCAGATTTGATTTCGTTTCCATGTCCATAGGTGAGAATTTTGTAATTGAAATTGATGGCACTCTACTTTGATTGATGGATACCTTCTTAAGTCAACTCTTCATTGAAAGCGAAGCTACTTATATAGATTATATAGCATCTCTATGATATGATTCTTCTCTTGTCTTATTCTTGGGTGGGTCTTTGACAATGTTTCTGCAACTTTTTCAGATTGGGTTTTAACATTCCAAGGAGAGGACTTTGTCTTGTCTCTATTCATCTTCAAGACCCTTATGAGTTTCGGTTCTTGAGTAAACAACAGCTAAGCACAGTCTCTGAGAACTTGAGGATTTGGTAGTATCTGTTGGAGGTATAAAAACGAATCTTTAGACATGGAAGATGATGGTGGTAGTGATGGAGGCGAAGGAAATGGTGGGTTTTCACCTAATTCTAGCTTTGGGGCATTCGCTGACACTGCCATGGATTTGGATTTCATGGATGAACTCTTGTTTGATGGATGTTGGCTAGAGACAACAGATAGTAAGAGCTTGAAGCAGACAGAACAATCTCCTTCAGCTTCTACCGCCATGAATGACAATAGCCCTTTCCTCTGCTTTGGTGAGAATCCATCTCAAGATAATTTCTCTAATGAAGAAACAGAGAGAATGTTTCCTCAGGCTGAAAAGTTTCTCCTAGAAGAAGCTGAGGTGGGAAAAAGTTGGTGGATTGCTCCAAGTGCAAGTGAAGGCCCGTCTTCATCTGTGAAGGAGAGGCTACTACAAGCTATTAGTGGTCTTAACGAGGCGGTGCAAGATAAGGACTTCTTGGTTCAGATATGGGTGCCAATTCAGCAGGAAGGGAAGAGCTTTCTTACTACTTGGGCTCAGCCACATTTATTCAACCAAGAATACTCCAGCCTTGCAGAATACAGACATGTTTCAGAGACTTATAATTTCCCGGCTGATGAGGGTATGAAAGATTTTGTGGGTCTTCCCGGTCGTGTTTTCTTGCAGAAGTTTCCTGAGTGGACTCCTGATGTGCGTTTCTTTAGAAGAGATGAATATCCACGCATCAAAGAAGCACAAAAGTGTGATGTTCGTGGTTCACTTGCCCTTCCTGTTTTCGAAAGAGGTAGTGGGACTTGTTTGGGTGTTGTTGAGATCGTCACAACAACTCAGAAGATGAATTACCGGCAAGAACTTGAGAAGATGTGTAAAGCTCTTGAGGTTTTGCCTCTACCTCAAACTACTCTATAGATCCCGCAACGCTTACCTCACATGTTTAGACCCATACAACCAGTAAACCTCATGCTTGAATGTATCTTTCACTGGATGGCTTTCTCTGTTTGCTCATTATTCAATTCCTCACATTTGTCCAGTTTGTTTTTTGGTTTTCTTTAGAGTCCAACAACATCTTCTGCATACGTTTGTACTTTGATTGTTCTACATCTTTCTTTCTGCATCATGTCTCCTCCTGTCAGTCATTCAGCCATAATCTTCTTTGATTAATGTCTGTGATAACAGTGAGAAGTTTTGTTTATGTGCCACAACAGTCTAAAGACGCTGCTGTTTTGCAGGCCGTCGATCTAAGGAGTTCAAGTAACTTGAACACTCCAAGCTCTGAGGTGCATTAACTGGATTCTTAGTTCATTCAGCTCCTAGAAACAACGATATGCATTGCTAAGGTCATACTCCATGTTTCAGTTTCTGCAGGTCTATAGTGATTTCTACTGTGCTGCATTACCTGAAATAAAAGATTTCCTGGCCACAATCTGCAGATCATATGATTTTCCTCTAGCTTTGTCATGGGCGCCGTGTGCTCGGCAAGGGAAAGTTGGTTCCCGACATTCTGATGAGAACTTCTCTGAGTGTGTTTCAACAATCGATTCTGCTTGTTCTGTCCCCGACGAACAGAGCAAAAGTTTTTGGGAGGCATGCTCTGAACACCATCTGCTCCAGGGGGAAGGCATTGTTGGGAAAGCATTTGAAGCCACCAAACTCTTTTTTGTGCCCGAAGTGGCCACATTTAGCAAGACTAACTACCCCCTTGCACACCACGCCAAGATATCTGGACTACATGCTGCTTTAGCAGTTCCATTAAAGAGCAAATCTGGTTTGGTTGAGTTTGTGTTGGAATTTTTCTTTCCGAAAGCATGCCTTGACACTGAAGCGCAACAGGAAATGCTCAAGTCACTATGTGTGACACTGCAGCAAGATTTCAGGAGTTCAAATCTTTTCATCAAAGACCTAGAGTTAGAAGTCGTATTACCTGTAAGAGAGACAATGCTCTTCTCAGAAAACCTGCTATGTGGAGCAGAAACCGTAGAGTCGTTGACAGAAATTCAAATGCAAGAATCCTCATGGATCGCCCACATGATAAAGGCAAACGAGAAGGGTAAAGATGTATCACTTTCTTGGGAGTACCAGAAAGAAGATCCTAAAGAGCTCTCATCTGGCCGGGAGAACAGTCAGCTTGATCCAGTCCCCAATAATGTTCCTTTAGAAGCTGAGCAATTACAGCAAGCATCAACTCCAGGACTCAGAGTCGACATCGGTCCAAGCACAGAATCAGCTTCGACTGGTGGGGGAAATATGTTAAGCAGTAGGAGACCAGGGGAGAAAAAAAGAGCAAAAACAGAAAAGACCATTGGCTTGGAGGTTCTTCGACAATACTTTGCTGGAAGCCTCAAGGATGCAGCCAAGAGCATTGGTGGTAAGAGAATGTTGTACACTGCTGGTGACATAGCCCCATTCTTTATGAATTTTGATTCTTATTGTTTCTTGGGAAAAGCATAACCATTACGTTCATTAGTCAAAACCCAAAACATTCCAAATGAATATGTTGAACAAAAATTCATGCCTCAGGATATGTGAAAACTCCATGGCCAATATACATAAATATCAATGAAACCAGAAGTCAGTCTTACATTATATCTATGTGGTAGTGGATCAATCATCATGCTCTACAAACATTTTCATCATGGCTATTTATCTGTCTCTCAGACAGTGATCTGACAAGGTTTCGTTCTTGTGTTGCAGTTTGTCCAACTACCTTGAAAAGGATATGCAGGCAACATGGAATAATGCGATGGCCCTCCCGAAAAATCAAGAAGGTTGGGCATTCGTTGAAGAAACTCCAACTAGTTATGGACTCTGTCCAAGGTGCGCAGGGCTCTATCCAACTCGATTCATTCTATACAAGCTTCCCAGAGTTGAACTCCCCAAATATGTCTAGCAATGGCCCTTCCTTGAAGAGTAATGAACAGCCAAGTCATTTGAATGCTCAAACCGATAATGGTATTATGGCAGAGGAAAACCCCAGGTCACCATCATCTTCTTGCAGCAAGAGCTCTGGTTCAAGCAACAATAATGAGAATACTGGAAACATTCTAGTTGCTGAGGATGCTGATGCGGTGTTAAAGAGAGCTCATAGCGAAGCACAACTGCATAATGTGAATCAGGAGGAAACAAAATGTCTTGCAAGAACCCAGAGCCATAAAACATTCAAGGAGCCTCTTGTTCTTGATAATTCATCTCCATTAACAGGTAGTAGCAACACGAGTTTAAGAGCTAGAGGTGCCATCAAAGTGAAAGCGACATTTGGTGAGGCCAGAATACGGTTTACCTTACTCCCGAGTTGGGGCTTCGCAGAGCTGAAGCAAGAGATTGCTAGGCGTTTCAACATAGATGACATTTCCTGGTTTGACCTTAAGTACCTGGATGATGATAAGGAGTGGGTTCTTCTGACATGTGAAGCGGATCTCGTGGAATGCATTGACATATATAGATTAACACAGACCCACACAATTAAAATAAGTCTGAACGAAGCTTCTCAAGTCAAGCTAAGTGGTTCTTTTGGCAACACTGGTCTTTCCTGAAAAACATTAAACGAAGTTTTGTAACTGCAAAGCACCAGGAAGATTCTACTGATTTTTTTAGCTTTTGTAGAAATCTCACTTACCTTTTCAGCATGGGAATCCTGTATAAACATATTTCCAGTTCCCTGAACAACATTTTGGAAGTGGCAGTAGTAACTGGTCTCCTGTATTGCCCTAGCAGATTTTTGTATAAAAGAGATGAATTCCATAGACTTGTATTTTATGCATGTACAATCTTATTGTCTGGTTTCTTAAACTCTGCAAGACTGGAACTATGGCGATTGAAAAATTCTGTGTGTTTCGCTTATTTATTTTTGGGACATGTCTGGTTACAGGATACTATCTAGTCCATGATTGCATTGATGTACATGGAAAATAATGTGCCGGGATTCAAGAATATCCATTTCATGATATTGATTATGAGATTAAACATTTAAAACTGATATTGTAAAAACAGGAAAAAATAATCTGTATGGCTATGTTTAAGAAGAAACCTAGTTCCAATTAAGCAGCTAACACTTGGTGGTCTTCCACGTTTTATAAAACTTAGTCTCTTTGTATCCCCACTACAAACTCCTACTGTTCCAGAACCAGAAAATGTGCCGACAGAAAGCACAAGAAAGCTTACATTTTCTCCAATAATGTAGATTGTGTTCCTCCCACCCAAAATTCAAAGTTGGGCTCAAATTCTTTATGAAAGCAGGCAGCTCTTATGTTTAAACGTCGTTCTAACAAGGATATATTTGTCCAGCCATGTCGTCTTGTCTGGTTCTACCAGCTTAGCTACAAAGACAGGAAAACAGAAGGTGAGGGTCCAATTCTAAAATATTTTTCCACTGAACATGAAGGTTATTAAAAATAGATTGGATTCCTCAACATTATCCGTGATACTTTTACCAGAGAGTTATATTTAGCTTCGTTAGAGATCTCTCAACCTTGTACATCACAAGCTACTATAAGGCTAACATCTTACACATGAGCATGGAGACAATGATCAAAAGAGTATGCCACAAGATCATTATTTGATTATAAAATTAAATACTACTGTCCAAAGTAGGAAGAAAATGAAGAAAGTGATGTGAAGTCCTACTCTACGTTACTTTAAATTGATTTTTGATTTAACGAGAATTTTGTTTTTTTGTCCAAAAGATTAGACGTGTCTACATCAGAAGGCTGTTGTATTTCAGACGTGTCTACAACAGTATTCGTTCTTACCTTTACCTGTCATCCTTGATGAGCTGCACCTCAAAAACTTGCTTGCGCCATCTGAACTTTCCCATCAGAAAGAAAACAGAGTCATGCAAATCCTTAACCATCGTCCTCCCAGTAGTCTAAGTAGTCAACTCTTGGAGGCTGAAAGCTTGATATATCCCCTTGACCCCATCCTTTTTTAACTCTTGACAGAGACCTTAACGCAATTCCACTACCGTCATCTCTGCAAAATAGCGATTGATAGAGAAAACATTCATTAGGTTTCCGACAAGACAGTTAAACCGATATTCTTAATGTAAACTCACTTGAAACCAAAGACTCTACTGCCTAATCATATACACGAATGCTTACTCCAAATCTTGGAATCTTTTTCTTTCCTCAAAAAACCAAACTTTAAAAGGAGAAAGCAGAACTACAAAACCTCCAATAAAAGCATCTTAAAATACATATTGAAACGGCGCCTATAACAGGAGAAACAATAAATGATGACAAACCAGAAGGAGAAAGTGTCATCCATACCTGTGTAATATATTCTGCCAGTTGTTTCCACCATTCTTATTATGCTTTTTCTGGTGTATATCCCTTGCATTTGGATCGACTTTGTTTGCTACTTCACCAACTGAAGCCATTTCCATCATCTTATCAGCAAAACTGTTTGCCTCTTTCTTGTTTCCCATCTTACCTAAGCCATCTATCACAGGCATCAATGCTGCAGGGTCAAATCCATATCCTCTGTCTATCATCTTATGCAAAATTCCACTAGCTACTTCTAGTTCATCCTTCTTACATAAGCTCTCAACAAGATCTTTATAAAGAAAAGTCCCCAACTCAAAACCTCTATCTAAAACAGCTTCGAGCAACTCCGTAGCCTTTAGTAGTTGCCCTGCAGCAAGCAACTCATTGAACATCAAGCTGTACAGGCCTTCTTTCTGTCCACAGATACTTACAGCAGTCTCAAAGACTTCTTGGGCCATATCAAAATCAGGGACCTTACAGAACGCTTCAATCAAATATTTGAAGGAAAATACATTTGGGGCTATGTTCTTTTGCATCATTTCATCAAGGAGGTTAGTTGCATCTTCAACTTTTTCTCCCTCACAAAGATACTGGATTGCAGTATTGTAGGTGCATATATTTGGTGAAATGCCCTTTTCTTTCATCTCATCCATCAGTCCATGAATTTCAAAAATCTGGTTTTTTATGCCTAAGCCCAGGATCAGTGAGTTATAAGTCTCTAGGCTCTTATGACAACCTTTCTTCTCCATGTCTTTGAGAACGCGAAATGCAGATGATATTTTCCCCTGTTTGCAGAAATGATGAATGAAAATGTTATATGCGACCGAGTCCGGTTGCAGTTTCTCTCCCATCATCTCGGCAAACAAATTTTTTGCTTCAGCAAACCTTCCAGCTTTGCACAAACCATTAAGTAAAGTTGAATACGTGATCAGGTCAGGCAAACAGTTGTTCTCGATCAAGCTATCATCCACCAGTCCGATATATGAATTGCCTAAGTTACCAAGAGCAGCACTTCCATGCACCCGCATTCCCTTAACTATCTCAATAGCTTTATCTAATTCCCCGCTTCCACAGAGTCCGTCAACGATAATGTTGCAGGTGACAGTGTCTAGTCCATAACCTTTCTCATTCATCTTTCGCAGCAACTCTTCCGCTTCAGATATTCTCCCCATCTTCCAAAGGCTATGTAGCAAAATATTGCAAGTATAAGCATTTGGTAAACAATTATTCCTCATCATCTCCTGCAACAAGCTTTTAGCTGCATCGACTTTCCCAACACTGCAATAACCATGAAGAAGGCAGCCATAAGTTACAGCATCCGGGCAAACACCATTTCTTTTCATCAAACCAACAATAGTTTTTGCATCGGATAGCATGCCCAATTTACACAATCCATCCATCAAGATATTGTAAGAATAAATACTTGGTCCTATTCCCTTATCAGTCATTTGCTTCAGGACTGTTTCAGCCTCTATAAACTTCCCATGTCTGACCAAACCCTGCAGCCAAATATTGTAACTCTGCAAGCTAGCGAGATCATCATTTTCTCTAATCGACTCAAAGAGGGTCTTGGCATCTTCCAGCAACCCTACCTTACAGAAACCTTTCAACATCAAGTTATATGTTATACTATTGGGACGAGGAAGACCCAGATACTCATCTAGCTCCATATCACTGAAAATTCTAGACGCATCCAAAACCTTTCCTTCTTTACAAAGCGCTGATATCCTAGAGTTAAAAGTGACAATATCAGGCACCAAACCTTCCTCCCGCATCTTCTCCACCATCTTTTCAGAATCATCATTCCTACCTTCTCTACAGAAGCTCGAAACAATGGTGTTATAGATAACTTTATTAGGCAAAACCCCAAAACTTTCCATTGCATTCAACAATTCAAGCCCTTTATCAGTCAAACCAGCTTTACAATACCCACGAACCAAAATCCCAAAAGTAAACTCATTTGGCTTACAACCTTTCTCAGGCATTTCGTCGAACAACTCTCGAGCAGCATCAACACAACTTGAATCACACAAAGCACGTATCAAGAGATTAAAAGTATAAGTCTGTGGAGCAATCCCACACAAAACCATATCTTTATACAACCACGAAACGAACTCCACACGTCGTTCCTTTATGCAACTTTCAAGCAACAAATTATACAGATAAACGCTAGGTTTGTTCTCAGGAAACCGCGACCGTACTAACTGAAACTGCGGAAACGCCTTATCAATGTGATTCGATTTCGCGAAGATGGATACAACAGAGAGAAGAGACGAAAGTTTCGTCTTTTGGATTGAAGAAGAGAGTATAAGATTGTGAAGCTCTTGGATTTCTTCGTGCATTTTGGCTCGAACCAGGATACGAGCGATTGTAGGAGTCGCATCTAAAGAAATGCCATGGCTTTCTTCTGAAGGAGAAGAGAATATCCTCTTGAAGATTCTCCATGCTAATCTCGGATTGTTCGTGTTCTTCAACAAAGCCTTCACAAGAGATTGTTCCATAGAACTACTACAGAACTCAAAAATTCAATTTTTCCAAATTGGTCTTATAAGCAAAATACTAAATTACATACGGACTAAAACGTATAATGTTAAGAAATCGAGGACTATTATGTTAATAACAGAACATGGTTTTACCCAATTTGGTCTTAATGTACAATTCAAATTATAAACGGGCTAAACATTAATAACGGTTAAACATTTGGGGCTATTATGTAAACAATAAAAGTTATAGACTAAAAGTAAACGCTTTTCTTGTTCTTTCTTCGTTCCAAAAAGTCGCAACTCTTCTTCATCTTCTTCCTCTGACGATCATTTTCAGAAGAATCTGATTCCGATCAAAATTGCAGAAGAAGATGTCTCGCCAATCGTTTTCTCTACTGAAGAATCTTCGTAGCATCGCTTCCGGTTCCAAAATCCAGACCCGATCCGTGACTTACATGCCCAGACCCGGTGACGGAAAACCAAGACCAGTGACGTTAATCCCCGGAGACGGAGTTGGTCCGTTGGTAACAAACGCGGTTCAACAAGTGATGGAAGCGATGCACGCTCCGGTTTACTTCGAACCGTTCGAAGTTCATGGAGATATGAAGAGTTTACCTGAAGGATTGTTGGAATCGATTAAGAAGAACAAAGTTTGTTTGAAAGGTGGTCTTAAGACTCCCGTCGGTGGTGGTGTGAGCTCTCTCAATGTTAATCTGAGAAAGGAGCTTGATCTCTTTGCTTCTTTGGTCAACTGTTTCAATTTGCCTGGTTTAGCTTCTCGTCATGAGAATGTTGATATTGTTGTGATTAGAGAGAACACTGAAGGTGAATATGCAGGTCTTGAACATGAAGTTGTTCCTGGTGTTGTTGAGAGCCTTAAGGTGCAATTTCTCAGTTTTTGTTGATTGTTTTGGTTACAAATGTGATTTGATTCATAGTGATTTGGTAGTAGATGTGAAAGTTGGAGATGTTCATGTTATATCAAAGATGTCTCTGATGCTAATGTTTTGGTAGGTGATTACAAAGTTCTGTTCAGAGCGTATTGCAAAGTATGCGTTTGAGTATGCCTACTTGAACAACAGGAAGAAAGTTACAGCAGTGCACAAGGCTAATATCATGAAATTGGCTGATGGTTTGTTCTTGGAGTCTTGTCAAGAGGTTGCTAAGAAGTATCCAAGCATTGCTTACAATGAAATCATTGTTGATAATTGTTGTATGCAACTTGTGGCTAGACCAGAGCAATTCGATGTCATGGTAAATGTTTTTCAGCACTTGTTGATGCTTGGGCTAGCTTCCTTCTATTTTGGTTTATTTACTTGTATCTGCTTTGCAGGTGACGCCTAATCTCTATGGTAATCTAGTGGCAAACACTGCTGCTGGTATTGCTGGAGGTACTGGAGTCATGCCTGGAGGTAATAATAAAATTCATTTTACCTTGATCTAATGTACAAGCACTATAGAGAAGTAGATTCTCTTGCTTATGCTATGAAATTTTCTGTAGGAAATGTTGGGGCGGAGTATGCGGTCTTTGAGCAAGGTGCATCAGCGGGAAACGTGGGGAAGGATACAACGGAAGAGCAAAAGAATGCAAACCCTGTGGCTTTGTTGCTGTCATCAGCCATGATGCTTAGACACCTTCAGTTCCCTTCTTTTGCTGACAGGCTTGAAACCGCTGTGAAGCGTGTTATCGCTGAAGGGAATTGTCGGACTGAAGATCTTGGTGGAAACAGTACCACTCAAGAGGTCGTTGACGCTGTCATTGCAAATTTGGATTGACTTGACAATTCCAACTTCGCTTGTGTAAAGCATCAGTCACACGTCGGTATGATTCACGCTTACTGGAAAATACTTCTAGTTCCCACATTCTTTCGAGATAACTCGAATTGGGATTTCAGATTTCGAGAAAAATAACATATGGTTTTTTGTTTTGTTTTTCTTCTTTTTGTTCATGTAATATGCAAAGTGCAAAGTGAAAACTGCCTCAGAGCATTATTTTTTGAATAATGAAAATTATGTTTAACTTCATGTCAAAGTTTTGTATTGTTTAGTTGGTAACAAAATGTGTCAAAAGCTGAAATGTTTCCAATATAAAAATGGTACAAGGACGTGATGCTTCAGGTGAAACAATGTCTTTATTTTAATCCGAACTGTACTTAGATACACACTCATAAACACACAACAAAACATTACTAGAGAAGGCAGAGACAAAGCAGAGCACACTGAATCAACACAATCACGAAATTGAAGCTTGAGCTGAGCGTTGATGCATAGTTATCAGGACCAGCAGAATCTGTTCATATCAGAGAGTAACCAGGTTATTAAGTCACTTAATTACACTACACTATAACCAAATGCGCAGAAACTTGGATCAAACAAACCTGGACAAGCTGGGGAAGCTGTGGTGAAGATGGTTTGGTTGGAGTAACCAGCATAGACGCAATCACGAGGTTGTCTGCAAGAGGCGTTAAGCAAAGCTCCATCACATTGTGAAAATGGTGGGCAGGTTTGCCAGTTCGAAGGCTTAATCTCAGATGATGATTGACAGCTTAAACTGATCACAAGATACAAAACCAAAACCATCAGAATCTAGAAAAAGAAGAAAAAAGAACAAGCTTATCCTATGGGACAAACACAACGAGATTATCAATCACTTAACGTCCAATTCTTCAAAGCGTCACAAGTACACTTGACGCAATTGTTTGCAGTGAAGACGTATGAGTTGTTAGACAGAAGCAGAGGAGCATCCAACGAGTCCTTCCTCACAGAAGAGCTACAAGCTGCAAAATAAAGTTCAAAGTTCATAACTTTTCTTCAAAGCCAATCACCAATTAGTAATAAAAACTCAAACCTAATTAGATTTGGTTTGTCCAATGAAACTACTAAAAGTCAAAGACTTTTCAATCAAATTTTTTCGTTTATTTCATCTAAACCATCATCCAATCCAAACCCATTTAGATATATCCAATAAAACTACTAAAGTCACAAACTTTCAACTCAAAAGATCCAAAATTTCAGGTTTTTAACCTTTGAGAGGGACGTCGAGAGGTTTATCAGCAAGAAGCTGAGAGTCACCAATGATTCCATTGAGCTGAGCCAACGTCGTGTTGTCCGTTCCAAACTGAGCAGCGATCTCACCGAGAGAGCTCCCTAGTTTGACTACATGTGCGTAGTGAACAACATCCTCACCGTTCAATTTATCACAGCTACAAGGCAAAGGGATCCAAAACTTTTGACCGATTTCGATTTTGTTCGGGTCAGGGATTTTGTTAACCTCACTGATCTTCTCGTACGTAACGAGACCACCGAAAATCTCAGTTGCGACGAAAGAGAGTATGTCGTCTTTCTTGATGGTGTATTCGATGTCCCGGTTCGAGACACCGGTTCCATTGGAGCAAGAGCAATGGATTGGGACACGTACGACTTGATTCGGGTTCACGCGTTGGTCACGTGAGGTGTTGAGTGGGAGATTGTTAGCTCCGAGGATCGAGCGGAGGTTCTTGACGGCAAAAAGGGTTTGGATATTGCGCAACGTTGTTGCGTTCTTGCTTGAGTAACCAACGAGAGATTGACACGTCGAGGTTGAGCCACTGCAGTTGAAGTTTCCGGTCATTTGGGCGGAGAGAGTGAGGAAGAAGGAGAGGGAGACAAGGAGACCGAGAAGGGTAAAACAGGAAGTTTCCATTTTCAGGTCGCCGGTGTGTTCTCAGGTTTTTGGTCTTTGGAAATAAAAAGAGTTGTGATTTGTGAAGATGGGGACCAAGAAGAAAGTTGACCGAGAGAGGACTTTTTGAGTTTGACTTTTTGACTTGCTGGAAAATAAATGAGAACAGTCTGGTTTCACATTGTGTTCTGTTCCTTGATTGAAGTGTTGCCATTTGTCACGCCCTAATTGTGGAGAAAAAAGTGTAGTTATATGGATAATTGGATATAATATCACAACTAAATTTTAATTAGCTGTAAACTGCAAGACAATTTATATTTTAAAATTTGTATATATAAAATTTTATAAATTATATTTAGTTATAAAATATTTCTATTTTAGTTTATAATCGTTATTAAGTAAAAATATATCACAAGTCCACATAACAATTGTTAATAAACTGAGAATTTAACCCGTATTGAAACAACATATTAATGATTTCAAAAAATTTATAAATATTGATTCAAACCCGTCCATCATATAACTTTGTTCTGTAATATAACACATCTCATGATTTGTTTTCTAAAAATAGTAGTTTAAAAATTGATGACTATTTATTATATACATAAGTTTGCAAATTGTAAAATTTTCTAAGAAATTTATATTTTATAATATACGATTGTTATTAAGTAACTGTATATCACAGAGAAATTTTTGGTATATACAATCTTATCTTAATTAGGTTGTTTAGATATTTCTAATATTGGTAGTATTAAAAATAATAAAGCGGCAGATTGATGATATTCTAAATTTTATTAATGTTGATTCAAAAATTCATCTCACCATATAACTGTATACCACAATACAATTTGTCCCATGTTATTTATTTTATTTTTATTTGTTCAAATGTTTATAATGTTATAAAACCTTTTATTGATATTAGAAAATTTTAATATTCTCGGTAAAACTAAACAATAAAACTAAAGACTGAATTAAATCATATACAAAATTTTAAATTTGGATGCTTGTTAAGGTAAGCTTTCCTATACATTCGAATTTGAATTTATTTTAATCATATATATAATATTATTCTAAATCATTATCTGAATATTTTAGTCGATGTGGGACATTGAACACACATCATTTCCATTAATTGGGTAATATATGTCCGTTTTTTTAATTTTGAATCACAATATAGGGAGAAAAAGATTGAGTTTTTCATAACTTTATATATTATAGGATGATTTAAAACAGTTGAAAAAATCAAACAAAGATGAATGGAGATTTACAGTTTTAAATCTTAACCAAATATGAAAAGAACTAGGGCAATATAGTCGCATTTTACGTAACCCAATCCAAAAGATTTTTAATGAACAAATTTGCTTTAATGGACGGGTACCATTTGTACTTGAATGGACTTTATCCACCCTCCAAAAAAGTTGCAGCAAAAAAAATATAAAAATTATTAATATTAATAATCTTATTTTTATATGAATGTCCATTATGTGGCTAGTAGATTCTAGAATACATAATTATTTTAAGGTTGGAATCATGTTGTACGGAAAAGAATATCTCTATTTAAAACTCTTTTATCTATTTGCTACTTTTACTTTATATGTATGTAATTCTGAAATCAGTTTAAATATTCGGTTAGGAGATATATTTGTGAGAGTTCGTGAAATGATACACTTTTCTCCTACCACTGTCTAAGCTTTGAGGTTGAAAAATCAAACTATAGTTGAACCATGCTTTAGTTTTTTTGTTTATATCACCTAACTATTTAAAGTTTTATCATTTTCACTTCAAAACCTCAACTTTAATTTCTCTACGAACCATATGATTCATTGAATCTAAAGGAGCTAAAAAAAAAAATTATTACTCCCTCTATTTCACAACAAATGTCGTTTTGTGCATCCTTTGTTCAAAGACTAGAAATCTAGCTTATTTGAAAAATATAGTTATATTTGGCAAATATTTGCTTTCAAAATGCTTTGTGGCATCCTAATAGCATGAAATTTTCTAATCGAATAAGAGTGGTTCAGCTTCTTTACTGCTCCATTTACTGTGTTAAATAGACTTGCGAGATCAAAATGTTGTGGCATGTCCAAGGTTTCAAAGTCCCAAAAGCCACAACCAATGCTTTTATGAGCATAAAATTGATGATTATATGGTTGTACGTAGAAGTACGAACTCTAATAGTAAGGTTGTTTGTAAGACATTATATGTTGTTGGTATTATCGATCAGGAGAAACACTAGGAGGTTACAATTCTTCTTTATATGGGTTTGACATAGTTGTTGTTGATGTCGTCTTCACTTTCAGGAGTTTTAGATACTTTTGCATGTAATGGACTAAACAAGCTAATAAACCATTTTCTCTTTAAGATATCTCAGATGTAATTGATTGAACAATATCAAATTTGTTAACTAGGCGAACAACGAATGAGATAAGTAGGTGAATGGTTTAGGGGTTTTCATCCATTAATATAAGTCAATTAGTTTTTTTTTTTTTTTTACTTTCCTTGGTGTT
>Ga0041059_1000891_pt1 | contig 23613 bp, 14 predicted proteins | sample AraColnosormetaG_FD_56232 | JGI IMG/M metagenome (GOLD analysis project Ga0041059, IMG submission 56232) | Arabidopsis roots microbial communities from North Carolina, USA - Col MF nosort | ecosystem: Host-associated > Plants > Roots > Unclassified | place: USA: North Carolina | collected... | reverse complement strand
TTTTTTTTTTTTTTTTTTTTTCCGATCAGGGGAAAACTGTCTTGACCTTCTACTTCTTATAATTTGAATGGAACCAGATTTAGTTTGAATGGATGCAATTTTCTTAAGTGGCTTATGATGGTTGCTTTGTTTCGATAAGTTTTGCTGACAATTGACCTTTGTGGTTCTTACAGATACAAAAGGGTTGCTTATTTGGATACTGATGTTGGCCAGCCTGAATTTACTGCACCTGGTTTCCTTTCTCTCACAATTGTTGATAAATCAATTCTAGGTAACCCTCATACTTATTGCTTTCACGATTCTTGTTGTTTGCATTCCGAAAACTTGTTTTCATAATGCTGTTTCAGTCACTTATGTTTCTGGTTATATTTTCTACTTTGTAGAATCGGATTGGACAGTTCCATGTGTAAAGACACCAGAGAGGTTAGTTTGGATCAAGCAAATTTTGTGATGTTAAGAATTTAAGCGACTTATTCCCCTTTCTCTTTTGTTTGATGATTCAGATGCTTCTTCTATGGTGATGTTTCTTCAAAGAGGGATCCAAAGGCATATTTAAGATATGTATATACCTTATTCGATTACTATCAGCTACACTTCTGCAAGTCTAGCGAGAACAAAACTGAATTGCCGCTTGTCATTAATACACCAGGATGGGTTAAAGGTAACTCACTCTCTTTATCCTTTCAAAACAAAAGGAACAGATTTTTTCTTTCACTAATAGAAATGATTCACAACCTTTAGGAATTGGCTATGAGTTATTGGTGGACGTGCTGAGATATGTTTCCCCTTCCCACGTTGTGAAAATTAACATCTCTGCTTACAACAAGAACCTACCAGCTGGGTTGTTCTGGTTAGACGGTAATGATGATGAGACAGCTCATTTGATAGAGATCCAATCTGCTTACCAAGACAGATATAATCAATCGTAAGTCCTGTACAATGCTAGTTATCGAATAATCTCACCGATACGCTTTGTTCGAGTAGTTACAAGTTTTTGTATCCTGTTTGTACAGCATTTTAATACATAAGGATGCTCGTTTGATGAGGGACATGCGTATAATCGCCTACTTTAGGCAATGCTTTAAAGGAAAAGAAGTAAACACGATCAAAGAACTAACACATGAACTCGCTTCCCATATTCCTTATGAAGTTCCAATATCGAGTTTAACAATCAACCATCTCCATTGTCAGGTAAAAAGAAAACAGTATAAAGGTCATATCTTTCTAATCCATATGATTGATGATGCCAATAATGGGGTTCTCTTCTTTTTAGATCCCAAGTTCTGAAGTGTATTATAGTTTGAATGCTTCCATTGTTGGTTTGGGCATTAGCACCGAGGTGTTTGAGGATTTGCCATCATGCGTAGGTCTTGGTAAGTTTCTATTTATCCATTGCAATCAGTGATCGAACATGGGTTTATGATTATGTATTGAAGTTGGTTTTGGATGTTGAATGTAGGAATCGTGAGGGGTATTGACACAGAGAGAGGAATATTATATGTGATCACTCCAGTACCAGAAAACTTAGTTGAGAAAGTTGATCTTCTATTGCAAGGCTATATTCAGTTACCTACTTGCCTCTTAGAGGTGAAGGATTACAGGTCGCCATATTTATCTGCCAACGTCTTAGCTTCCACCTGATTTCTTTTAAGACATTTTTGCTCAGTTCTTCGTTTTTACTATGTGTCAGTTTATCTACAAAGTTTCATGTTTTTTTATAGTTCAACTTACTATGCAACCAGGGTTAGATCATCTTGGAGACGCAGTTAGTTATGTGTCTTGTCCACACCTACTACTAATGTCACCATTTACAACTTATAATAATTTTCATTTGTTTTCGTAAATAGAAATCACATGAGAAAAGAGTTCATCAACAGTGCGCAAGTAAGCATTTCAAAAGGATACTGTAATGTTCCGGTTACAACTTCTAACCCAATATACACATCAAAACCACCTACCGGTCAATATTAAACCGAATTTCTATAAAAAAAAACACCGGTTTTCTATGGTGTTTAACAGTGATCCATTGAAGCACATTTGATGGTTTTTAAGGTTCCACCAAGTTCCATTGGAACCAAAGGTATAAGAGAATGCAAGACGTCTGTAATCAACGGTCTATAACTCGGTTCTGGCTGCACGCACAAAATCGCCACTGCCGCTACCTACACATTCACATGCTCGCATCAAAACTCTTGATACTATCTCATCAAAACCAACTATATACTTTGCACAATCAACTAAATCCTTCTCAAACGTACCTGGTAAAGGTGTTTCAAGTCCATCGTATCTTTAATCGCAGGATCTATGACGCTTGGTAACTTGGTTCTATCAGTGAGATAAGGCATTGCCTGAGAAGAATAAAAAAACACAATTCAAAGTTGGTTCCAAGTCTAAGAGTTTTAGAGAAACATAAGTATGAGTTTATTATATATGTACCCAAGTGATGATGGATTGGCATTCACCGGGAGCTAGTTTCTCCACAGGTTTTTTCCCGAGTAAAAGCTCTAATAACACTACTCCAAAAGCATACACGTCGCTCTTTTCTGTCAATTGGCCTATAGAACCAAACACATGCAGTATGGTGATGAGTAAGAAATGCTTCTCATAAAAACACAACAAGTTTCTTTAAGGATGATTTTTTTTTAAAGTAAGACTTGACAGATTGTTATTTCAGGGTGTTACCGTTGAGAAGATACTCTGGTGCAACGTAGCCAACTGTCCCGGAAAGTTTATGGTTCTTGTTCTTTGGCCCATCAACAACAGCTAGACCAAAATCTGAAATCTACATTTCATAGAAAGCTAGAGCTTTAGACAAAAAAAACAAAGGAATATGATATTGAAACATTATGACTTTAATCACTGATTTGTTTACCTTAGCATTGAAATTGCTATCTAATAAGATGTTGGATGATTTCAAGTCCCTGTGAATGATTGCTGGATGACAATGTTCATGCAAATATTCTAATCCCCTAATTTGAAACAAACACAAAAATAGTAGTTGTTTTAGTCCTCTAGATTGTGAATTATTGCAAGTTGAAACACGAAAAAGTCACAGGCTCACCTTGTTACATCAAGAGCAATCTTCATCCTCATAGGCCATGTGATCGCCGAACCCTGAGAAGATCCTGAGAACAAGTAGTTGAACAAAAAGTTTCAGTTTCTCTCATGTTCACAACTTTTACAAGAATATGTAAATAGGTTTATGTACCGTGTAAATGAGATTCCAGAGAAACGTTTGGCATCAGCTCATAGACAATGAATCTCGCAGTATCATTCGTGCTATAACCCAAAAGGGATATTATATTCGGGTGCTGGAGCTTACTCAATATCTCAACCTCACTCTGCAAACCCCAGAGAATATAACAAACTCAGGAAGATGAAAACATGGAAGAGTTATCATAAAAAGAAAGATTGGTATAGCACCTTAAATTCCTTTGCTGCATCTTCATTGGCACAGTCTAGCTTCTTAACCGCAGCTGAAATGTTGTTCTCTAATGTGGCAGAATATACACATCCAAATCCACCTTGACCCAAAATGTTACTCTCCTTGAAACCACTAGTTCCTTCTTCTAGTATATTGTAATCGATCAATGACACTGTTCCCTGCTTTGTAGTTCTCTTGTCTAATGTTTTTGAGCGACTAAACCGATTCAAGAATGTGATTCCACTACACCCACAACCTTCAAAACCCAAATTGACACATTGAGAGTCACTTTCTCAGCTTTATCGAATTCATCATGAATTTCAAGATTAAGGCCATAAAAACGTGAAAACGAGATGTGACTAAGAGAATTTACCTGAGCTCTTGAGGTTTCTTCTCCTATGGCAAAACCAATAAAGCAGAGAGCAAAGTAAGATTATACCAACTAAGGAAAATGTAGCTGCTAGTGAAATAACCAGTCTCATGTTGTTACTCTCTTGTTTATGCAATTCCTTCTCTCTCTGTTGATAATCTGAACAATCAACCAAAAGCATTAGCTTTTCCTATCGTTTCAGGTTCAAGAAAATTTGGCCGACCTCCAAAACAAATTCAGATTCAAGAAATAATTACATTGAATTTTACGAAGGAAAATGGTCTCTTTTTCTTAAAAACAAATCGAAAATGTGAGTGAAAGGTTGGAACTTTACGGCAAGTGATATAAGCGGTTACAATGAAGGACATGAAAAGAGTGACTACACAGAAAATTTCTTGTGACCCAGAAGACAAAATCCCCACAAAGCTAAAACCTTTTCAAACTTTTCTACCAAAAAGATGCAAGCTATAATAACGAACAAAAAACATCATAATCATTAAATGCACATGTGACAACCAGCAAGAGTAACCAGAATTTGTTTCTTCTTCATCTTCTAAATTTCTTTAATTTTCATACCGAAGTAACATGCGGAAGTGAACAAGTAACCCTAAAATTGAAGCAATTTACCAGGAGATAAGGCGGGAGTGAAAGCAGAAGGTTGAGGAGAAGGAGATTCTTGTGTAGTAAGGGACATAACACATGTGGATTGATGAAGAACATAAGCTTGTAGTAAAACAAGAGCTGTTATAACAATTTGCTTCATTTCTTTTTTTCAACAAAGTTTTTTACTTTCAAGAACCCCACCAAGAGTTGGGAAGATTTAGACAGATTTTTGAATTTGGGTTTTTTAGAGAAGAAGAGAGAAGAAAATTCTGAGTAATTCAAGAAAGACCAAGAATGTGTTTTTGAAAGAGAAAGAGAGATTTGAGAAAAATATTCACTTTACTATTTAACCATTGTTGAAGAGAGCTCTGAGCAAGAAATGGTAAAAAGAAAGAGACAGAGAGGATTCAGACGAAATACTTGAGGTGGAGCAGTTACCATAAAGAATATCGGAAATTTCCTCCGGATAGGGAATATAATTTCGGTATTAAGGGAAATATATCATATCAATATTAATGTATGGGTCGACAAAATATTTACATGCCATGGATGTATACATATGTCAATCAATATTGTGATAAGGTTAAATATGTTTTTTTAATTATGTCTCTTATGTAAATCTTCTGGTAGAATTAGTTCACGTTAGTTCAATTTAAACAGGTATCATACAATAAAATCTCTGGTTCATAAACATTGATAAACCAAAAATTTACATCTTTGTTTTTCAAAATGAAAGTAGATTTATAGAATCTAAATTTATAGAATCTAAATTTTAAACATTGATAAACCAAAAATTTAAGTCTAAGAAAAAGTGTAGGGATACTTTAGACTTGACTTTCTAAGTTCTCCATCCAAAATTTTAAAGTAAAAAAAGTAAGAGAAAAGAAAAAAAGACTTTTTGTTATAGAATCTAAAAAAGCTGGTTTATATGTTTTTCCACACTTTTTAAACTAGCAGGATATGACTGGGGCAAACACGAACCATCGATGTGTAGACCATGAACTTAACAAGCTCCGTCTAATTACTGCGGTTAGATCATATTATATAGGGATTAGCAACGCTTGACTTTATATTCAACATGACGACTTCATTTCTGTTTTATCAATCCATTTAGCAAATTATGTATTGCTTTTTTTTACTATAATTAAATCTATTAGGTATTGAATGAATTCTGTTCAGGTAAAAAGAATTCGAATATGGATAAGGTTGGGTGGTCCATTCTGAAATACATATGCATGAACTGAAATATTTCATGTTATGAAACTATAGATTAGATAGTTAGTTGATATGTAACTATAATTCAAATTTTAAGAAACTACTATCACATGTTAGGTGACCAATGGGTTTGTCTCGAGACATTAAAATATATTTTCTTCCAACACCCAAGAAAGGCCACTATTAGCTATTATCTTTCTAATTATGCATATTGATTTGTCCTGAAGTATCTACCAGAAATCATGTTCTTTAGTCTTTTCATTTCAAATTAAATTACAGAATCTTAAATACGAGATGTGTTTCTTCAGTACTTGAAACATTTGTAGGTGAAAGATTTAAGAATTGTGTAGAATTGAAGTTACAGAAAATGCCGTTGAATTAAACGGCTTAAGATTGAGGTGGAAAATAGTAAGGGACCTTGAACGTGTGGTGCTGTGAGTAGTCTACATAACTATCAGCTCTGCGGATGCTTATAGCTCCCTTCTCCAGCCATTGGGTCGACATAAGCGTAGGAACTTAATTAGGTGAACCAAGACTTTGTATGCAAGTATTATGATCAAGTCATGATCACCAGCTGATAAACACTTGTCTGAGTTACTTTTGAAAGATTCTATAAGCCAAAAAACACGCTTTGGTGATCAAGACTTTGTATGCAAGTATTATGATTGGCTGATCCTAAGCCAAACCAATCACTGAGCCTGCTAAATAGAAATCTTTGGCTTGTGGTCTTGGCAATACACAACACAACACTCTTTTGCAAAAATGAAAGTTGGAAAGAAAGTAGAAGCAGGAGCAGGTTCACAAGTGAATGGGTTATCACTTATCAATATGAATATAGGTCAAGCAAAGTGCCACGACTCAAGTTGGAATAACCAAAGTTGCAGGAAAATATCAAACAAATTTTTTTTGTAACTAACAATGAGCCTACAATTGAAGTTCTCACTATTTTTTTGACTAATGACTTTTCAACTTTTCTTCCACGAGCTCGATGCATCGATATAGAACCAATTCAATTGGGTTCAGAAGCCCTACATCGTCGAGTGAAGATTCTTGGCCATGATCCTCCTTGAGGTTCTCAGCGATGCTGCAGCTCACAAGAGTTCGAAGAGGCAGAAGCCATTCCTTATACGCTTTCTCCAGATTCTTCTTTGACAAAATATCACTGCCGACTTTGCTTCTCTCTTTACCTGCTTCACATTCTATAGCTTTGTCTTGTCAGAAAAACAACCACAAGAACAAGAGAGATGAAATGACAAAACCGCACTGCCTACTAATTTGCAATATTTTAAATAGTCAGATTTCCTCCATTTACTTGGAAGGAAATGAGATAAAGCAAAGTACATTTTCAACTTGACATTTTAACATTTTAGAGGGTATACGACTTTTTACCTCTCGATTCAAATAACAGTGCAAACCTGTAGAGGTTAAGTGCCGCCAGGATCTGCACAAACATCACACAAAGACTTTTGTTACACAAATGTGGTTAAATAATCGATCTTCAAACACAACCATGTTTCTCCTTATTTTCGTTCTGACCCTCTGATTCTTATAAATAGTGAAAATTCTGGGGTCTTTTGTTATCGCAGTTTTCCTTACGACAAGTTAGAAAACAATGCAACATCATAAAATTCCTTAATTAGCGAGAAAAGCAAGCTACTCTCATTTGCACAGAAAGGGGCATTTTCTCTATTTCTCGGTATGTATGTAATGTTTGTCCTTTTAAGCATTTACCTTAACCCATATCATTGCATTGCCTAAAGGGCTTATAGTATGCACATGAAAAGAGAAACAAAACATACTTTTAAAGAATTGATATAGGAAAAGAAAAGATCACCGCATCACTCTGGTCCGGAAGGAGTGGAGGACCTCCCTGTGGAGGCCTTAAGACCAACTCCACTAGCTCAATAACATGCGTATCAACAGCCGCACAATCTGTATCTTGCAAACTGCTTTTGCTCATGCTGTCTTTAACTAGACCCAGAAGGATTGCTGTCTGGTTGATTTAGCAAAAGATATTAGTTGAAATGGGATACCTTTCTCTTTTGGAACCAAATGTTTAAAAATATTATCTCAGTATGACTACTGAAGACATTAAACTATGCAGTTTATGAATGGTCAACGCCAAAGGTGACCATGATGGCATTTACTATTCATAAAGCTCAGTGGGATACAAATATACTAACCATTGAAGGAGACCGGGAATTTGTGACAAGGGCTCTTAAAACGTCAAACCTATGAGGAGCTGGGATATCAGAAAGAACCTAATCAAACAGCACAAAAGTAAGATTGTAAGACGAGATTATTAATCATCTCTGTTTAAACTTTAACCAAGCCCAATAGATAACTAAATTTCTGAATGAAGAAGATATGTTTTTAAAAAAGTATATGAAAAGAAAGAAAAGCAAGGCATATGGACTGAGGGTAGTCATTCTGTGTCAAAGTTGGCTGATACCTCTTCTACTTATAAAATATAATCAGCACAAGTCAAATCATCTGAATTGGTTAAACCATCATTTCTGTGTAAAAACATCAATAACGAGTATAGATCTAAAGAATCAGAATTTTGAGGAAACAAAAGCCATTCAAAAGTTTGTGTTGTTCGTTCTTTTTTTGTGGATTCATGCTTCATATAGTATCAATTCTGCGTCACTCAAAATCAGTTATCCAAATTTTGATTAAGTCAAGGTTTATTTACCCTCTTCAGTGCCTCAAATGTCTTTTTCCTCAGATCTGCGTCTGGCGCATACATGATCAGTAATGTAACAGCCTGGTTGAAAGAAACGAGACACTTGGAGCGCTAGTAATTGGTAAACCTGAATGGTGTAAAGATTAAGGAGAAGAATATTACACCTGTAAAGTAGCGTAGATGCCAGGCGTGTAGTCCGAACAATCTATTTGCTCATCATTGCATTGAGATGAAGTAACTCCTTTTGTTATGTCAAGCAAGAACTCGATAGCATGTCTTTTGAATTCCCAGAGCAGATCTCCAGAGGAAAGTATATATTTCAACATCCCATAAGCTTGCCACCTTTTCACTGGATTGTTTTGAAGCTCATCAACAACACTTCCTAAAACCGCATTAGCCGCCTCTGCAACCTCATGGGAGATCTTTGCACAGATGAATAAAAGCGATGCACCCAAGCTGATGTCAGGGAAAGAGGTGATAAACTCATCATCATCTGTTCATTTTACAACCATGAGACATGTGATACGAGAACAGATGCGTGTTATTGAGAAATCAGGAAGAAGTGTTTTTGAGTATTGAGAGTAACCTCCAGCAACCGTGCTCATTAATTTTTCAGTGTCATTCCCCGTGATTAAACCAAGATGTGTTAAACCACAGGATGTCAAGAACGGTTCTAACTGAATCACCAGAGGAATACAAGAGGCCGCTTTGTCTCTGATGCTAACTGAAATAATAGCCTGCAAAACCAGACCAAATCTAAGGTATTGAAGAAAATCTATATGCTCATAATAAAAGAGAAAAGTCAGAAAAGTTCCATGATATCGAAACAAAGTTGGAATCAAGTACAAACCGTTATCTGTATCACATAGAGACAAAGTAGACAACGGACTTTTGCTTCTTCTTCGTTATTCTGTAAAACAAAGAAAAGAGATCAAATCAGGCAAAACGAATATTCAAATTAGAGAATTTACACTTTGGGTAGTGATTTAGGGAATCCTAATTGCCAATTTATCAAACTTACAGACCAGTTTTGAAGAAACGTCTCGAATTGAAGAGGCAATGCCTAGAGCCTTATCAAATAAATCTTCAACTTGCACGTCTGTTTCCAATGAAATGTCCTTCAAAACGTTCAGGACAATTGGAACTGCAACCTTTAATTGCTCGTAGTGACGCCTCTGGATCAAAATAAATACTGAAACCAGGAAATTTGAATAACTTTTTACTGCTTCAGTTCACGAAGACTAAATTAATATCTTCAGTAACAAAACTAGTTAGGGATTCAAACACAAACTTTAAGATATTCATACTTAAGTACAATCAAAGCAAGAGTATTACTAAAATTGCAGGTGCCAAGCTAAAATTCACTTTCATGAGAGAAGTCTATAAATTTTAGGATATTCATACTTGTGTACAATCAAAGCAAGAGTATTACTAAAACTGCAGGTGCCAGGCTAAAATTCACTTTCATGAGAGGAGTCTATAAATATCTTGAAAACGAGAAATCTTCAACTGGTACCTTTAGAGAGCCCATGCAATAAAGGAGTAGAACAAGTGGAGGCTGAATGATAGCACCGTGCAGCATCGAGTGCCTGGTTCAGAGTCATAAGGTGATCAAAAAGAACTTGTAATCTTCTTATGCCAAATACCAAGAAGGAAAAAGAAATTCCAGATCAATTACCTCACAAAGAATTGAAAGCATATCCCGTGGATTGCATGCTTCCACAAACCGATCAACGATTTCCTCAACTAACTGTAAACATCTGCTTGATATGTCTGCAAACTTGGAAGTTACTTTTGGCAAGTGAAATGACAGTGCATCTATAACATCCTGTAATAAAATGAATCGGGGAACAAAATCATAAGCTTGGTTCTCTAAACAAAATCCTTCCGTTTGGCTTTGAAAGCGATTCGAAAACTGAAAAGTACCTGATCCATTTGAGGAGATGATAAAACTTTCAAAATTTCATCTAATACTTCTTCAATAACATCGTTCTCCAGTTCATTGTTAGCATCCAAAGCTACGTTCTCATACAAAGAATCCAAACAGCTGACAAGTTCTGTCACAAAACTCTCAAAGTCTTGAAATCCTCCGGCTTCTTCAACTGACTGAAAAATCACAAAATTAGCGGCGAATTTTTCATTCGAGCTCCAAAAATCACGAAACAGCTAAGTATTCATCGATCTCAAAGCATCTAGAAATTCCACCCAGAAAACAAATTACACAAACCCGAAACGAGGAGAAGAAGAAGAGAGAAAGCTTACACTGAAACACAAAGCTAAAAGTTCTCGTACACGACGCGAAGGAGAAGTAGTGACAGTAGTTGACTCGGAGCTCCCTTCAATGGACGATTCCATAACGCCAAAACTTTTCAATTTCGCCCAAGTTTCGTTCACAGTGAGAGTATTAATAATCGCGAATTTAACCATATCGTTTGGTTATATGAATAGAGTTTAACCCCGGATAGTCTAATTCTAACTAAGAATAGTTTAATACCTGTACCCAAACAGACCACGTTCTCTCTCTCAACACTTTCTCGTTTTCGTCTCCTTCAGATCCGGTGCACTCACGCTCACCGAAAGATCCTCACTCTCCTTCTCTGATCTCGCCATGGAACCTGACGTCAGTATCGAGACTTTGTCGATCATTCGGATCGCCGTCCTTCCGATCGGCACTATTCCGCCGACGCTTCTCCGGGACTACCACTCGATGCTGCTCCGTCATCACACGATCGCGCTCTCAGCTATTAGCTCTTTCTACACTGAACATCAGAAATCTCCATTCACGAATCAGCCGTGGGATTCCGGCTCTCTCCGGTTCAAATTTGTGCTTGGTGGTTCTCCTCCGAGTCCTTGGGAGGATTTTCAGTCTAATCGGAAGATGCTCGCCGTGATCGGCCTTTGCCACTGTCCCTCGTCCCCTGATCTTGATTCTGTCACTGAAAAATTCAATGTCGCTTGTAAGAGTTATTCCTCGGCTCTTGTCCGGCGCTGCTTCGCTTTCTCCCCTGGCGATTCGCAAGTAAGTATATTAGTTTCCATGCTTCTTATCTGCTATGGCATTCTTAGCTCGATGCCGATGGATCTAGCTAGCTTTTTTCTGATTTGTCTCTACAGTTGATAGTGATGTCCATTTTTTGTACCAGTGATTTAGTTACTTGCTTATGGATGCGTTAGATTGACGATTTACTGAACAATGTACTGTCTTTTGCAGCTTGAAGATGGAGACAAGAAGGGTGAAAATTTGATTTTGTTTCCTCCATCTGACAAGCAAACTCAGGAGTTTCATTTACAAACAATGATGCAAGACATTGCCGCTTCGCTGTTAATGGAATTTGAGAAGTGGGTTCTTCAGGCAGAATCTGCTGGCACAATTTTGAAGACGCCTTTGGATTCCCAAGCTAGTCTCAACTCAGAGGAGGTTTATGTCTAGGTGTCCTATAATTTGGTCTACGTTTCATTTCTTCCTCTGGAAGCTTATAACTTATTAGCATAGTCTTCTAGGCTCACTAGTTTTGTTTAATGCAGGTTATTAAGGCCAAAAAGCGTAGGCTGGGACGTGCACAAAAAACTATAGGAGACTATTCCTTGTTGGCTGGTTCACCTGTTGATGCCAATGCTCATTATTCTACTGCTCTGGAACTGGCCAGATTGACTGGAGATTACTTCTGGTATGCCGGTGCCTTGGAAGGCAGTGTTTGTGCCTTACTGGTAAGGCTTTATGCAAATATATCTCTAAATGCATTGTTCTTACATTTTTAATAGTATTATAGTCCAAAAACATGGATAGTGATGTGCTGTTTATCGAAAGTGCACTGATTATGAAATTGCTCTCATCTGTCCCTCTTTAATTAAGTTTGCAATCATCTTAGTTTTCCGTTTTCTTAATATTAGGTAGATCGGATGGGTCAACGTGATGTGGCTTTAGAAGATGAAGTTAGATATCGATACACTAATGTTATCTTGCACTACAGAAAGTCATTTATTCAAGAAATTGCTCAGAGGTAATTCTACCAACCTGTTTGGCTTTCTTCTTCGATAAACTTAAGTAATAGCAATCAATTCTCTTCCTTGCAGAGTTTCGCCCCTAAGCTTTGAACTCGAAGCTACCCTTAAGCTGGCCAGATTCCTTTGCAGGTATCATTGTATGCTCTCTATTTCTTTAAATTATCATGGTGTGGTTTCCTTTCTTGCCGTCTCCTGCTTAAGTTTAAGGTTGCTATGGTATTTTTGTCTAGTAGGAAGCTATATCGCTACTAAAATTTAAATATAAACTCATGGGATCTTGTGTGTGTGTGGCTTTGATCCTCTAAAACTATCTGCAACATTCAACTTATAATACCAATATATTGAGATTACTATTAAGTATTAAGTGGCCTAGTGGAGGATGGCTGTATGTTAATGTTTTGTGATTGATGGTGATGTTAGCTGGGAAAAGAATAATTATTACGTTTTGAAAAAGCTAAAATACATGGGTTTTCCGTTTAGTATGAAATGATACTCTCTGGTTGTGGCAGCTTTTATGTTTTTTTAACCTTCTGGTTGCATCCTCATTTTTTTCTTGGTATCTTTGATCTTAATCATTCTTACAATGTCATTTTATGTGTTGTGCAGGAGGGAACTGGCTAAGGAAGTAGTAGAGCTATTAACAAATGCAGCTGATGGTGCAAAGTCTTTAATTGATGCCAGTGATAGGCTCATATTATATGTTGAAGTAGCGCGTTTATTTGGAGCCCTTGGTTATCAACGGAAAGCAGCCTTCTTCTGTAGGCAGGTCGCCCAATTGTATTTGCAGCAAGACAATCGATTGGCTGCTATCAGTGCCATGCAAGTTCTCTCTATGACAACTGATGCATACAGAATTCAAAGTAGGGCATCCATGTCAAAAGTGTCGGTTAACAATGTGAGTTTGCCAGCATAGGCATTATTTTTCCTCTCTTGTGTTTGATTGAGCATGGTTTTCTGGAGTTTTTTTTGTTATCATCACTTTTCACTATCTTGGTATTTATCCATGTATCATACTTTGATAATATATTGTATCTTCTCTTGTGTTTGTTGGTAAAGGAAACTGGGCGCCTACCTGACGCTGGGAAAATGCATCATCATTCCATTGTCTCCCTGTTCGAGTCCCATTGGAGCACTTTGCAGATGGTTGTGCTTAGGGAGATACTCCTCTCTGCTGTTCGTGCTGGAGATCCCTTAGCTGCATGGAGTGCTGCAGCTAGGCTTCTGAGGTGGCATTATCCTCTAATTACACCTTCAGGTCAAAATGGACTTGCTAATTCCCTTGCAAATTCAGCGGATAGATTACCTTCTGGAACTCGCTGTGCTGACCCTGCCTTGCCTTTTGTAAGGTATGTTTATCAGCAGTCAACCTTTTTGCTCTCAGAGATGTTTTGCTTGTGCACTCTCACCATCATGAAACAACCTAACTTGGTCATGTTATATTTCCTAGCACTCTAAGTAGAGCAACGAGATCAGAAAAATAAGTAATAATCTCTTTTAATCCATCTCTTGGGCTTCATATATGCCCAATATGTGTTTATTTTCAGGAATGTGTTCCATGTTTGGTTCTTAGCTGACTCTGGCAAAACTGTGTATGTTTTGGCAAATTTTAATGGTTCTTCTAAGCATGATTATTTTAATGAAATTTCAGGCTATTCTCTTTCCCACTCCATTCCTCCCAAGTGGACATCGTAAAACGCAATCCAGCAAGAGAAGATTGGTGGACAGGCTCTGCTCCTTCTGGGCCATTTATTTACACTCCTTTCAGCAAAGGAGATGCCAACGAAAGTAGCAAGCAGGAATTGATTTGGGTGGTCGGTGAACCAGTTCAGGTCTTAGTGGAGTTAGCAAATCCTTGTTGCTTCGATTTGCGGATTGATAGTATTTATCTCTCAGCTCACTCGAGTAACTTTGATGCGTTTCCTGTCAGTGTGGACATTCCCCCTAACTCTGCAAAAGTGATCACATTATCTGGTATTCCAACAGCTGTAGGACCAGTGACAATTCCAGGCTGCACAGTTCACTGCTTTGGTGTAATCACTGAACATGTGTTCAGGGATGTTGACAATCTGCTTCTTGGAGCAGCACAAGGACTTGTATTTTCTGACCCTTTCAGATCCTGCGGATCTGCAAAGCTACGACATGTATTTGTTCCTAACATATCAGTTGCTCCTCCATTGCCCCTCCTTGTGGCTAATGTTGTGGGTGGTGATGGTGCAATTATTCTGTATGAAGGTGAAATTCGGGAGGTGTGTATAAATTTTGCAAATGCTGGCACAGTTCCAATAGTACAGGCACATGTCTCGCTCTCTGGAAAGAATCAGGATGCTGTTATCTCGATCGCAGATGAAGCTTTACAGTCTGCTCTTCCCTTGAAACCTGGGGCACAAGTGACTCTGCCTGTGACTTTAAAAGCTTGGCATGTGGGTCCAACTGATTCTGACAATACTATGAGCAGTGGCAGGAATGCTGCGGGTAACACAGGAAGACCAAAAGACGGAACCAGTCCATCATTGCTTATTCACTACGCAGGTATTCATTTCTTCCTTGACGTATGTTTCTATGTATCTTACTTTTTCAGTGCTTCATGTATCCTCACGATGACTAATTACTAAAAGCATTTTTGTATTCATATTTTTGCAGGGCCATTGTCTAACAATGGGGATTCCCAAGAAAAAGAATCTATCGTGCCACCGGGCAGACGGCTTGTTGTTCCCTTACAAATTTGTGTTTTGCAAGGTTTGTCGTTTGTGAAAGCTCGTTTGCTTTCCATGGAAATCCCTGCACATGTGAGTGACAACCTTCGGGATGAAGACATTGAAAGAGAGAGCAATGCAGACAGCCTTGTCAAGATCAATCCCTTTAGGGGAAGCTGGGGACTACGGTTTCTTGAACTTGAGTTATCTAACCCAACAGATGTTGTTTTTGAAATCAGCGTCTTCGTTCAGCTGGAAAACTCTGCCAAGGAAGATGATTCTTCACCAGTACAAGATTCTCCAGAGTATGAATACCCGAAAACAAGAATCGACCGGGACTATTCTGCTAGGGTACTGATTCCATTGGAGCATTTTAAGCTACCGGTTCTTGATGGTTCATTCTTCACAAAGGACCCTCCACCTGGTAGCCCTTCAAGTAGTAGAAATCCGAGCTTCTCAGAGAAGAACACGAAAGCTGAGATAAACACATTGATCAAGAATCTCATCTCTAAGATAAAAGTTCGGTGGCAATCAGGAAGGAACAGCTCAGGAGAACTGGACATCAAGGATGCAATTCAGACAGCTCTCCAGACGACTGTGATGGATGTTTTGCTCCCAGATCCGCTAACATTTGGTTTCAGACTGGTCAGAAACGGTCTGGAGAAGGATCCTGAGACAAAGGCTGAGTCCCCATTTTCAAAGGGATCTGTTCTGTCACATGAAGTCACTCCTATGGAGGTTCTGGTCCGCAATAACACTAGCGAAGCTATCAAGTTGAATCTAAGTGTTACTTGCAGAGATGTAGCTGGACAGAACTGCACTGAAGGAGCTGATGCCACTGTCCTCTGGGCTGGTAAGATTCCTGTCACTAAGTAATAAATATTTGTGTAACATAGATATTTGCTGCCATTATAGCCGTGTGTATTACAATGAGATATGTAAAAGGTGGCTTATACTTTTGTCAGGTGCTCTTAGTGGAATCTCAATGGAAGTAGCGCCGCTGCAAGAAGCAAGACACTGTTTCTCACTCTTCTTCCTTGTTCCAGGAGAGTACACGATGGTAGCAGCTGCTGTAATTGAAGACGCTAACAATGTACTCAGAGCACGAGCAGGAACTGCTTCTCCAAACGAACCCATCTTCTGTCGTGGACCGCCTTTTCATGTCTGTGTAGCTGGAGGTGCACTGTGATTCGTTAACCAAATCAGGTCTTGGCATTATAATTTATACTCTGTTTTTTGCTCTGTTAGTTGATTTCTCGAGAATCAATTATAAGTTCCGGGTTTAAGTATGGGTCTTTATAAATATCTCTATAATTGCTTGTGTGTTTGTCTCTGTATTTACCTTGGGTCATCTTATGACCACCATGCATAGACTATGCTTTTTTGGAATTTTACGGCCTCGGTTCTGAGACTACTTTTCTCAAAGTAAGTGTTTGTACTCTGCTCAGTGGGATCACTTTCAGTGATAAAAAGAATAAAACGATTATAGCATAATATTAGCAAAAATAAAACTATTTAACCATGAATTCCTTCCCTATTGTGTATTGAAAAGGTCCACAGAGCAATGACATAACTTTCACCGTCAAATAAATACCATTCATTGATATAATCAAACAAGGCAGTGAAGTTTCCCCAAAGCTCGTATGTCGTGTATTAGTGGCCTTACGGATTAATCAATAACTAAAAAATAATACAATAATTTACTTTAGAAATAGTTACGATTATTAATTTAAAGCAAAAAAAAACTGACACAAAGTATCTTTGGCTAAAGAGGATTGTCCTATTCTATTGCGTTTGTTATTTTAAAATTCTGTGCAATTTATCTTTTTGGCTGAAAGACATGAACGAAGTTTGGTTTCATTTTGTGGTTGTAATACGCTTTCATGAGGTTATGAATATATTTTAGTCAATTACTACGTACCAATAATAATTTGGAAAAACCACCCACCAGCTATGTATGTTTGCGAGTATGATTATTGGCATTTTTTTAGTTATATTACTAGATTTTTGTTGGGGACTTCTCCTAAATTTTATCCTTCCAAATAATTGTAGTCAACTAACTAATTTATTACATAAGTAAATTTATCATTGAAGGTCTTCTCATTTGCCGCTTCGTCGGTTACACATTTACAAAAACACGTTTCAACAATTAACCTATACTATTAACTCACTAATTATCCCCACTATTTTCTTACATACGTGAGATTTATGGCCGAACAATCTTTATAAAATTCATAAATATTTAGTTAAACATTGTTCTAACTTCTATAATGTGACTAATATATCATTATATTGTTCGTAGATATTGATCTAAATAAAGATTAATGGCATCGTAAAAATATTGACTTGATCGATATTAAGTGTCAAATAGATAAAATCCATATGTGATATTTTCCTAAGTCTCAGATTTTGTAGTCTTGATTATTTTTTATCTTACTTCTAAGATATATACATGTAATAACTTTTGATGTGTAGTTGATATATTTCTATAAACTACAAAGTATCGATAACTAGAAGGACTATTTTTTACTATTATAAGGGTTATACTATTTTTGACTAAAAAGTCAATATAATTAATGAAATTTATTTAGTAATTAGTGTGCATTTTATTTTACCTCCCATTAAATTCTCATATTCCTTATTACCAGCTTAATTTTATCCCACCTTTGTGCTCTCGTCTCACCTCCCCATTCTACACTAAACTTTTTCTCCTTTTTCTTCCATGGAAGAACAGAAAATTCAAGAGAAGAGCCTCGCTCACGGCGCTGCACCACCGTTGACGGCGGTTGAGAGATTCTTGAACGGCCAAAAGAACGAAGCCTTGTGCTTCAAGAAACAAGAACGTTCTATAGACCGACCGATCGTGAAGACGACAAGGGCGATTGAGATTAGAAATGAAAACAAAGAGAACATGATGTTTGGTCCGAGGAAGGAGAAAAACTTGGCCGTTATTGGAGAAATCGTCGTTAAAGGTGCAGCTAAAGATTATACTTGCAAGGATATAACAAAGAAGCAACCATACAAGAATATCATCAAAGGGCAATGGACAGCCGATGAAGACAGGTATATATATATACTATATATTATAATTATATATGTAGATCTTCATGCTTCTACATAATACTGTGTTTGCATTATATATGATATATATTTTATTTTATTTTTGTCAAAAAAATGAGTATAATCATTATATATATGTATATAGGAAGTTGATAAAGTTGGTGATGCAACATGGAGAGAGGAAATGGGCAGTAATCTCGGAGAAGCTTGAGGGAAGAGCAGGCAAGCAATGTCGTGAGAGATGGCATAATCATCTCCGTCCTGATATCAAGGTTTTCATATAGATCTGTATTCTTACACTTAAAACTTCGGATATATATGTAAACATATTTGTTGTTTTGGTTTTGTAGAAAGATAGTTGGAGTGAAGAAGAAGAGAGACTTCTTGTGGAAGCACACACCAGAATCGGGAATAAGTGGGCAGAGATCGCTAAACTCATACAAGGGCGAACCGAAAACTCGATCAAGAACCATTGGAATGCGACAAAACGACGCCAAAACTCAAAACGCAAACATAAGCGTTCAAAAAACGCGGATAGTAACAGCGATATTGATGATCTCTCTCCATCCGCTAAAAGGCCGCGCATTCTCGAAGACTATATTAAAAACATCGAGAATAATGACAAGAACAATGGCGAGAACATCATGACTACTAGTGGTAACAATGTTCTTTCGACTTCGAATTATGATCAGTTCAATTCTGAAGACTCTACATCGTCACTCTTGGATGATCCTTATGACGAAGAGCTTGTTTTCCTGAAAAATATCTTTGAGAACCATTCGCTCGAGAACATCAATTTGAGCCAAGGTACGGAGATAACCCAGTCTTCTTCATCTGGGTTTATGATCGAGAACCCTAAACCTAAACCTAACTTGTACAACAATACTTTTGGAACACATCTTGGAGCAATGGTCACAGAACCTGCCAATTCTTCCCACCTCGCATCTGATATCTACTTATCTGATTTGTTGAACGGTACGGCGTCGTCTTCTTCTTCACTTACTTTTCTGTCTTCCAACAACAATGAGCATGCCGGTGAAAACGAGTTGCTTTTGCCCCAAGCTAACTCCACTAGCGAAAGAAGAGAAATGGATCTGATAGAAATGTTGTCTGGTTCTACTCAAGGTAGCAACATTTGGTTCCCATTGTTCTAGCTACCGTATGATGTATGAGATCTCATTATCATATTGATAATTCCCTCTTCTTATATTTATTTTAGTGATTTAGTACTATTTAATTTTATGTTTTTTTAAAACTAAAAAAGAACTTAGATATCTCATATTCATGTTTCTTTTCATATCAAAAGAACACCAAGTTTATGCGCTACAATTGATAGTCAGAGTTTTTTCTTCTACTTTGTGTAATCTTATTTTGAGTGATGAGTGATCTCATATTAAGTTATGATTTCCGTCTACTTTAGTTTTTTTTTTTCTTTTTACAATCTAAGGTGAGATTGAATCTCATGCACGTTTGCGAAAGGTTTCACTTTTCATGCAAAAGCCGGAAAATTAAACATTGTTGTACGATGACATAATAATACATAAAATCCTGAACGTTACAACTTACAAATACGTTATATAAATCTTTATTATGAATTATGAGGAGTGATAAGAAAACTCGAGAACACTTTTCATTTTGTGTTCAATTTTCCCTATTATTTTTGTTTATTTTTACTAAAAATATCAGTTAAGTAAAAAGAATGTGTTAACCCATTAACGTACCTTTCAGTTTTGAATTGAAATATTAGGTTGCGATCGTAACAGTCATTTGATAGCTAGTAATAAATATTTTTTGAGTAATTACTATACAAAGTTCATTCAAATCAGAGTTTATGTAATAAATGATTAGTCCAGCTGGGGGGAAAAATGATTATTCCTATATGCGACAATTGTTATAAATTACATATATATATAATTAGTACTCAAAATTTGTCCAAAAATATATAAATAATTAATACTCAAAAAATACTTGGTGTAAAATCTATTGAATATTCTACTGAAGAATAATTAAGTTTTGAAGTGAAAATTGCATTTGTTTTTATTAACTTTGGACTTTAAATATTCATATTTAACCATATTTAGGGAACGATTAAAGATTATCCCAAGTAATATCCGAATTTTAATAGATATATCTAGACAAAAATACGTCCCGGTGATATATACGGATCAGATTATGTTGATATGAATGAAACAGAAAGAAATCATATATTTTAGATGGCTACTTAAGATATAACTCTACTGCATATGAATAAAGGGATAATACATAACTAATCTCTTTACTTTGTTTTTCTAATTAAACGTGGGCTGAGGCTAAGAGATCGGCCCAAAGAGTGAATATGGGCCAGAAATAACTTATTTGTTATCAAAGGTAGCCGTACTCGCCGACTAAATGATTTTAGTTATTAAATTGGTACGGACCTTGATTTTGTCACAATCAGAATAGGTCGAGTAATTTGCTTAACTTCTTAAGCTTATTTTGAATCATTTTTTTAGTTTGAGTTATTAATTAATTTAGATTTGGTGCATTGTCAATTAATTTGTGTCAAATTGAGTACAAATGTGAGTTAGGACTTGAGTCTAGCTAATAATAATAGCTCCACCATTATATCGTCACCAACGAAAACTTAATATGCGTAAGTTATAAAACTTTGAGCTTGCAACTAATTTGGTTTTACCATGATCCTGAGAGGGCAAAGAATATAGTAATCCAACCCAAACTGTTGACTCCCATATAGCCTTGCAACATTCAATGAGTACAATTTGAGCCACATCGGATTCCAAGATTAATGAAACCAAAAAGATAAAGAAAAAGAGATAAGTAAATATGCTACTTCAGATTGGCCTAAGATTCCCAAATAGATGGCAAATGCATAACTAAAAGTAAGCAAACAATGCGGAGAGATATGGACAACACAGAGAAGCATTGAAGAAGAAAGCAGAAGAGTGTAGAAGTGGTCCATTACAGAATTTAATTTCATTGAAAATTCTTCTTCTTTTTCTTTTCTTTTGATGTTTTGTGGTCCAATTTTGGAAGTGGACAAAGCCTAACTTTGAGTGTTAATAAGAGAAGCGGACACTTACGCCACTCTTATATTAGCAAGACATATGACATGTTTTATGTTACTCTGTACTATTGAGGCAATACTATTGTTGATTTAGTGTATTAATATTATTTTTTGTGTCGTCATCCAACTTTAGACCTAATAATCCATGTTATTAACACAAGTAAAAAGTGATTATATTACTATATATCCTAGTTCATCTGTGTTTATCTTTTATTCTTCTAAATATATACTCTAAGAACCTCAACAATTCAACGTTTCATTGTCAATAATCTACAAAAATGTGAATATGGCCACATTCTCACGTCTCCATCTCACTAATGTACAATTCAAAAGTATATAATAAGATAAAAAGCTTATAATACTACACTTATTTCGCTTATACATCTCATCAAAAGTTATATAAGAGAAAGGTTGGATGGGGACACATTTACAACATTATTTGATCAAGAATGAACTCTTGTTTCTGACAAAATATATATATTGCATGACTCACTGATTATGTATGACATATTTTTTTCTTTAATCTGTTATCCATCAATATTAAAATATTATATATGTATAACTAGTGTTAATACACAAATTATCCTAAATTTACAAAACTTTTTCAAAAAAATTACCCTAATTAAAATGAGAAGAAACTCATGAAACTTCAAAATAACATGGACATGGAACTCATTAAACTTTTACATGCTCACAACAATACATACTCAACATCACACTATATTAACGAGTAAGAGACACACATCAGTACGTCACTAAAAACATAAGCATCATAGCTGATTTAATTTATCTTTTATTTGTCCAAAGATATCCTTTAAAATATATATAAAATTAACGTTGTAAGAAACATGTAAAATAAAGTATTTTTATAGAAAGAAAGGAGACTTTTCACCAGTCATAACTCTATATTCTTTTGGCACAATAAGTAATGGTCACAACACAACAATGTCTTCACCAAAACCAAAGAACTAATTGAGTAAGAAGAAGAACCAAAGACTTGTTCAGCAATGTGGATAACCCCAATCTCTCTTTCTCACGCGGGGCCAAATCACTCTTCTTTTCTCCGTTTTGTCTACTTTGAAACGTTTCTATCTTCTTTTTGTAGGATCGTTTCTACATTTCCCTTACTTTCTCTATTATTTGATATGATCATTTAGATTTCTTTTATATCATGGAGGGGACTACGATTTGTTTTCTCTATCTTTTTGGAGCAGAAGATCAGATTCTAATAAAATTTGATAAATGAGGTTTTTGTGTCTTGTACCGATATGACTTACACAATATCTTTAATTAACCAGTTTTATTGTTAATAACATGCATTATACAACTTTGAATATGGATTTTGAGACATTAACGATATGAGTGCATGCCATTATATGGTCAATCTTGAACCAATTAAAATTTGTTTTATATGTATATCTATTTTCACATAACATATTGTTTTACCAAAAAAAAATTTATTATCTGCTTTTGAAAGAAAACATAACCCAGTTATCTCTCTCAATAAATTTCATCCAACAACATTCCCCCCTCTCAATGCGTATATTTATTAAAAACTGGATAGTACATGATCGCGGTGAACATGAAAAACTCTATAGTATACATTAATATAATGGAACTGTTAGGGCGTATTAGACTTACTAAAAAATTATAAGATATAAGAAAAAGAAAAATCCTATGTAAGAAAATTCTCTCAAACAAAGGAACTGTTAGGGCGTATTAGACTTACTCTAATACGCTATAATGTGAATTACGAACAATAATCAAAGCAATAAGAGAAAGTAATTCACTATAGGAACAACTTTGGCATCGTTACAAAACAAAGTGAAAGATGAAGAGAAAACATCCTTTACGTTCCATCATTTTCATCCACAAACCTGACAAAAAGCTTCCTATGTTCTTTCTCTACTCTATCTTTATAATAAAATAAAGTATTTATGTTCTTTTAACTCAATGTTTTGATGTATATGTTGTCTATATTGTTAGGTTCCTTGTAATTTTCATCTATCACAAGCCAAGTAGTGTACAACAAAACAAATTAACAAAAGAAAGCATCATCATTATGAGCATCATCCTCGTATTAGATTCACTGTTTCTACAAACATCTTTTAGGAAAGAAAAAAAAAATTCCAACAAAACTGAATATCTTTATTTTGCTGAGATGACATTGTTTTGTCTTGTGTGTTAAGTTCTTGTGTTCAATATTGATAAATATAATCAAATGGCGATAGTTGACAAGTCACCAGGCCAGCGATCAAATACAATCTCTACGATCATCACATACTTATTCAAGGCTAGCTGCGTCTATATATTATAAAATTTTCATATAAGTTCCATATTAGTTTTTGTTTGTTTGATTGGCAAATGCACGGTTTTAATAATCTTGTTAGTCAATAAAGTTTAAAAATCAATCGCAAACCACTATAGATTAGTGTTTCCATAAAGAAGATTCATTGGCTTATGTATCAATGACTATTTAAAAAAAAAAAAAAA
>Ga0041059_1000890_pt1 | contig 23618 bp, 20 predicted proteins | sample AraColnosormetaG_FD_56232 | JGI IMG/M metagenome (GOLD analysis project Ga0041059, IMG submission 56232) | Arabidopsis roots microbial communities from North Carolina, USA - Col MF nosort | ecosystem: Host-associated > Plants > Roots > Unclassified | place: USA: North Carolina | collected... | reverse complement strand
AAAAAAAAAAAAAAAAACTTGTTTGTAGAATCGCTGAAAATCGAAAAAGGGGATCACTGAAATATCAATGTGTGGTTCATAAAAATGTAGATAGACGAAGGAGACGAATTGCATAGCAAAGCTGTCGCCTTTGACTTCTCAGACTCGGTCCCTTGCCGCGCAATGACCAAGGAAAACGACTGCGTTTGCGTTTGGTCTTTTACGTTAACCACACGTTGTTCGATAGACGGAACGTGCTCTCCTCGTACGTGCGAGAGTATGCCTTTCTTAGATTGGGCCTTTTTCAAAGCGGCTTATTCAAATTAAGCCTTTATGTTTCTACGGCCCAATATAACATGCGTATTTGAAAAGCTCATAATTTAAAATCACTAGTACATACAATGATACAGCGTGGTTAGTAATTTCATTACAGAGCAATAAACTAGTATCAAACCCGAGACATAGCATGTTGACTCTTGTAATATTATTACTCGTTTAGTCTAGATTGTGATCATTAAAGAGTCAATAAGAATACACAAGCTACGAAAATGTTTTTTTTTTCACTCAAAACTTAAAACGTTAGAAGCAACTTCAGGTTATGCTCTGTTTCCTCCGTGTGAACTCTCAAATTTCTCATTTCTGGCATCAACCTTTCCCACAACAATCCAGTTACTTCATCGCATTTGACCTCCAGATTCTCTAGATACCTCACTGAATCCGGCAACTCGCATCCCGAACACTTCCTCATCGAGATATTCTCCAGTTTCTGTAGTTTGCCAATCTCTTGAGGCAACTTTCTCAATCCTAAGCAATGAGAAATATCCAGAGACCGCAAGTTGCTGAGTCTCTCAGTTGCTTCAGGCAGCTCAGAGAGATTCATACAAGAACACATCCTCAACACTTCTAGTCTACTCAAGTTCCCTATAGCTTCTGGAAGTTGAGAGAGCTTGTTACAGTTTGTGATGCTAAGTGTCTTCAATGAAACAACTTCGGGGATCCAATATGGTAACTCATCAAGATCATAGCAGTAGTCTATGTCAATCTCTTGTAAATTCGATAGAGCTTTAGAGACATCTATATCTTCTGTGTCGTAGAAAACCTCACCGAAACTACACATGAAAAATGATAGCTTCTTGAGACTGCCGAGTTGCAATTGAGGAATGTCCAGCAAAGTGACTGAAACCTTTTCAAATCTAATCCGTTTCAGGTTTGGTAATGAGCTGAGACACGAGAAATTACTCAATCTTGCTGGATAAAAACCGTGATTTGCGATTGTCAGAACCTTTAGCTTCTTCATTTCAGCAATGAAGCTTGGCAATGCATAGTCTAATGAGGAGATATTAAGAACTAAAGCCTCAACATTGGGGCAATCCATTTCCAACCATTTCGATGAGAACAAATCATCTGTAACAAAAAAAAAAGGTGGTCATATTTCTATGCATGATTTTCAGGGGAAAAAGAAGAAGAGGATCTTAAAGAATTACCCGTATAGATAGACAAAAGTCGAGCATTAATAGGTTGATTTAAACACTCGTCCGGAAAGTTGTCCTCTCGTATCTCCAAATTTAGTTTCTTTCTTTGCATGATTGGTTCCAATTCACTTTGAAAAATAGCCAACTCCCTCAGAATATTATGTTGAGTGACTAACAACTCATTGTAAAAACCGTCTTCGCGCTTATTTGTCCTGGTAGTAAGTAAAACAAATAAGTTCATGATCAAATGGTAGATGGCAAGAAGGTGCAATGAAACAAATGTTGTAAAAAACAACACCAACGTACCCGAGATGAACAAGTTTAAGCAGATTCTGGGAAGCAAGCTCATTAAGGTATAACATGAACTTGTTAGTACTAGAACTACCTCTACCATATAATTCCATCCATATGTCAATTATAAGCGAAGCACGTATCTTTTGGTCCTGAAGAAATGAACCCATGTCCATGAAACACTCTTTAAGATGAGGTTTCAGGACATTGAAGCTAGGCTGCAGACGTTGTCGCACAGTAGGATTAGCGTTACCAAGAATTGTTTCCCCTTCAGACCAGCTTTCCACTTGACCTTTCCATAAATACAGAGCTTGTCCTTTAAGTGAAATGCCGACTACTTCAATTACGAGAGGGAATCCATTGCAACGTTTCAATATCTACCATGTGAAAAAAGAAGATGAATCTAGTGTTTTCCACTAACAGGACAATTTAAGCTTAAAACATGAATGTTGAAACTAATAATAATACCTTTTGGAGAAGATCTTCATACTCATCTGGAGATGTGTGAAGAGGTGGAGATGCCCACTGAATGAGAAGGGACCTAGCATATTCATATTTCAAAGGTACCAAATGGTAAGTGGGCCATAAACTCGTAAAATCAAACTGAGAAGTCACCAAAATCTTATAATCTGGTAAATCAATTTGAAATTTTCGAAGCAAGAACTCGGATCCCTGCCACACATCATCCAACACCAACAATATACGACCATCTTTTGTGAGTTCCTCCAGAAGATCTCTTAAGCCAGTTTCTGCTTGAGAATCATCGTCAAATGTAATTGCTCCGCAACCGTTGTCCTGGAGTAAGTTTTGTACTATGGCCCTGAAATTAGGAGTATTCGACACAACGCTATAGAAGATTTTCTTGAATTCTCCTGCCAATGTAACAAACACTACATGAGAAACAAGAAACATGTGTAAAAATCAAAACTTTAAGACACCTCATATATATACATACCTTCGATCTCTGGGTCGTCACAAAGCTTAGTAACCAGCGTGGTCTTCCCACAACCAGGAGGACCAGACACCACAACCACGGAATTGTCAAGGAGTTTCTTCTTCAGCTCCACCAATGGCCAATCCAATCCAACCAGAACCATATTATCAAGCTTGGGAACAGAACAACGCTTCGAAACAAGCGGAGGAGCAGGAGAACCACTCAAACGGTCGAGCTTCTTATTGATGTTTTGGAAATAATTGTTAAGAATAGCTTCCATGGAAGGCATAGACTTCAATTGGTTCCTAAAGAGAAGAAGCTGAAGTTGAACCTGACAGAACTTGAGCATCTTCCTATTGATTTCCTCAACTTTTCTCGTGTACTTCGATTTCAAGATTATATTCCACTTCTCGACATGTGAACACTTCTCAACCAGTAAAAGAGCTTTATCGATCGTGTCTTTAAGATCTTGTAGTTCCATACCATCTTGCATCGATTCGATCTCTTTGATCACCGGAAGCAATGACTCCATCGTCGATGCGAGCTCGTTAGACACAGATTTGAAAGCTAACACCTTCTTTGCCTCTGAAATCAAAACTTTCAGACCTTCCGAGACCAAAGCTCCAGCAACAGAGCCTAATCCCAAACCAAGCCAATCGACCACGACCATTCTTGTTTCCTCTTCAGATTCCTTTCCTCCAAAATTTGCCAAAACAGAGAAAACCAAGAATGAAAAAATAGCTCACAGATTTGTCTGTAGAAACTGAAAATCTAACATGTTGAGAAAGATTTAGACAAGGAAGACTATATCAGATGCTTTAGATTTGTTGCAAAGCAATCTCGTAGTTGACTTCACTTCACAGTGCCTGGAAACTGCAATCAAAATGTTTTTTTTTCTGACGTCATCTTTCTTTACGTCATTGCAATCAAAAGTTTCAGGCCCATTGATACATATATTTTTCCTTCATACGGCCCATTTTGATAGACCTTATATGGGCCCATAAAAACAATGCATAATTGAGAAGCTCATAAATCAATAGAATATGATCAAACAAGAGACATAGCATGTGACTGTCCATTATTTGTGAGAACTTCCACATGTCGGAATTGGGTCAAGCCCATGTTGACTCTTTTATATTACTCGTTTAGTCTAAAGTCTAAACAGTGATCATTAAGAGTCTATTAAGAATAAATACATAATCAAAATTAGTGGTTCATAGTTTAATTAATTAAGAAAATGATGCCTAATCAACTACTCCTCACATGCTTCATCTTTTGTTCTAATATATAAAATCATGCCGGATACATCATTGTGTTGCTTATGTATCAATGCATGTATGTATGTATTCGATTTCTTCTAACGTCATTTGTCGTTTCTCATGTATTGTGATCTGCATGCATGGATGGACCTTTGATATGATCGGTGAGTTCATTCATCATACTAATTAGATATGTAATTAATAATATAATTGAAAACATTTTAATAGGTGGACCATAATATTACACCGACTAATTTCACAACCACGAGTTTCTTTTGTCAACTTTTGCAACTTACAATTTAAAACATTAGAATTCATCCAAACAAAACAAATAAAATAAAAATTATCTTTTTCTATCAGATTTGCAGTAAATCAGCAAAAATGGCACAGCTTTCAATAGCTCAACGCCGAGCCCATCACAATTCACAACAGATGCTCGTTCCCAAAAGCATAATACTCCATACATAAACCTTTTTTTTTAAATGTAGGGAACCAGAAACATCGTTAATTAGTGCCAAGAAAAATAAACAAAAAACTTTCTTAATTGATTTGTTTGTCTTTCGTTCAATTTCTGACTCTTTTTCCTTTTTCGTTTTCTAGTTTTAAACTATTTCCATTTAGCTTTTTATGGTAACCGTTATCCGAATAATGAAAGCTAAGCTTTGGCTGGAAGCAATAATCATATAAACCAAAACGCGTGAAACCATTCAAGTCCGTTCTCACCGCATTATCCACTACCACTTTTTCTCACATTAACAACTTTATTTTATTTTACACTAATCAACCAAACCACCAAAACTTATACTTTTACAACAAACCAGACCAGCATTTTCAAATGTGAATGATAATGGATAATGTATATAGATCAAATCTGCCGACAAGTATGTATAAGATTCATAGTTCTGACATAAAATATAATCTGTGTTTAAAATCTAAAGGGTGTAAATTTAAAAGTTGTTGAAGTTGATTTATGAGAGAGTTGATTATGATTATATTTGACCAAACCCAAAAACAATAAAATAAAGTCACTCGAGATCTTCACTGTCATTGATTGGAACCACCTTTGGGACTCCTTTTTTTTTCTTCTCTCACTTACTTATGTCACCCACAACTTTCGCTATCTAATTGCACTTTTTATAGACCAAAGTCCCTACATTACTCTATTTTCTCAAACCCCATTTAGAAGAAGAGTTCTTAGCTGTCTTCAATCTCTTTGTCTGTATCATTCTTTACGGAAGCCATGAAAATGGCATCAAGAAAAACAACATCCTTGCTTAATCATCTTCTTCTTCTTGGAGCTTTGACTCTTTTGAGCAGTTTGGTGATAGTGAAAGGAGAAAGCCCTTACAAGTTTTACACTTGGACTGTGACTTATGGCATTATCTCTCCTCTTGGTGTTCCTCAACAGGTACAAACAACAACAACAATTTCCATTTATGGAAACTCCGTATCCCATTTTTGTTTGATACTCAAGAGTCAAGACCTTTTATACTCTTTATGGATGTTTTGTTTGTTTGTCTGTTTAGGTTATTCTCATCAATGGTCAGTTTCCTGGTCCAAAACTTGAAGTTGTGACCAACGACAACATCATCCTCAACCTCATCAACAAACTTGACCAGCCTTTCCTCTTGACCTGGTAATTTCCTTTTTTTTTCTGATTAAGAAAAAAAAGACCCTAAAGATTTGAACTTTATCATTTTCAAATGCTTCCAAAAGAAGAAATCCTCTGTTTTGCGTTACCCTGTTGATCAATGTATATTGTGTTACCTTTTAAGGCATTTGTGGATTAGTCCTCTGAAAGATTTGAACATTAGTGGTTAAACTCGAAAAAGCTGAAAACTTTATTGATCAATTTAAAGGTTTAGGCTAATTGGGTTCACACTCGAAATTGTGGGTTTAGGAATGGGATTAAGCAGAGGAAGAACTCATGGCAAGATGGTGTTTTGGGAACAAACTGTCCGATCCAACCAAACTCAAACTTCACTTACAAATTCCAAACCAAAGATCAGATCGGAACTTTCAACTACTTCCCTTCCACTGCTTTTCACAAAGCCGCCGGTGGATTCGGAGCCATCAATGTCTACGCAAGACCTGGAATTCCAATCCCTTACCCTCTCCCAACCGCAGATTTCACTTTACTCGTTGGTGATTGGTTCAAAACCAACCACAAAACGCTTCAACAGCGTTTGGATTCTGGTGGGGTTCTTCCATTTCCCGATGGGATGCTTATAAATGGACAAACCCAATCAACGTTTTCAGGCGACCAAGGTCTCAGCTTTCCACAAATTGTTCTTTTGAGTAAATAGGTTGTGTTTGTTTTCTGGTGTTTACTCTGTGTCTTTGGTTTAATCTTTCAGGGAAGACTTACATGTTGAGAATCTCCAATGTTGGGTTATCAAGCACTTTCAATTTCAGAATCCAAGGCCATACAATGAAAGTAGTTGAAGTTGAAGGCTCTCATGTTATTCAAACTGATTATGATTCTCTTGACATTCACGTTGGCCAGTCTTTAGCAGTTCTTGTTACTTTAAACCAATCTCCTAAAGATTATTACATCGTTGCAAGCACCCGGTTCATAAGAAGCAAGCTTTCTGTTATGGGTTTGTTGCGTTATTCTAACTCTCGCGTCCCAGCTTCTGGTGATCCTCCCGCTCTTCCACCTGGAGAGCTTGTTTGGTCCATGAGACAAGCTAGAACCTTCAGGTTTAAAGATCAGTTACTTATAAATAACGTGTAAATGTTTAATGCAAAGGATTAGTTTATGAATGGTGTTTGCTTTTGGTTTTCAGATGGAACTTAACAGCAAATGCAGCTAGACCAAACCCTCAAGGATCTTTCCACTATGGAATGATCAGTCCAACAAAGACATTTGTCTTCTCAAATTCAGCTCCTTTGATTAATGGGAAGCAAAGATATGCAGTCAATGGAGTCTCTTATGTGAAATCAGAGACGCCTCTTAAACTCGCTGATCACTTTGGCATCTCAGGAGTTTTCAGCACCAATGCCATTCAAAGCGTCCCATCAAACTCTCCGCCAACAGTTGCAACATCAGTTGTTCAAACATCTCACCATGACTTCCTTGAAATTGTATTTCAGAACAATGAGAAGTCAATGCAGTCTTGGCATCTTGATGGATATGACTTCTGGGTCGTTGGGTGAGTCTTCTTCTTGCACCGCTCTTATAGTTTCTAACGCAAGTTAGATTTTTGCTAACATTTCTCTCTCTTATGAATCTAGATTTGGTTCTGGACAATGGACACCTGCAAAAAGATCACTTCACAATCTTGTTGATGCTCTGACCAGACACACAACTCAGGTAAAAACATCGAATAAAACAACGACAAAAAAGTATGATTGTTTCTCTAGACATAAAACAATCATACTTTTACTTTGATTTGTTTCTTGTGTTCTTGATGTGTTGTTGTTACTGGGGAATAAATGCAGGTCTACCCAGAGTCTTGGACAACAATCTTAGTGTCTTTAGACAATCAAGGGATGTGGAATATGAGATCAGCGATATGGGAAAGACAATATTCAGGACAACAGTTTTATCTCAAAGTATGGAATTCAGTACAGAGTCTTGCCAATGAATACAATCCTCCTGACAATCTTCAACTCTGTGGCAAAGCTGTTGGACGACATGTTTAGAGAAAATCCTCTTACAGTTTCCTCTGTTCTTTCTTAAAAGTGATTTACTTTAAGGCTTTTTCGATTCAATTTGGTTGAGGTTTTGCGTTTGTTCGTTATGGTCATGAGAGTATGGCTGATGGCTTACTTGTAGTAAACAAAGGGAAGAGGAAAGTTATATGTGTCATTGGTGGTAGGCTAGCTTGGAGTTTTATAATAATCTTCCTATATACAATTCTATTCATGTGTTTTTTCTAATCGAAATCTCTTGCGGTCTACAAAATTCAAGCCAAATTCAAACATTCGAGACTTCAAAATTCTAACTATTGGTGCATTTAACGATTTAACGATTGGTGCTGAATGCATGCATATGATTCAAAATAAGGCTTAGGAAACTGTAGTTGCTCACTATATATTAGAAATGGGCCAAGTCAAATAAAACAGATGGGCTTAATGAAGCCCAATAGGATAAAGAGAAATATCGAAGAAATGATGAAGCAAGCTTATGAAAAAGTTAGTCCAAATCCACCAAAAACAATCGGCGAGAAAAAGGGGGAATCAGTTTCTTGCAAGTTTCAACAAGGACGATCAGAAGAAATCTTAGAGAAATCGGAAAATTCTCTTACTCGGGTTTTGCATCGGTGAATATGAATTGCGAAGTTTGTCAGCTAAAGGAACTGGTATAAATTTTCGTCTTCTTCATCTGTTTGCTAAAAAATCAGTCCAATTTTGTAGTCATCGAGTCGTGTTTCTATTTCTGGAATTGTTCGATTGGTTTGGATATTTTTTCGCAGGAAGTGGAATCCTTCGAGATACGCGAAGTTTTGCGCTGTAAGTTTCCGACACTTGACATGCTTTCTGTATCCACTTTCGTTGTTTTGGTATAGAAAGAAACAAAATCGGATCTTACGATCTAACCATGTTTCAGTTTAAGATCTTGTGCTTTAGATCTCAGATTAGGGCTTAGACCTGTAGACATTGATTCGAATTTTGAGTTTTGGCGATCGATTTCTTGTTATCTGGTTTGGTTGTGGAATTGTTATTTTTTGTACTTTAAAAGTGAGAAGGTGTAATAATTTGGCACAGGCATTCTACATACGATTGTCTTTCATCGTGCGCTTGGTCTTATCCGCCCTAAAGATATTGATTTGGAGCTTTTTGAGATCACTTATGTAAGATTTCAATTTCTTTCTCGAGGTTACAAGTTTAACCAAATGGTGAGTATGCTTTTATTTTGATACTGTTGGGATTTCCTTTTTCCCCCATATGTCACAGGTACAATGCGGTGAAATTGAAGTGGAGAAGAAAATCGATGAAAAGATTGAGCAGTTCATTAACTGGATTGAGAAACACCCAAACAAAAAGAGTCAGGTATATACAGATAACAAATGCTTGATTTCCATTTCATTGACAGTGAACCACATATTCCATACCTTGCTCAAGCAAGGATTGAACGTTTCTGCAGCATATAGGGTTGTATAATGAAGTAATGATCTCATCCTTTTCATTGTCTCATCCTTTGTGGCTGTTAATGATCTCTTTTTCTTTTTGCCAAGATTTGTCTATCGTTCTATGAAGTCAAAAGCAAACAGCCTTCTTGGTTCACCAAAATCGAACGGTTGTACTGGGAACAATGGTACATCAATCTGAATGTGCTTCAGCCCACTAAGCCCCCTGTCGGAAAGTCTCACCATTCTAAACTAGTTATGGACCCTGGAGGTTCGATTGATCAATTTCCTGTTCTCATCTCCAAAAATTACATCTTTTTATTATTATAAGAGTGTGAAGTGATTGTCATGCTCTAATCAATAACTGTAGAGGCATCGGAGGAGAGAAGTTCTCGTAGGACACTGCTTGAGCAATCCCTTCAAGAAGTCTTGTTCCAAATCATAAAATTCGTGAATGAGAAGAAGGATCATGTTCCTCCCATTAACGATGGTGTAATCTACTACCCTTTTGAGATCACTATCCCAAGGTACATCAGTCTTCATTTATTCACATATCAAACTGTGTTCTAGAGATCTTAGTCTTTAGGTGTAGCGATCCCCACAGACATAGATGAGTGAAGAATGTTCTTTATATCTTTGTTGTACAAGTGTTGAAATGAGTTAAGTTTTGTTTCAGCTCATCGGACTCTGCCTTTGGGATGGATATGTTCAAGAGGATACTACACAGTGGCCATCCATCAATGCTCGGCTAAATTCCATTTTCCACTTAACTTAGTACATATACACTTTGATGTTTCTTGGTGCAGCCTAACTCCAATCAACACTTTCCTAGTTACATTTTCTGTGTAAATATATTATATGTTACCCTCTCCTCGTCGATGGATAATGTTACCTTATCTATGCTTTGTTGTATATAAGTGATGTGTTGTATATAAATTTCAGACTTGCATTTCCTAAACAACGTGGACTGTTCTGTTTTCCAAGATTTCTAAAGTTGGAATTGACATTAAATAGAGCCAAAAAAACAAACAAACAAACAAACGTTTCTCTGATTTGAAGTTTCGTTCACAAGTAACCTAACTAAATAAGAACCAGATCAACTAAAACTGAAAGTTAGGGTAGAGAAGCTAAAAGAAGAAGAAGATAGATTGAAACCCTCCGATGAAGTAGAAGCTGATCCGATAGTCTCTATCACGCTACGTAGTCTCCAGACACGAACCCGACTTTGCTCTCTTGACCTTCAAACTGCCACGTGGCGGGTATTTGAGCAATGTGGCTTGTAGTAGTTGCAGCATCAGTAGCGCCACTTGAAAACGGCCAGACCGTTATTCCTTGCCCATATCTGACGTCCTCATAATACGACCCGTGACCAAGCCCAAGACCAAAAGCATCTGGCCCATTAAACCCGCCACCAGGCCCATTTCTGCTCACGGCGGCGTTGTAGTTGATCAAAGAGCTGAAACCGCCATAGAACGACGAAGCACTTCCCTTCGCCGTCGTGATACCGCCGTTGGAAGACGACTGAGGGAAAAGAACAGGCGTAGCTTGTAAGGGAAAGTTCCGGCTTCCGACAACGGAGGTGGTAGCGGCAGAGGAATAAGTCCGGGAACGTTTTGAGCTTTTACGGGAAACACCACCGACGGGAATGTCACGGAGAGTACCTCCATGAGTCCAGTAACGGCGACAAGACTTGCAGAAATGACGAGGTTGTGAGAAGTTGTAGTTGTTGTAGTAACAGAACTTGGTGTTGGTTGATTCACAGCGAGGACAAGAAAGCTGCTCTTGTTGATCCGTCGGAATCGCAACAGATCCTCCTTGGCCGTGGGGAATCTTAGGAACCCGACGAGATTCACTGAATTCAGAAGGCATGTTGTTGAGAAGAGAGGTTATCTGAAAGTTGAGAGTTTTTGAAGCTTTGGAGAGTTAAAGGTTGGAACTTTGTGATAGAGTAAGAGTTTCCTTTTATGGAGGAGAGGGAGAGAGAGAGAGATGGGGAAGGAGAAGAAAGTGAAGCTTTTTGACAGAGTATGTTGGGTTTATTGTGAACATAGAGAGAGAATAGATATGCTCTGTTTCTTTACTTCATTATACGTAGCTGGTGGCTCTTCTTTCAAGATTTTCTGTTTTGAAATAAAACCACGATTCTCTAATCTCTCCATCCATAATCTGTCACACGTTTTGATGGCATAGACATTAGTGAATGTTGGAAGAAACCAAAATTGAAAATAACTTATGATAAATAAGTGAAAGAAAAATCATATGATTACATTTGCTGACTAACAATGCTTTTGAAATTTTAATTTTAATTATGGTGTTATACACGTCGAATTTCTGAGTTAAAAGTTAAAAAAGGTTTCTACATGCAATATTTGTTTTAAGAAATACATTAAATTTTATGTCAAAAGTACGTGTCTACGGGAAGTGAAGACTGAACTGTGAAGAGAGTAGGCTACATGTAGTAGAGACTATTGAGCTTATCGATGTAAAGCAGTTCCCAATAATACAGCCATTATATTGTTAAGTGTTTAGGAGGGCTCATTAGCCTAATTTGTTGTGTGCATCTTTTCCAAAAAAAGAAGGATTAAATGGTATATGGACCTAAGAGATTGATGGTGTGTGTAGATGTGCTACCAATCACTACAGGTCCTTAATAGAATACCAGTATAAATGCAGAATCAATGCGTTCAGGTCCTCAAAAAAACTACATTTAAAACATCAAGTAAAAGTACTCAACAGTTTTACGTTAAACCAACTTGATTATCAATTTTAAGTTTTGTTATGGTCTTATCTTATCTCTCAGCATGCATCAAGATTAAGACAATGTTTTCAATTTGTTTTATCATTACGGTGTAATAATAGATTATAAATCTTATGTTGTTTAGGAGCTATAAAAAGTAAAAATCTAGACAATACCATGAAGACAGAATAACAATAGTCGGGTGAATTCTGACTTAACATGATCTTGAGGAACAAGACAAATGGATCTTTAAGGTAGAGAGAGAGAGTGTGACAAATGTGATTTGTTCCACAGGAAAGAAGAGAGGGTAGTAATTGTAAAATTGGGGAGGCTAAAAACAGTCAAAAGAGACAGAAGAGATTCGTTTTGTGAAGAGACAGAAGCGAAGGTTGTCGGGTAAAGAATGGATACGGAGAAGCTAGGAGTTAAGAAGCATGCAAATCTTCACTCCCTTTCACACCAAAAAGCATCCAACATTTTGGAGAGAGACATGTGAGAAGTATGTGCCAAGACGTGTCTACACTGGTTCAGAGCCGTCCTTACTCTGTGTACCGACCGGTCTAATCTGGTCAAATTCTGACACACCTTCTCTCTTTATCCCATTCTTTTTGTCCTTTTCCTCTCTGAGTCTCAGTCCTTCTCTGTTTCCTTTTGAAAGGGTGTTTTCGTCATTTACCTTCTGGTCCGTATTTCTAATGGGCCTAATATGTATACCCCTTGGACCATGGGCCTTAACATAAGAGATTTGTGACTGTTGTATTTTAGATGTGAATCTGACACCCTGCTAAACAAACCCCAAGCCGAGTCTATGAAACGAAACCATATATGGGCGGATTTTGTTATGACCCAAATGAAATCAACTACAAACTTACGTGGAAAAAACAACATTGTTGGGCTAAATTATCCTCTCTCTTTCTTGCTAACTAATCAAACGATAGTTGATAATTTGATATAGTTCTTCTAGATATATAGGTATTGATACTGTGATGTGATTTGATTAAAATGATATGCAATGTGACATGACAGTGTAAAGAAAACATGCAATAATCGTTCTTTATTATAAGTCCCTAATTATATGGCTTTTATGTTGTGTTTGTGCATGTTTCACCAAACATCCCATTATGAAAAATATATTCAAAGCTGAAAATAACTTTATTGATGCATGGTCATCTAAAACCACGATCTGTGTCCCATTTTGAAAGTGAAAACTTGGTCATCATCATAATAGTAAAAGGTGCCTAGAAATTAAATATTCAAAATAAATAAATTTGAAACAATTATTACATGTCAATAAGAGGAGACAATAATTACAAAAAAAAAACGCATTAACAAATAAAATAATACTCCACAAAAGAGTTTTATTTATGACTTTCGAAGTTGTTGGAGGAAATATAGAAGACTCTACGGGGACCAATAACAAGAGAAGTATAGACGAAGCCCAAATGCAAATCATCTCCGTAATTTTTTTGTCTTGTTGCAACAAATTATTATTATTATTTTATTTTTATTTTATTTATTTTTGTTGCAAAAAATTATGATGAAGAGCGATATATTTTTGGAAAATATCTTTCGAATTCTTGAGTTGTTGAATATACAAACCAAGTGGAGTAACTGTCTAGTGAAAATAATGTAGGAAACTTTGGATAATAAATTGTATCTTGTAGACCTTTAAAATATCAAATTAGTGGCGAAAATTGTTCCAAAACTTGCCCTTTATTCTTGCGTCAAACTCAGATTCTTGAGCTCAAAATTTTCATAGTCTGAAAGATTAATGTGCCAAAATATATCACATCTCTACTCATGAAACTGGGTGCGTGCGTCTCCACTTCCGTTGTGTTCTTTTCCATGGTCGGAGAAGTGAACGTCACATTCCCATCTGTTACTGTTCTTTTGTTTGTCTCTTTGTATGTGTTTATAAACTATGCACACACAGTCCATAGGAAGATTTCAAACTTGTTTAATTTAGAAAAAATCATGTAAGAAATTAATTGGAACGTCGAGAATTTGTTGCAAAGCCACTTTATGAAAAGTGTGAGTAGTCAAAATTAAATGATTTAATCAAGGGTGAATAAGTAATTGTAGATAGATAGTTGACTAATCATTGCATGAGTAAGCATTTTGGATTTGATACCAGTCAGCAAGGATTCTCTACAAGCTATAACAATCGAATGCACGATTGTCCCTTGCCTTGATCTCTTCTACATTAATTAAGTTAATTCAAATTTTCAGATTTCCATATATAAGTATCCGTAACGTATACGTTATCGACTATGAATAAAATTTGTGCGTAAGCTGTTAACAAAACTTAATAATGGAAATATAGAAATGTTTAGTAAGGAGAGGATTATGATTATCGGTAGGAGATTAGTATTTCTAGCCTAAAAACAAGAATTTACAATAATATGATATTTTTTTACTTTTTTATTTATTTATTTATATAAAGTATTTGTGAGGATCCACATGTTATAGTTATGGATATTAAATTACACTATTGTTGAGCCCACATCACCTACTAATATTTAATATTTATTTTAAATAAAGGCTTATATATATTTATTCATAAATTTGGCCACTTTTATGAGCCAATATATATGTTCAATCAATAAATGCGTGGGTTGGATCATAAATTGGGATATTTATTATTTACTTGCTCAAAACCGTTTCAGACAGATATAGAAAAAGATTGGTGAAGCAGACGAATTACGTAATTTAGAGCTATTTACAGAGAAAATACAAAAGAAAATATATAAGAAAAGAAGTCCACTTGGATTAAAGGAAATAATATCTCAACGGCTAATTTTTAGTTTAGTTATCCTTTATGTAGTAAAAACAGCTAAAGTTCTTTTGTCAAAACAAGATTAGCTAAACCAATATATTCAACACACACAAACTAGTAATAATTACTAGAAGTATGTATATATATTCTCACCAAGAATCTCTGTTTTAGGTGTAAAGAAGAGAAAAACAAGAAAATTAGCATCACAAACTTAAATAAAAGTGAAAAAAGAAATGGGAGGATCTTTCTTTAGGTAGTTGTAATTTGTATAGAGCCAGCTAAAAAAAGAGCTTTCAAAAACAATGGAGAAAGAAACAGTAAATAAAGAAAAAGAGCAAAGAAAGAAGCTTTCATGGGTCCCAAAATAAAAAAAACAATCACCAAAAGATATCAAAATACTGAATTAAAAATTCAAATAATCATATGTTATGATGCGTGGATTGAATTTAATTTTATTATTAAAAATGATATATTGGAATTGGAACAGCAAGTAACAGCAAAGATTAGGCACTTGATTGATATATAAGCTTTTAAAAAGTCAAATGGCATTTTAGTCACTTTTTTTGGTTTTGAGGGACAGATTATCAAACCAGAGTCAGAGAGATTATCGCTCAGAATTTGCTCTGTTTTGTTGTTGCTGTTGCTTTGATGTGAAAAGGAGTATCTATTTTCTCTTAAGTTTGGTGAGACGAAGAACATGAAGCTTCTCTGTGTTTCTCAGATTTTCTTTTGAGCTTTTTTTTGGGATTTGAGTCTCTTTGCTTGGTTTGTCTGTTCAAGATGGGACAAAGGTTTTGACTTTTTTGATATCTCTTACCGAATTGTTCAAGCTTTGATTTTTTTTACTTGATCTGGGATTTGATTTGATTTGTTTCTATTTCCTCCTTCTCCCTAATCAGTGGTGATTTTTGGTTTCTGGGTTCTGATTCTTTTGATCCGAGGTTTCCAAATTAGGGACCTTTTTCCCCAATTTGATTAGGGTTTCAGATAAAAAGCCAAACTTTGGGAAAAATTAGGGTTTGATGCATATCTCACTTTGGAAGCCAATTTACCACTGTGCTGCTGCTCTAGTACTAGACAAGAAGAGCAGTGGTAGTAGTAGCAGCAGCAGCAGGAATCGAGATGTGACTCAGCGGAAACTCCATGAATCTAAGCTCAGGGAAGCTCTTGAACAAGCATCTGAAGATGGGTTACTCGTTAAATCTCAAGACATGGAAGAAGAAGATGAGTCTCAAGATCAAATTCTTGGACGGTCTAGATCACTTGCTAGACTCAATGCTCAACGAGAGTTCTTGCGTGCTACATCACTCGCAGCTCAAAGAGCATTTGAATCAGAAGAAACTTTACCTGAGCTTGAAGAAGCACTTACCATTTTTCTGACCATGTATCCAAAGTATCAATCTTCTGAGAAAGTTGATGAATTGAGAAACGATGAGTATTTCCACTTATCATTACCAAAGGTATGTCTTGACTATTGTGGATTTGGGTTGTTCTCGTATCTTCAAACTGTTCATTACTGGGACACTTGCACTTTTAGTTTGTCGGAGATTAGTGCCAATCTAAGCAATCATGCTATATATGGTGGTGCTGAGAAAGGATCTATTGAACATGATATCAAGATTAGGATAATGGACTACTTGAACATCCCTGAGAATGAGTATGGTCTTGTGTTCACTGTTAGTAGAGGCTCTGCGTTCAAGTTGCTTGCAGAGTCTTATCCATTCCACACTAACAAGAAGCTTCTGACTATGTTTGATCACGAGAGCCAATCGGTTAGTTGGATGGGTCAGTGTGCGAAGGAGAAAGGTGCCAAGGTTGGTAGCGCCTGGTTTAAGTGGCCTACGCTTAGGCTGTGTTCAATGGATCTTAAGAAGGAGATTTTGAGTAAGAAGAAGAGGAAGAAGGATTCTGCAACTGGTTTGTTTGTGTTTCCAGTACAATCAAGGGTCACGGGGTCTAAGTATTCTTACCAGTGGATGGCATTGGCTCAGCAAAACAACTGGCATGTCTTGCTTGATGCTGGTGCTTTAGGTCCAAAAGACATGGACTCGCTTGGATTGTCTTTGTTTCGACCGGATTTTATCATCACTTCGTTTTATCGTGTGTTTGGGTATGATCCAACTGGATTTGGTTGTCTGTTGATTAAGAAATCTGTGATTAGCTGCTTGCAGAGTCAATCTGGGAAAACGAGTTCGGGAATTGTGAAGATAACACCTGAGTATCCTCTGTATCTAAGTGACTCCATGGATGGCTTGGAAGGTTTGACTGGGATTCAAGATAATGGCATTGCTATTAATGGAGATAATAAAGCCTTGGGAACTCAATTACCCGCATTTTCCGGTGCATATACTTCTGCTCAGGTGCAGGATGTCTTTGAGACAGATATGGATCATGAAATTGGTTCTGATAGAGATAACACAAGCGCTGTGTTTGAGGAAGCTGAGAGTATCTCAGTGGGTGAATTGATTAAAAGTCCGGTTTTCAGCGAAGACGAGTCATCAGATAGCTCCCTCTGGATTGATTTGGGTCAGAGTCCTGCTGATTCTGATAATGCAGGTCATCTGAACAAGCAAAAGAGCCCCTTACTGGTTCGAAAAAACCACAAACGAAGAAGCTCGCCTAAACCAGCTTCAAAGGCTAATAATGGCAGCAACGGTGGGAGGCATGTTCTCTCTTTCGATGCTGCTGTTTTGTCAGTATCACATGAAGTGGGTGAAGAAGTCATAGAAGAAGAAAATTCTGAAATGAATCAGATAGACACAAGTCGTCGGTTGCGAGTTACTGAGATCGAAGAGGAAGAAGAAGAAGGAGGGAGCAGTAAGCTAACTGCTCATGCAAATGGTTCGAGCTCTGGAATCAAAGACAGTGCGATAAGAAGAGAAACTGAAGGCGAATTTAGGCTGTTAGGAAGAAGGGAGAAGAGTCAGTACAATGGTGGGAGACTTCTTGTGAATGAAGATGAACATCCCAGTAAACGAAGAGTATCGTTTAGATCAGTAGATCATGGAGAAGCATCTGTTATCAGTCTTGGGGATGAAGATGAAGAAGAAGATGGAAGCAATGGAGTAGAATGGGATGATGATCAGAGAGAACCAGAGATTGTTTGCAGGCACATTGATCATGTAAACATGTTGGGTCTCAACAAAACCACCTCAAGACTCCGGTACCTCATTAACTGGCTTGTGACCTCTCTGCTCCAATTAAGGCTGCCTAGATCAGATTCAGATGGAGAGCACAAGAATCTTGTTCAGATTTACGGTCCAAAGATCAAATACGAGCGTGGATCTTCCGTGGCATTCAATATCAGGGATTTGAAAAGTGGAATGGTTCATCCAGAGATAGTGCAGAAACTAGCTGAAAGAGAAGGCATTTCTCTAGGAATTGGTTACCTAAGTCACATAAAGATCATCGATAATCGAAGCGAAGATTCAAGTTCTTGGAAACCGGTGGATCGAGAAGGAAGAAACAATGGGTTCATAAGAGTTGAGGTTGTCACAGCTTCTCTTGGGTTCTTGACAAACTTTGAAGATGTTTACAGATTATGGAATTTCGTGGCCAAGTTCTTGAGTCCAGGTTTTGCTAAACAGGGGACACTCCCAACAGTTATTGAAGAGGATGATTCGTCAGAAACTTAAAAGACATGAGCATTGGATATATTTTTTCCAGCACTTCCTTTACTGTACTTATATGTTATTATCCGAGAACATTTTCTTGTATGATTTTGGGAAGTTATGTGAGCAGAGATGATCTCAGACACGATTTCAGATGTCTGCATATTGTAACTGTTCATCTCTCTTCTATCTTTGTGTTGCACAATTCATTGATTCATATCCAAATTTTAGAACCAGAAGAAATATTTAAAAGCTGTGCCATATCTAAGCTTGATAGTTTCTTCTTTTCAAGATTCCATCATCTTTATGAGAAATGCGATTTCTAATGCAGATTCCTTAGTCTGTAAGAACCGGTTTTCTTCAACAATGTCAGTCGTCAAGTTGAGTAAGACCGGTCGTTCAGGGTCATTGAAGGTATTGTCACGGACTCTTGCAACCCATTTCGCAGCTTCCCAAACACCAAATCTAACAATGCGAGAGAAGAAATCTCAGTCTTAAATCTCAAACATTGATAGAGTCGCCAAATTAGAAGAATGGATACATACCTAGTATTGAATGAGGAAGTGACTAAAACAGCTGGATAAAGAACATCCTTAGGAATGTTGTCATAAGGTGAGTATTCACGTATAGCGTGAAAATCATTGATATCTCCTGGATATCCAAACTCTTCGTAATCTTCTGCCGTTAATGGTAGTATTGGATATATTAGAGTATGAGTTGGATCAAGAAAAGGAACCTGGAACAGAAGAAATAATATATGAATTTTAAGGTTTCCTTATCAATCAATGCCTCAAATCTTTTTGATCCGCAGTTTTTTATTACCTTTAGAACCGCAGCTTGGAAGAGATCGGGGCAATGATTGATAGCTGAAGCAACAACGAGTCCTCCAGCACTGTATCCCCAACCAGCAAGCTTGTTTTCTTCTACTATATTGTTCTCAACAAGGTACTTGGCACATTGAATGTAATCTTTAATGGAGTTAAGTTTCTTCGCGCCTCTTCCGTCTTGATGCCACTTCTTTCCTTTCCCACCTCCACCTCTAAAAACCGAGAACAATGGATACATGAAGGAAGTCTTAGCTTCTTGCTGTTGAATGTTCTGAACGAGAAGAGAAAGATGATACTGACCTAACGTCTGCATATGCGAGTACCCAGCCACGATCTAGGAGGCTTTTAAGTTCACTACGCCATCTCTTATCAAGCATTTCACCGTAAGCACCATGAACATGAAGTAGACCAGGTTTTTGATTCTCCTCTTTCTGAGCTCTTGAGTAAACAATACTTAATGGAACCATGGCTCCATCATGAGAAGATACTTCATGGTAATCACAAGCGTAAAACTCAGTCAAGTCATTCCACAAGTTGTCATTCTCGGCAGTAGTATCCTCAGTATCAAAACTGACAGTTCTGGTGCCTGAGGGTATATTAGGGCTCTCGGTGGAGTTTGCAGTGCCATATAAAACCCGTGTTCTTTCGTGAAGCATGTTTTGCTGCTGTACTATATTCCATTTTCCATTTAATAGATCGTAATCAACCACTGCATCAGGCATCTGCAGGACAAAAGTATCTAAAACGCAAAAAAAAAAACTATCTACAGAAGCAGAAATAGCATGAGGAATTGTTCTCCTACCACCAGAGAAGAAATTGTAAACCGCATTGTTGGAGAATTGAAGTCGTAGTTTGTGCCAGGAAAGATTTGAGAAACATGCTTTGGAAGAGGAAGATAACGAGGTTTAATATCTCTCAGATGGACAGGTACCTGTGTATAAGAAAACAAGCATGGTCAAATTTATTAACAGAGCATCAATCTAATCGATGAAAGTAACTAAGTGGAGTAAGCTTTACCCGCTTTGTCTTAAGAGGTAGATCAACCACACAAATTTTAAAGCTCTGCATTTCCTTCACAATAAGGGATAGATGTTTTTTGCAGAAATCAACATCCTCTATGATTAATTCAGGGTCGTTGATAAAAACTGTCTGCAAACAATAGATGAACACAAACAAATCAGAAATGAGGAATAATGGTAATCAGCAGATGAAAACAAATATTGTATCAGCTAAACCAACCTCCCAGATCCTTTGACAGGAAGAGAAGTGAACAGGACTTCGGAGAAGATAATGATGGTCGACTGTTCCACCGTCATTGGAAGCATTTGTAAATAAATACAGGAATCCCTGATGATGCTCGATTATGCAGTGGGCTGGAGCATTGTGTTCCCAAACCAATGCCAAACCAGAAAATGGGTCAGCTGCATTTATCAGAAAGACCTAAGACATAGTACTTGTTATGATTTCAAGTCATTCAAAAACAATAAAAACTAAAGCTTTTAGCAGATCAATTTGGAGCTTTCACCTTTGAAAACGTAGTAGAGAATGTATTTACAGTTACAAAGTGGAAATCTTTTGTATGTCTTATGTTAACGTGAACATTGCCCTCGAATTCTTCGTGAAGCAAAACATCTTCATCCGTTGACCCGATCGTGCTACAATATATCCTGATAACAGAACAAAAGAAAAAGATTCATACAGGCCATTTTTGGAAGAACCTAACAACCAAAACTGATCATACGAAACCTGCATGGCCGTTTTTTCTGATCAGTAACGACATAGAGCAAAGCCTGCCCATTCTTTGCCCACGCTATGTTAGAGACACGATCTGCGTGAGGCTTACTACATAAAGCTCCAGAATTCAAGTTTCTCACACACAACTTAAAGTAATCGTTATCCTTATCATACATAGTATATGCTAGAAATTTATGGTCAGGAGATATCTCTGACATTTCCTCATAAGCATAACCTACAAAAGAGACACCAAAATTGCTTATCCCTCTTAATCCACCCCAAGTATAAGAGCCTCAAATATGCTTATTTACCTCCAAATCTCTCAGCTTCCTGATTGTAATCAAGCAGCTTCTGCTCAATCCTCTTCCCAGATGTGTAATCAAACCCTGCAGCAGGAGACTTATGAGAAATGAACTCCTCGTGCAAGCTCGCTAGCCTCCTACACAGTACTGGATACTGCTTCCCTTCTTCAACCCTTCTATAATACAACCTAATTCCACCAATTCTCAACCAAATCAATGTCCAATTGCAGCAAAAAGGACGAAACTTTCAAACTAATCGACGAGTTTACAGATAGAAAAATCCAAGCTTTTTATATCTTAAAACGATGCTAAACAAGAGAATCAGTATAATTCAATTGACCCACCAAGGTCCCCAACGAAGAGGAGGCGTGGAGAGCTCAAAGGACAAACGAGAAGCCATTTCAGACTGAAGCTTGGTCTGAATCCGATCAGTATCAGCCAAAACGGCTTCGGTATACTTCTCCTCTTGCTCCATATAGATATCCATATGCCTCATCGCCACTTTATCTTCCAGCTTAGACATCCAACTGTATGGATCCTCCCACGTCGCGTCGTGGAAGGTGAAACTCTGCGGCTTCTTCGGCGGTTTTGGTAATGCTGGTGGTGGTGGAGGAGGCGGTGGAGACTTCGGAGGCTTGTAACAGCGACATTGTTGTCGCCGGAAACGGCAATTATGACGGGAAAAGGTCCGAGAGAGATTGCTCAACATTGCCTCCGGTTGGTTATTTGGGGGTTTACAGGGTTTTTGCGTCTCAGGAAATTTTTGTCATTAAGCTTACAAAATCGGACCCTTCTGAATCAAAGAGAGGCTTTTGTCTTACACAAAAATTCAGATCATTCTGTATTATACAAAAAACAAAGAAAATTCAGATCATTTTATATAAATTTGGATACAAAAAAACTATTTAGATTTAGCATGAACATTGAAAAACATTCGACAGTACCAAAAACTAGACGTATAGTGCATGCAGTACTTGTCTTCCGATCATATCCATACAAGCCAAATTAACACATAGTTATACAAAATTATTTGTTTTAAACATAAGTATATGATATAAATACGTTGGAAGGCATATGAGGCATAATTTGTAACCTCAGACGTTGGAAAAGCGCAATCTGTACGGTATATGATAATCATTGCGAATCCTCTCCTTAAGCTCCATCTCCGTATCCCTCTTGACCTTCGTCTTGAACGCTTTCATCATTTGCACAACTTGTTTCACATCTACTTTTGATGCCTCAGCTATCTCCATCATCCGTTTTGATCAATAAACCATGCATAAACATGCCATAACTTATTATTACCTTCATCTGTCATGGACTCCATTATTGTCGTGTGCAGCCTAATCTTCTCGTCGTCTACCTTTGAAGAAGTACAAGGACCAAGGCGGGAAAGCAACTACAATGAATTTGGTAGAAAGTTACGATGTCTTGTATTCGCTATAGTAAGTAAACAAGAGTTTATTGAGAGATGATACTATACATGTTTCTCCAATCCTAATCGTCGCTTATAATAACGATACATTATTCTCAAAGTATATGCATATGGCTTATCCCATGGGTTTCCTGCACAAAAGGTGGACCAATCATGAGTGTCCATACTCATCAATAACGAGAAACCAAAGCAAACAAGGCTAAGACATGAAGGAATTTTGCTTACTCAAGAGACTCCTGACAAAAGCTTCAGCTTGAAATACTCAATATATATATACCTTGCGTAAACTGGAACCTCATCTTTGGCAGCCTTGTTGAGACGGACAAAAGCATCGAACTTGAAAGTATCAGCACACACTAAAGCTGGTCTGAATCCCTTCTTCCGGTGGTAACGAGCATACTTGGCACACGTTTTGGTCTTGTCAACACCTACACTCATATTTCATAAATACGTTTTCTCAAACATGTTTACTAAGAAAAACAAAAAACAGAGAATGACTAACCGACCTCGTAATCCGATGAACATGACTATGCTAGGTTCAAGCTTTCCCCGAATGAGTGCAGATTTTCCCGGATCTAGCTTACTAGAGAGCTCCTGTAACATCATCTGAAGCGGTGGTTCCGAGTTAGTTAAAATCAACTAAGGAGATTAGGGACATAATTACAAAGAAACAATCGTCACCATGTAGATTAGGGCACCCTTCTTCTTGGGCGCCTTAGGCAGATTGATAATTTCCAGACTTTTCGTCTCAATCTCATCCACGGCCAATCTAGGAATATCGGCGTCAAGCAAAGCGCATGTGATCTCGTTCAAGCAACTCTTCAGTTTCGTGCAGTCCATGTTGCTTGTTTTATTCATCTCTTCAAAAGACCGGCCTATCCGACCCCTCACTTCCTCCAACGCCATCCAGAAAATTAGAGATTCGGTCGCGATTTACAGGTTAGGGCTTTGGTTTTGCTCGGATACATAAATACGTCTTGCCGGGACTGCCCCAGGTTTGGCTGTTTAATAAGTTGTAAAAATCACAAGTTTTACAGTTTACACCCATAATAGTAATAATAACAATAAATTAGGGGAGCGAAAGCAAAATTCCTGAAATTTGTTTTTCCTTTCTGCCCAAACAAAAAAAAAAGGTTTTATTCCTTTATTTTTTCCAACCTTGTCAGACTTTAGAACATCACATAAC
>Ga0041059_1000889_pt1 | contig 23622 bp, 16 predicted proteins | sample AraColnosormetaG_FD_56232 | JGI IMG/M metagenome (GOLD analysis project Ga0041059, IMG submission 56232) | Arabidopsis roots microbial communities from North Carolina, USA - Col MF nosort | ecosystem: Host-associated > Plants > Roots > Unclassified | place: USA: North Carolina | collected... | reverse complement strand
AAAAAAAAAAAAAAAAAAACTGTGTCACACTCTACTCAAACTATATGACGTATCACATACCATACAATGTCTCCGTTGTCTCTACAATATTTTTGGAACTATGGTTATGAGTTATACACAAATTAAATATTAATGAAGAGGTTAAGCGGTCTCATTCAAGTTTCGTGATAATGAAATCCAGTTATACGGTAAGATGTTTATTTCTATGGAAATAGAACGTTCTAGCTAGAGAATAGAGATGGAGCGTTTGGATTTTAGGCTTGGTGTAGTTCAGTTTTTTTAAAAAAAATATTTTTTTTAAAAGAACGTTCATGTAGAGTATAGTAAGATAGCTAAGGCACTTATTTATTTTAGGATGCATGTCATGCTTATATTAAACGCAAATCCATGAGATTTTCCAGTAATTAATGAATTGGTATAATATGATGAATGTATGATTTTGTGCCAGTTTACTTTTTACTAACTGTAGCTTAGTTTTTCTTGCATATATCAATTATATATATAATTGGAGTTAATATCCAATTTTATCATAAATATCTACATCATTAAAAAGCAATAAAAAAAAAATCCAGATCGATTGTAAAATCTTCTTAGCAGAAATTTAAGAAAAATAATGAAAATCAATTACAATGAGAAAGGTGTAGGCCACTAAGAAGACAAATTGTGATTAAATAATGTAAAGAGTATATGAAACCCACCTTCATCTACATCTTTATAAAAATTCCCCCTAAGCTAATGCTCCTCCATTCTTAAAGCTACTCAAGGTTAATCATCAAAGACCTAAATACTTAGTAACACATAATAGTCATCACCATGACTGGCTCTGGCTCTCCTTGTGGAGCTTGTAAGTTTTTAAGAAGGAGATGTGTAAAAGGATGTGTGTTTGCCCCATACTTTTGCCATGAACAAGGAGCTTCCCATTTTGCAGCAATTCACCAAGTGTTTGGAGCCAGCAATGCTTCTAAATTGCTCTCTCATCTTCCCATGGAGGATCGACGTGAAGCCGCTACTACAATCTATTATGAAGCTCAAGCTCGCCGTCAAGACCCCATCTATGGCTGCGTTTCTCATATCTTTTCCCTCCAACAACAAGTAAATATATAAAACTTCCTCTATTTAACCCTAGTCTTGATTTTGGATATGACAAAATGTGAATATCATATGATATATGCATAATTTGTAAATACGGATCACTAATTTTCTTGTGGTGTTATTCGTAGGTTGTGAATTTACAAACACAGCTAGAGATTCTAAAGCAACAAGCAACACAAAGCATGATGGCTATTGATTCTCCCTCCATAGAAAACCCTAATTACTATCAAGACACTAAGCCTCAATATCTTCAAGAATCTCATGATCTCCATCATCATCATCTAACCACTTCGAATTGTCAAACGGAGCAAAACTCTGATCTTAAGAACATCATGACGTCGTGCTACCACCAAATGGAAATCGAAACGACGCCGTTCACAGGAGCTGGCGGAGATACCATGGCGGGGAGTTACTACTACAACTCCTCTAGTGGCTGCAGCGAAGAACTTAAATCGGTCTCCACCAACGGCGAATTTTCCAAATACTCTGAATTGGATCAGCACTTGACGAACACTTTTAATCAGTATCGTCATGGCGGCAATAATCTGATATCCGAGAGTTTAGGGTACATCACGTATTCTTGATGCTTTTGTGAAGATATCAATCATATCAATGAACACGATCAAGAACCGATATAAATTTTTATATATTTTTTACTTTATATTAAGTTTATAAATCCTATGGATGAAATGCTTTTTAGTGCTTTAGTTTCCATTTGATATTAGTTTATAAGCTTTAAAAGTTTTATTTTTTTCTCTATATACACATAACATCGGAGTCAAGTCGTCGAATATATTATTAGGGAACCCACAAACGAAAAATCCCCAAGCAGCGAAACTTAACTCGTTGGAAAATTCTGTTTTAGACATTCTAGGCTAATGATTTCCGCCTTTTTCTATTCTTGGAAACAAAACTAAGAATTAGCAACTAATTATTATCTACACCCTAATCTATAATTTTAATATTTTGGCTACAGTTAGGAGGTTTTATCTATAGTTAAATCACGTGAGTTTCTTATCGATTAGGGTTTAGATACTAGTTAGTTGCTAATTCTAAGTTATCAAAAAATTATATAAGTCACTCAAATGGAGTTGAAAAACATCTTTAGTTTGTTGAAAATTCCAACTTCTTCTCTTAATTTTTTGGTATGGAGAATTTTCAAATTGTTATAACACATGATTTTCGAAATAAAAGAATATGGTCATCAATCACGACTTGACATATATTCAGTATATAAATTAGTTAGACTATTCACAGTAATCCCAAAATCTGTGTCTAACTAAAAGCATCATTGACATTATGATAATTCTTTAATGAACCTAAAAACTATAAGGCCCATTTACAAAGTGTATTGGTCTGAGTTTTATAGAAATGGGCCTAGAACTCTCGCTAGTCACTGAAATGTGCCACATGGCAGTATGGCACATGACACCTCCAAAGGCACTGATTCAAGAAATGCAAATAAACTAATTATACACGGCCTGGGGAAAGAAATAGAGAGGTGGGCCATCTTTATAAACAAACGACTTTAGCAGGCCGCACGTGTGATAGATAGATAGTTCAACGGTCAAAGACTTCGATTGTGTACTTAAGCCACGGGTCCCACGTGCGTTAACTCTTGCCGTTTCAATCCCTTTTACCAATTAAGAAATTTTGACAAGAAGACAATAGTTCGTGTTTATTCCCTGTCAGTCGACACGTCATTGTACTCAAATATATGCATTTACAATAATGTACTTACTTTGCTTTTGCTAAATCATTTCTCTCTTAGGATAATAATAGTTACCTTTATACATCCAATTAATTATCGATGATTACCTTTTCCTTTCTCTATATGTCGTTTTTAATATTATTCCGAACCATATATGTTCGTGATGAATGTAACTGGTGATATCATGTTTTGACCACCTGCTTTTGATCTGTTTTATATAATAACTAGTAAAACGAGAGAGAGTGTGAATATAATTGTTTGACGAAAAAAAAGAAGAGATTGAATACAATTTGTCTTCGGTAATGGGCTCGAAGAACTTGATATTATATAATAAACATAATAAATACGCACATACATAAACGGCTTGACTAAGAACAGCGATCGCCGAATTCTTGTTCATAACTCACAACCATAATTAAGTTTAGATTAGAAACTTTGCTTCGAAATATATGTTTTTAAACAATTTTGATGTTTCCCACCTAAATCATACTATCATACTCAGAAATTATTATTAACGTGATGCATTCCATTAACCACAATCAGTTTATATAGTTTACTGTTCACTGAAAAGTGAATAAAATTTCAAACAAAAAAACTGTTAGTTGTGAGTGATAATGAAATGTAAATTGTCTGTCTTTCTGAGCCCCACAAAAATGAGATGTTAAATTGTCCAAATTCTCCAATCTTCACTTTACATGTTGAAGTGACCAACATTCTAACATGTTAATAATAAAGTAATAAGGTGAGACATGTATCACACAATATACAACTTTACTTGATATTTTGGTAGTCTACCAAATGTTAAACTGAAGACAGACTATCAAATTAATTAATGACTGTCAAACTAACTAACCAGGTGAAACTATTGATCTTTTTTAAGCGTCTAGGTGAAATATTGATCATGTGCTTAATTAAACTTGTTTTTTTCTTCTATTAATAACTTGTTTTTGATTAGGTTACCTCGAGATTACAAACCATAAAGTCCTTTCTAAAAAGACTAAAAGAGCACTTGTGATTTTGGATGTGGACAACAATCGAAGCTTCTTGGTGGGGAATCGGGTTAGAATTAGATGAGACTGATTAGAGTTTGCAAAGTAGAACTAATTAAAGATCATTTTTTTGAATTTAATTAAAAAGATTGCATACAATTTAGGGAACATTTTGTCTAATAGGACCACTACAATTTATATGGTGGATTGGTACCATAGTAATTAACAAGACATTGCTTAGTTAATGTTAGGTAAACATGTTTATTAAATGTAATATTAATGCGTGGTCCATTTATATATTACTAGTAAAGTAATAGATGAAATGATTTTCGATGATTTGCTGCTCTGACAGACAATCATAACATCCATCCCTCCTATGTTTTCCAAAATTGTTGTTTTTTCTATATCAACAATTTAACTTCTTTTTTTATTCATTTATAAAAAATACATATTTTATTGTGAAAATAAAAGTTGACTTGTACCCACATTATGTTTATCGTTAAGACCATATGCCTTTTTTGCCTTCATAGAGATGCTAAAAAGAAATGGTTAGTTGACATAGTTACAACCATTAAATCATATAAGAATATCGATTCATAGAGATGTGGGTAAATTTATTTGCAAGGTTTAGATTTAATTACAATAATACAGACGACATGCACTCATCTAATTAATCATCTTGTCATTTTTTCTGAAAACTCAAATATTCCTTACTTCCTCGTTTGTGGCAACACTAACTGAAGATTTTCTTTTAACTTCCACAGAAACTAGACATAATTAGTAACGAGCCAAATAAACTATTTTATGGAATGAATCATATACCAATTAAAATTAAAAAATTTAATGATTTTAATGTCTTGTGAATAAAGTCAACCCCTTGGATGCGCGCCGCACACGTCTACAATTATTAGGAAAGGAAATTTAGTGAATCCTTAAACAAAGTCATACAAGGTGATGGAGCTCAGTCTACTACATTACACAGAAGCATTTTTATTACTAACCTATAAAATTTATATATCCTACATATTATTTTCTCTTTACTCGCGTGACATTACTTCTTTCTTTGCTTGGTTTTATATTATCCATCGAATATGGATTTATATATAATGTCGAGTGACCTCGATTAGTTACTTATAAACTCTTTTTTTGTTGTGGGTAATCAAAAAGCTTATGATAAGGCATTGAATACGTGAATATCAGATTAGTCAAATATAAACATCTATATTGATAAACAAATAAAGCCATATGAACTAAACAAAACCATATATGAATTCCATGATTGTTGAATATTTCTTTTCTTTTAGAAGATTTGTAATATTGATCGATCATGACTAAATGATCATTTCTGTTTCAATTCTCCGTTCAACAATTGGTATTCTTTCCAAAACAAATTATCAGATTTATCGGTTCAGCTAAACCGATTAAAAAAATTACTGTCAAGTCAAATATTTCAGTGATTGATCAATGGCCAGTGACTTAAAGCAAACATGGATGTGTAGTAGACATCTTATTGATGATAGCATGTGAACATGGAATGTTCTATTGTCTTGTTTTTTTTTTCTTCGAATAAAAACATCTCATTTGTTCTCTGACTGTCTACATAACTTACCAACTTATCTTAGTTCTTCATCATTCTAAGAGCCAAAGCCTGAAGCTCACCTAAATCGCTACTACAATAACTCACTGATCTCTTCTTGTTAGGATATCCTTCGTGAAACCCTATTCCATCGTGACCGTATACTCCTCCTCCGGTTTGATGATGAGTCTCTCGCACGTTGGCTGTTGTGGTGACGTCACTGCTCGTGTTGCTGAAAGATTCTTCTAGCGAGCTCTGTGGCGAGACCGGATTGTTAGGGTTTACATGACCGTAGTAAGGTTGATGATGGTTATACGGTGTTGAGTATGCACTACCGATCGGAGAGACACTAGTTTGTTGCCACGTCATAAACTGGTTGGTACTTTCCGAGCTGTGTCTTAGATCTCCGGCGGCTGACGTCTGGTGGCCAGCTATCTGTGCCTTCATTTGCATGACTTGTGATTGCAAGAAAGCCACCTATATAAACGCATCAAACGCTAAGTTAAACAAGATTGATTCCAATTCTATTCATAAGTTGTAAGATCATTTACTAAAAAGAAAAAAAAAAGTTGTAAGATCATATGTAGACGAATTAGTAAAGGCTTCTTCGTTTATTGTGAATATGTATGTTTTATAGTCTATTTTTCTTCATTGAAATTGATGTTTTGTGCCAAAAGAAAATGAAATGTTTTTATGTAAGTCTATTTGGTATATCTAAATGTTAGCACATATATAATTTCATATTCCTAGAATAGTAAATGCATCAGTATAAATATGTTTACTTTTGTAAGCGTTTCATTAATATGCAAAAAATATTCAAAACATCAATTTTCATGAAACGGAAAGAACATGTACAGTGTCGTTTACTCAAGATTTTGGCGAATCGAAAATGACAAACATAAGAAATGAAAACATCATGACAAATATTTATTGGAAAACTGATTATTTATCGTTGTAACGTTTTCTTAAAACTAAATTATTAAAATCTCAAACTTTAATTTTAAAAAAAAATTAGGCAAAGCAAAAAGGAAGAAAAGCCCTAATGTGAAAACAAAAGAAATGATGGGAAAAGAAGTTGTTCCTAGCTAATTCATCAAGATTCAGAGAACATTCGATCTCATGCAGGAAATATCATACGAGTCAACCACCACATAAATTCCGTTAGTAACTAAACAAAAAGTCTATAAAGACCGATGGAGCACTACCGATTTACTCGGTCAATTACCTGTTGTTGGAGGGCAAAGATATGAGAGACACATCCATAAACAGGGTCATGAAGACGAGCCTGAGCTTCGTAGGCGATGGTGACGACAGCTTCACATCGATCATGGATTGGAACATTAAGCAAGAGCTTAGAAACGTTGCTTGCTCCAAACACCTTGTGAATAGCTGCGAATCTTGCTGCTCCTTGCTCCGATGAGAAGTACGGTGCAAATATACAATCGGATGCGCACTTCCTCCTCAAGAACTTGCATGCACCGCATGGTGAACCTGTCCCCGCCGTTGTACCGTTACCGGAAGATGCCATCGGCGAAACGAACAAAAAAGTGATGATTTTTATGTTATATGTACAAAAAGAAAGAAGGGGTTTCCTTGTTTTAAGTACTTTTTTTTTTGTTGACTGGATATTTTGAAGAGATGTTGAAAAGATTGGAAGAAGTGATGATTTTAGAATTGGGATCGTCGGAGATGTGCACGAGCGAACTAGGAAATGGTGATGGTGGAAAAAGAACAAGAAATGAAATGATGATGGAGAAGTGTTTGGTGTCTTTGGGTGGATTTTATAAAAGGAACATTATCATGAGAGAGAAAGAGTTTTTTTTTTTTCTTTTCTTTCTTGGGCATACTAATTTAAAATGTTCACTCAATGATCAAATTTACAATCACATATAAATATCTAATATGATACTATTTTAATTAGTTATTTTTGGTCTACCATATTGTGTCATCTCTGAATATAAAATACTTTAATTCTCCATCACTAAAGTATGAGCCATACTTATCGTTTCGTTTATAAATTGTAATATATAATGAAACTACAATCCATTTGCCCAAAGAAAAACAAACTGACACTATAATTCCAATATCACAATATTTTTCGACGTCCTTTTATGGAGTTTAGACTATAGTAAAATTGCTTACACGACGAATTTTATGCTATAGTGGGTGTCTTTAATTATATGTGTGGTTTTAGTATAACAACCAAAATTGGTTTGCACTTTGCAAGTTTGAAACTCAAACAACATTAAAGAAATAAATTTGACATTTGAGGAGAAGCCACATAGAAACACTATATTTAGTCGGTAGATAGATGATGAACTAAAAATCAGTATCAAAGTGTATACGAAGAATAGCCTAGTCTATAAATAACAACAGTTTACTCAACACAAATAACATCTACTGAGATTCTGGTTCTTACAAATAAAATGAATGCAATTAATGTCCAAATTTATCGAGTGAGCCAAAGGGTGTGAATGGTAGACAATGGAGGGTCACATGTTGGATTCTAAGGAGACAATCAATAATGGAGACTGCAACATGAGACTTCTAATTTATTGGGTTTTAATATTATATTTACAATTATTGGATTTCAATTTAATTAGTCCAACTTCTTTTTCTTTTCATTCGTGGATTTGTATAGAAAAATATCCATATTTTTAGTAATGAGGTAGTCTTAGGTCTTCTATCACTTTATCTCGTATTATTTTATACCCGGATACGTTTGGTTCTTGGAGCTTCAAAGCAAACTCAATTAATAATCAATTTTGTCTATCTTCTTTCATTCATTCTTTATTTTTATTTTAATTTTAGAAAAGTTATTTTATAAGTTCTTCCGCCGAACGCCGGACATCGGAACTGCTGCTGTTTGTCGTGAAGTGTGGGGACCGGATGAACCGGCAAATGCCGGTAAAGATGTACCGACAAATGCTAATGCCATGAATGTATTTGAAGCCCATTTATGTAAGTATAATTGTTAAATGCGTAATTATAAGCTAATTAAACTCCCTTTATGACAAAACAAACACTAAAGCTCGTAATATTGATTGATCGTGCTGGATCTGCTTAGGTGGCTTAGGAATATTTGGTTACATGGAGTGAGTATGTAGCTGGTACAGACTAGGATTCAAATCACCTGAGGAGATTATTAGAATTTAATATGTTACAAAAAAAAGTATTAATATTATGTACTTACGGATTTTGCACACGAGAGAAATCGTGTGATTCAATTAGGATTAGTGTACGCATGTGACTTTCTTCACTTAGTGCTCGTGTACTTTAAAAGTTACTCGGATATGGTTATAGTTGGTAAGTTTGTTATCATGTAAATAAAAAAAAATCAAATAAGCAACCGAAAATTTGAGAAACAAGACCAAATTAACTATAGTTTCATTTTTTTTCTCAACTACAGTCATGTTATCAAACTTGCAAATGAGTTAGCTGAATTATATTTAGTGAAATAAAATCATTTTTATGTATTTCATTTATGTGCATGAACCATGCTAAGCCATTTTCTAATCGTTTTAATTTTATTGGATGTTCCAGAAAAAAAAAAAGATAAATTCAAATCAATATCGGCTGAAAGAATATACTAATTATTTGTCAATATTTTAAAAGTTTTAATTGTCTCAAAACATCTTAGTAATTATGTTCCCATAATCCCAATTTAACATTGTAGTTCATGGTAATCTAAATTGAAGTACGAGATAATTTAGGACGTATTACTGGAACAGTGAAGTAACATAACTAAACGTTAAAAGACTACTAAAACACTTGAGCAATGGGATCATAATTACTGTTATTTAAGAATTAGTTGAGATAATTGCAGTTTGCGCTAACCCGTTTTTCTTTTCCGGTTTAGATCATAAATTACAGAAGAATGTTTAATGACATAATAACTTAACTCGAGGGAAAACTAAATCCCTTGGGAGTTTTCTCCATCACGCCTGACTAAAGCAAAAATGTCTCTTTGTGTTTAAAACTTACAATTCCCATTCGGACTTTCTCGATTTTTCCAAATATCATTAAAATACTTTTTTAGTTCACAAATAAATCCTATATTTTATTTGCATTGCATCGTCGCTTTCGAATTTCAGTTCCAGATATTTGAATTCCCATGGCTATATGCAAATTTTAACCAGTAGATGTTGGTAAGAATAACTAAATGAAACAATCGGTAAAAGAAACATAAGAGAAATTTTTGAACTCAAGGAGTGTAATCATGTGGTTGGGAGGAAGGACAACATAACACATAAAAAAGGCCTAGTGTTTACGGACTGAAAAGCAAAATGGGCCGTTAAAGCCCACATAGGTTCATTACGATGTTGGGCGTTGGTTTGTTAAAAAAATTGCACCAGCCGGGAATTGAACCCGGGTCTGTACCGTGGCAGGGTACTATTCTACCACTAGACCACTGGTGCTTCGATGTCCAGGCGTTTCCAAAGATTAAATTTATAGGTTCCTCGCACACTAATTGATACATCTCAATTTTCTTTTGTATTCTTTGGTCGAAGGATGACAAACTCTATCACATTTTACTCTATCATAATTCATATGAGAACATAATTTTGTATGTCACGCGGTTCCATCAGAACAATCACCTCAGACAAAATAAAAAGATTCTTGGGTTGGAATGAACCGGTGAGAAGACATAACTAAAAACATGTGATTTTGAGATAGAGACAGAAGTCAATGTGATTGGACAGTTAACAAAACCTATAAGTGTTTACAGTTTTAGCCAAATAATCTCTAGGATTGCTCAAATAAATTCCTCACCATAACTAGAAGTTAGAACTTAGAATTAGAACCAAATCTATTTAAGACAGTGAATTGCAACGGAAGGTGATTATTGTAAGAAACACTAAAACTTGGGGATACATTTGTAAGAAGTAGAAAAATATTAGGCTGCATGATGAAAATCTCTTACCTTTCACATCACCCAAACACAAATAAACTCACTGTAATTATTATTCATAGAAAAGGGAAGAATTGAAGGGAACGTAGAGATTAGAGTGGAAAGTGATCGATTCTAAAAAAGGAAAGGTGATGATGGATTGTATATATTAAATTAAAATTGTTGGGGAAGATGGAAAATGTCAGATTAAATTTGTTCATGGGGAAACCACAAACATCCCAAATGTATTGACCAAACATTCCATTTTCTTGTTTCCTTTTCACATCACTTGTTTTCTAATTTTCTAATCTTGTCTCCTACACTCTTGGCTCTTGATCTGTCTGTACTCTCTACATTCATTCATGTTTAGTATAAATATAGTTGATATGGTATTGAATTCCATGACCAAAAAAAGTAGTATAATCACATGCCATCAAAATTGAATATTGTTCAAATTTAATGGTTTTTGATTGTATATTCGAAAAGAGACATTATTATTTGAAGAAATAACTAGGGATGAAGTCTCTTTTTGAACTACATATCCATCCACACTCACACGTGTGATGAATCAAAGAAGTATAAAATTGTTTTAATTTAATAGTAACATTTTGTTGGTCAATATGAGTGGTTGAATTTGACTGAGGCATATTTAGATATTAGCCTGGCATTTAATTTGATTAACAAACTCTCGTTTGTTTAGGCACACGAATTTGATCAAAGTCACATTCACAACTCTGAATTCTCCATCTTCCAACGGTTCTTCAGGCTTTCGACTATATATAAACTGAATGTGGAATAATTTAAAGACATTTTTCTCAACAATGAGAAAATTGTTTTCATTTTTTTCACGCACACATACCATTAAGTGCTTTCACGACATGCATGAGAAATGCTAGATATATGTAATTATACATAAAGATGTGATGGTGAGTGTAAAAGATGAAAACATTAACTATTCATGAGTCAATTGATCATCATCCATCTTTATATGTTTCATAGTACCACTTTGTCGCATGCGTCTGTGTCTCATCAACCCATCTCTATAATAATGCAATCTTTATCACTTTTTGTCTTTCTTAATACTCACATACACATGCAACCCACTTTCTCTAATCCTAATTTCTAGCTTCTATACTGCACGTAATTCTACTACACAGTTTCATATTGTATAACAACATTAGGGATGATTGAAATTGACAAATTTATAACCAATAATAACACAATTAATAAAGTTAAAAAATTATAACATCGTTGTTTTCTTTTAAAAATCTTCTCTTGATTGAAAAAACTAGGAAAATAACACATATACTGTTGAACACTCTTGATAAAAAAATCATATGGAGATTTTTTCAACTTTAATTTCATTTTGACTTCCAATAAATTTAAGCCTAATACTATTTAATACCATTAGCCTGAATGCAATCACAATCTCTAGCTCACGTACTGCTCAGCTAAACATGATTATACTAGATATAATTTTGAAGTACAAATACTAGCTAATCAAAAGAATTTAGAGGTAGCCTAGTCGAAGCTCCAAATCAAGAACTTGGTTGGGATTCCTCAAACTCATCCCAAGCTCCAACCCCATGACTTGATCATCTTTCTTATTCATCAGATCCCCACGGCTTATCTCACATCTTACTGAATGACATGCATCGATGGCACTTTTCTTGATCTCTCTGCTACATACATTGCTCTTGTTCTTCTCTCTGTCCATCATCAAACCTCCATAGCTAGTAGTACTGTCCAAAAGATCAAACCGGGCAGAAGGAAAAGGAGTGGTTTTGGATCTCTGGTTGGTTAGGGAAGGCTCAAGATGAGCTGTTGTTGTTGAAGAGGAAGAAGAAGAGCTAAAATTAGGGTTAGGGTTTGCAATAGGTGTGTGGTGGTGAGGTTCGAAGAGCCAAGAAGGGATCTGCCTGAGTTTTGCTCTGTCTCTTCTATGAACATTCATGTGGCCTCCAAGTGCTTGAGCAGATCTGAACTCTCTCCTGCAGAAGCTGCAAGTGTAATTCTTGGGAGGCCATGGGATCAGCCCAGCTTCGTAATTCTTGTAGTGATTCATGATGACTCTGTTGTCACCATTACCGTCTTCTCCTTCTTCTTCTTGGGTTTTGTCTCTGTTACTAAAACTTGCCAAATGTGTTCTCTTCATATTTTCCAACAGATGATGATCAATGCTGGTGGTGAATGATGAAGATAGTATGATACTCCCCTGCATGAAATAAACTAAGATGTTATGTATGTATATATTAATTCAAAAGTGAGAAAGAATAAGAGTGGGGGATGATGAAAACCGTATAGATAGAGATTTTTGAGTTTGATGAGGAACTAAGGAAGAATGTAACTACGGAGGAGTTACTATGTGTTATATAGAGTCAAAAGGGAAACAAAAACAGAAGGTGGTTTTTATCCTTACTTGAGGAAGGAGGTGCATGTACGGATGATCATTTATTAGGGTTTAAGTCTGTTACATGTTTGGTCAGATATATTGGAGAATAATGAGTATAGGCTAGGCTATGTTCGATTAGATATCATGAGTGGAAATTATTTAAAAAAATAAAATAAAAAGAGAGAAAGAAAGAGACAAAGAGGTAGTTTCATGATTAAGAGGGAGAGAAAGAGGAATTGAATAGAGGCTACTTAACTCATGATGCTCATATGCCTGCAATGTGTCTGCTTGTTACTATAATTGGAAGTTACTTGAGACCAATGTTATTGTGGTATGGGAACTCTGTGTTGCATTAATATTTTGTGTCAAAATCTTGCAGGGAGATAACTTGCCATTTCATTTTCATCATATTCCATCTCTGGCTCCACAAATCTCTTCATTATATATATTTGAACATCTATTATATACACACAAGATAGCCTAAAAATATGAACATGTGTTTAGTTTTTTGATATGGAGAGATTGTAGTGAATAGTGATGGAGGGCCAAAAGAAACCAAAACTATTACTAATTGATTTTGACATTGATTAGAAGAAACTGTAAAGGAAAGAAACAAGGCTTGTGTATGCATTAAGGACATAGACAATGACGTCCCTGATGTCTTCAGAGTTATTGCAGCTTATATCCATAACTAAGAAAACTTACATATTACTTTAAAACTAAGTAATAAACCAGTAACGCTAACAATCGTATGCCACATCTAGACAAGTGTAAACAAAATTGGTGGATATAGAATTATAACCCTATCAGCATATCAACTTTATGGGTTGAGGAACTCAATTTCGGTTGTCAAATATATATTGTGTGACAAATTTTAACTTATCAAATTTTATTCTCATTCCTTAATCAAGCATTAAAGTTTTCTCAATTGACCAATCTCTAAGAATTGAAAAAATAATCTTCATCTAGTTAATGCATATCTATTGAATTTGGAAAATTTAAAAGTTTTTTTTTATTAATTTTGTTTTTGGGAAAATCATAAAAGACACCCTCCCCTCAATAGAAGATGAAACGCGGCGTTTCATAAATAAAAACGAGAAAATCAAAATCGTCGCTCTCTGTTTGCTGGCGTAACTTAGCCTTGTTCTTCTTCTTCATCGCGATATCTCCGGTGTCTTCTTCGTCTCCATCAGAAGAAGAAGCTCTCTGTATCCATCCATATCGAAAAAGTATGAACTTTATCCGAATTTCTTCTCAATTTTATGGATTTATTAGTCAGACTCATGTTAGGGTTTTGTTCGATTTCATGAATTTAGGGTTGAAATTTTGCTTGTTTGTATAGACTCTAATGGAACTGATGGTTTGTTTTAGGATTGGGTTGATCTAAAAAAATGCTTTTTTGCTTTGTTGTTGTCGTGAATTCTGCTCAATACCTTCCATTAAGTAATCAGTTTTGGTTTGTGATGAATAGCCAGAGATCGGAGGAAGGAGAGAGAGATACCAATCTCTGTTGCTTTGGTTTTAAGGTAATGTGTTTGTTTCCTTCCTCATGAGAATCGGAATATTAAGGTATTTTGTGGTTAAGATTTTAGTTGATTTTTGAGAATGGTTTTGGTCAGGGTTTAGAGGAGATGTCAAACCACCCGAAGATCACATCGGCGCATCAGAATGTGGAGGAGAAGCTAAGGGAACTTCAGGAGAGGTTCTGTCATCTTCAAGCTGCTAGGAAAGAAGGGCGGCATGGTGACCTTGCGCTTTTAGAAGCCCAAATCTCTCAGAATATTCGGGAGTGGCAAGCTGAACTCACTGCTCCTTCTCCTGAATCTTCTCTGTTGGTTCGTCCTACTCCATTACCATACTTCTCTATGGTTTATGGTTCCAATTCTTTGAAAAATAGTGAATCTGTAAGCTTGGTTGAGATTTAGCTCTTTTGGTCTTTAACATGTTGCAGGGTGAAGGTATTAGCCAATTCCTTGAGGAGTTTGCTCCTCTGTTGAAATTAGACGAGGAGGATGATGCAACTAGTACGCTAAAAGAACATGCTGGAGCAAAGCCTGATCCTGAGGGTTTTTCTCAAAGCTTGTGCCCTCCTGAATGGACATCTGAGAATTTTAGTCAAAGTCCTTTCAACGGAAATTTCTCCTGCGGCTTTGAGGTGAGCTAGATACAGTTTCTGCGTCAAAATTGTCTTCTATAATCTTTTGATTGTTGGTTAGATGTTCCTAGACATTTGAACACCGTTGATTCTTTATTCCAGTTCAGCTATGAGTTTTGATCTTTTTCATTCTTGTCTTAGTTTTGATTTTGTTTCCTTATGTACAAGTTCACCTTTTCTATCTCAGGATGCTCTTAATAGCACAGAAACACATGGCCAGCAACTCCATTATGGATATGAAGGGTTTGATCCAAGCATAAACTCCGCTCCTGATTTCCATGACCAAAAACTCAGCAGCAACTTGGATATAACTTCTCAGTATGATTATATTTTCTCCGAAGTGCGTCAGGAACTAGATAACAGCCCTTCCACTAAGCTTGATTCTTCTGAAGAGATTGACAACTTTGCTGAATTTTCTACTCCATCAAGTGTCCGTGTGCCTCCATCTGCTTTTCTGGGACCTAAGTGTGCACTATGGGATTGCACAAGGCCTGCTCAGGGCTCCGAGTGGTACCTGGATTACTGCAGTAACTACCATGGGACTCTAGCTCTGAATGAAGATTCGCCTGGCACAGCACCTGTATTGAGGCCAGGGGGCATCAGTTTGAAAGATAATCTATTGATTGATGCTCTTCGTGCAAAGACTCAGGGTAAGAATGTTGGGATCCCAGTGTGTGAAGGAGCTGTTAACACAAAATGCCCATGGAACGCAGCAGGTGAGAGCATTGTCCCACTAGAGCCCAGTTTTGCTTCTCTCTTTGTTTTAGTTCAACATTTCGTTGCCTCTTTGAAAACAGAAGCCTTATGTGAGTTTCTTACTTTTGCCTGACCCTTAATTTTTTGTACTTGCAGAGCTATTTCATCTTGAACTGGTTGAAGGCGAAACAATTAGAGAGTGGCTCTTCTTTGACAAACCTAGAAGAGCATATGATAGCGGAAACCGAAAGCAAAGATCACTTCCAGATTACAGTGGAAGAGGTTGGCATGAATCAAGAAAACAACTGATGAAGGAACAAGAAGGCCAGAAGAGATCTTACTATATGGATCCACAACCTCCAGGTCCCTTTGAGTGGCATCTCTTTGAATACCAAATCAATGAATCTGACGCATGTGCGTTATATCGCCTAGAACTTAAAGTAGGAAATGGAAAGAAGAGTCCTAAGGGAAAGATTTCAAAAGACCCTCTGGCTGATCTGCAGAAGAAGATGGGACAGTTTAAAGTGGCTTCAGACAAACCCTCTCCTCCAACCAAAGGTCGTAAGGAGTGAAGTTAGCTATTGGTAATCTAACTCAAGACTCCTGCAACAATAGCTCCAAGTTGTCTCCAGCATTCTACAAAAGAGCCATCGCCACCTCTGTTTTCTTTTTTTTTTTCTTTCTGACTGTATTATGAAGAGATAGGATCTTTGATGTGTTGTGTTAATATGGACAAGTCTGGTCTTTGCCCTTTTTCTTGATAGAATCGTAGATGGGTTTGTAAATTTTTGCATTTTATTTTTCTCCTTTAAAACCACAAGGATTTTGTTAACGAAGTGGTGTATTCATATTTCAAAGGTACATTTGCAACACCATTGATTCTTTATTCCAATTCTTATCTACGTGTGTGTGTGAATGAAACTTGAAACCAATACAAGTCACTAATGCTCTCAGATTATGTAATTGGGCTTTACTGGGCCGTTTATAAAATTGGGCTAGAAAAAGGGAGACAGCAGACGACAAGAGCATCCTTGTTCTCTTTAAACCCTAAATTACAAGCAAATCACCAACAGAGAGAGTAATGGCGAAAAATTCTGGTAGCTCGTTTGAAGCAGAGAAATCAGAGGGAAAGTGTGTTACGACGACTACTGAAGCACAAGTAATTCAAAATTCTGGCTGATGAATTATGTATTTGATTTTACGTATTTGTAATTCACTAATTCTCACTGATTCATACAATTTGTGTCGTAAATGAACAGCAAAGTAGTCAACCTGTTTTGAGCAAGGAAGAGGAGAAAGTGAGAGATAGCTACTTGTTCTGCTGTGAAAATTTCTACACTCTTCCTGAGATGATCAATTTCATGAAGGAGATTCATGGTGTAGAACAAACCACTGTGACAAAGGTTTTCAGGGAACTTTTAAAAGGTAGAAAAGCTGAAGCATATCTCAGAGAATCTCAGAAAAGAATGAAGGCAAGAACAACAACAACAACTTGAACAGAGGAGGATGAGGCTTAGGTTGCTCTAATTTGAAATTCTTTGGTTTGGTTTACTGGTTAGTAAGAAATAGACTTGTATTGTCACATTTTTTTATCATATTTTGAGGTCCATTGCTTTGGGTGTATGGACCAGACTAGGACAAATGAATAGGAGATGCAAAAGGGTAATAATGGAGAAGTCAGTCTTGTTGGTCTATTCTTGTCCGAGTCCATGATTTTTAGAGGGAGAACTAGAAGGAGGAACTAAAAGTTGTTTAGGTTAATGGTTTAGGTGCTAAGTGTTGGCTCTGTGTGTTACTTATGACTCGTGGGATCTAATGTCTTGTGAAAAATCACTTGTGAGATAAAATGGACATAGTCTAGAGAAGAAGGTATATAAGAAGAAAAGCAGTCAACTTAACTACAAAATCACAACGGCTCACAACTGTTTTATGTTGTAGAAGTTGGTTGCTTCTTAGAGTGGTTCATTCTTCATTACCAGCTAACCGCAAATAACCGTGACTTGAAGTCTTTCGAATTACACTTCTTTCACTCGTGGTTCAAACTTCTTCTGTTCAAGTTGTTATGCCTTCTCCAGCCATTACTTGATTTCAAAATGGTGTTGATGGTCTCATTCTTGAAGGCTTGGATGTTTCTCAACTTTTTGCTCTTGAACAAGAGCCAAGAGGTGATGGGACTCCGTAGTACAAACACAATTTAAGAACGTTTGAGTAAGAGTTTTGATTCACATTGAAAAAAAAACTTAGAAGAAAAAATGAACCAAACTAAAATAATCAAATTAATTTAGTTTATTAATCAAGAATTAAATCAAGTTTTAATAATAACCTGAATTGTAGATTTTTTTTCTTTTCTTAATAGTCGAATACTGAACACTGTAGTATTAAATGAAAACTCAAAGCCCAATATAATTCAAAGCCCATCGAATCAAATATCTGGCCACTCCACTTATTCTTAACTTGAAACTTAAAAGCCGAAATCGTAAAGAGAGAATCTGGTCGGAATAATCCACTCGAATCTTAAAACGACGTCGGTTTAACCAAATGCGAGTCAACGGATGCTGCTGCAATGCGTCGTGTTGTGTTCGTCACTCGCCGTCGTCGTCATCTCCGTCGCTTCGACCTCTCCCCTCGTTGGTGTTCACCCTTTAGGTTACTTCTTCGATGACTCTTATCTTTATTATATCGACAAATCTGAAAAATGTTCTTGTTCTCTGATTCTTACTTACTTCTTTGTTGTGAGGCAGATGAAAAGTATTTCGACTCAGATGTTATCAAATGCAAAGATGGCTCCAAATCTTTCACAAGAGATCGTCTCAACGACAACTTCTGCGATTGTCTCGACGGCACCGATGAGCCTGGTACACACTTTTTTCTCAATTTAGAATCCAGAGAGCTGAGATGACATGAGACTTTAAATTCTTTCCAGATAAAAAGATTTAGGACTAGAATTGATCGAATCTTATTCTCTTTCACAATTTCAATTATGAAAAATGTGTTCTTGTGAGTAAGTTTCTGAATTTCTGATTTTGCATTACAGGAACTTCGGCATGTCCAAATGGCAAATTTTACTGTAGGAACATTGGAAGTTCTCCAAAGTTCGTTTACTCTTCTCGTGTGAATGATCGAATCTGTGGTCAGTAGTTACTAATGTTCTGAATTCGACTAAATGATTCTCGTTTCAGCTGTCTCTTGCTGTATGCTAGTAATCTACATGTTTTTGTTGGATTGGATAAGCAGCATGACATTGTCTGTTTCTCAGATTGCTGCGATGGAAGCGACGAGTACGAAAGTAGCATTCATTGTCCCAACACTTGTATAATGGGTGGTAACGTTAACTACATCTACAAACCTAGAGCCAACCTTAAATCTATACACTTGCAACTCGGTTCAACGCCTCATCCAAAGGAGTTTTATACTATAGGAAATCTTCAGGACATGGTCAAGAATCTACAAGGTTTTGCAACTTTTCTTGGGAAGCTTATTTGTTTTGTTTGATTGTCTAGCAAACTGATACAAAAACAATTGTTGTTGTTGTTGTTTCCAGGTATGAAGCTTGTTTTCGCTCTTCAGATGGTTTTTATCGGTTTCTTAGTGATCTTATGGATGCTTAGGAGTCGTGCTCGGTCTAAGAGACGACGCTATCTGCTGAAGAATGTACCTCCCATTAATAGATCAGCTAACTAACTCCCTGGAACTTGTATTATACTTTTGTGAAGCTTTTACGTGGAACCTGAGTGTTAAAGCCACATATGTCAAGTGTCATTACTAGCTATACTTATTCAGTGTGAGATTGTTTGTTCCTAGTTACATAATTGTCTTGGTCTTCATGTTTATTAAGCCTTCAGATCCTCAGACCATAGTAGGTACCGATGAGTCTTATCACAAGTAAGATAGTCACATGATCTGCAGATTTTCTAGAAAATGGATGGATTCACAATTTGAATGATCTCATGGTGAATTATTCGACTGATATAAGGTTTTATGAAAATGAACTCTTGTTTGTTTCTCACAGACAAAATCAATATACAAAAAACATTACAAGCCATTGAAGAGAAGAGAGAAATTTACAGTTAAAAAATCCTGAAAAAATGATTTGTAAACTCAAGATTGGAAACATCCACAAGTTGCCTTTGGAACAATTCTAATGGCCCAGTATTTTAGCAGCCGTTTCTTCTTGCTTCTCCACGCTTACCTTCAATCATTGCACTTCTTTCTTCTGCTTCCTTGTGAGTCACTGAAACCTAATTCATCCTCTCTGCATACTCCTGCTTTCTTCTTCTCTAGTTCCTCCTGCAGTGAAACAAATTCACAAACACTTCACTTCTCATTGTTCTCAATCACATTGAAACAGTATCAGCTCTCTATTGCTAAGTTTATTTTACCTCCATTTTCTTGAGTTGCACTTCGACAGCTGCTTTCTTCACTTCTCAACGGAAAACTAGTCACATAGTTTAGTTTAAGGTCACCTCTAACGAGTGAAGCAGACCAAGATTTCGCCAGTGCAGATTCTGTAAGAATTTTCATTCTACTAAAACATAAACAGCAATATGCCAAGCCTTAACACAAAGAGTGTCACAGGTAAACACATACAGAGCAAATGCATGATTCTGTCATAAAGCTTCAAATTTAGCTGTAATATATTACCTCCATGGATGTGTATTGAATCGTAAATAGGCCGCTTCTCTCTCGAAACAAGAACTAGCAATGGTAGCCTGATGTCAACGTATGTTGTATGAATCAAGTCCCCAGTGCAACTTGAAGGTAAAAGAACTTCTTCACACTGTTAGGTCGAAAGGTGAAACTTAAAGCTTATGTACTAGACAAGGCGATGGAACTTCTTCACACTGTTAAGGACAGACTTAGAGGTAAAAGAAAAACTTGAGTAGCTCATGGAGTTTAGCTAGAGGTTGGTCGCTAAGATATTTGTAAACTGAAGATGCTAATGGTTATATTAGGGATGATGATCTTGAAGGAATTATTTGGAAATGACATAACAGATGATGTGTGATTTCCTCCTTTAAAACAAAATCGTTTGGTTTTGATAATCATGAAAATATTTCTATGAGATTACTGTCCGACACACATTTAGAGAAATAATTCACTGACTATATATTCCGTAAATACATGTACATATAACTTTCTCAAGTTTGATTTATAATTTTAACATTTCAACAAAACAAAAAAATATAGATTCCGTTAAATATTCCTATCGATCCGGAAAAGTAAAAAATTGGACAGACAAAATATCCAAAATTATACGATTTAAGAGAGAAAAAAAAAGTAGCAAGTGTCCTACATGTGGGTGTGGTCTGGGACAAAGCAAATATAGAGGGGAAAAAAAGAGTACAGAAAACAAATCACATGGACTCACACATCAACATTATACTCTTCACTCTCTCTCCACTCGTCCACTACCCTACTTTCTCCATGCATTGTTTAGCCCTCCTCATAGCAGTGATGGTAACAAGATAATCCATTACCATGGTGAAAGATATGTGATAAATAAGCTAAGTCGTCGGATTTGTTTTCCAATAAATTAAGTCATGTTTATCAACTCGACTTAATTCTATTATTCTATATATAGATGATACTGTGTGCTATTAACTCATGTATTCATTGTACTTGCTTGACGTAGGTTTACATGTACCAAAATTATTAATTGACACATATGATTTGCAACAAATACGAGATATTGCATTTACATGAACCTATCGAAAAACCATTCATAAGAAAGAAACGTATTAACCATTCAACAAAAGAAAGGTCACAAGAACACGTGCTTGCTTGATTCCTCCTCCAAATCTCTTTACATAGATTAAAAAGAAAAAAACCAGTGGAGGAGAATTTCCAGTTATACCGTTGAGACCTTTAGCCTCACTTCTCAAGACAGCTGTTTCATAGCTGTCCGATCTCAATATCTCCCTCCATGTGGCCCTACTCAGAGAGATAAATTAAACACTTTGATCACATCGAATTTATTATGTTCTTTCATAAGATTTTACATAATATATATCTCATGTATATATATATATATCTCTATTTATCTCCTTCATTAATTCTGTTTTTTTACTTCCTTCTATTTATATAACTATCATTTGTTAAACATAGCCATTTTGGTTACTCTTGTTCCGTTTTCTTCTTTCTTCCTCTCCTTCCTTTTTTCTTTTCTCTATCTTCTTCATATGGTTCATGACATTGATCTAATTCCACTTCCCATTTGTCTCCACATTTCGTTTCTTTCCTTTGTTTTTTCATCTAGGTTTTTGGTTTTCTGAATTGGATTTACGTTAGTTTATCTTGTACTTATTAATTAAGGTTTTTTTTTTTTCCTTCCTCAATCCTGTAAATTCAGATTTGCTTTCTTTGGTAATCTTTTGGATCAAGATCCATCTATTTTTTCTTCAATGGCACAACTCCCTCCTAAAATCCCCAACATGACACAACATTGGCCTGATTTCTCTTCCCAAAAGCTCTCTCCTTTCTCTACCCCAACCGCAACCGCTGTCGCCACCGCTACAACCACCGTACAAAACCCCTCATGGGTCGACGAATTCCTCGACTTCTCAGCGTCTCGCCGTGGCAACCACCGTCGTTCCATCAGCGACTCTATCGCATTCCTCGAAGCTCCAACAGTCAGCATCGAAGACCACCAATTCGACAGGTTCGATGACGAACAGTTCATGTCGATGTTCACCGACGACGACAACCTTCATAGCAATCCTTCCCATATCAACAACAAAAATAACAATGTGGGGCCCACGGGATCTTCCTCGAACACATCCACGCCGTCCAATAGCTTCAACGACGATAACAAAGAATTACCACCGTCCGATCATAACATGAACAATAATATCAACAACAACTATAACGATGAAGTCCAAAGCCAATGCAAGATGGAGCCAGAAGATGGTACGGCGTCGAATAACAATTCCGGTGATAGCTCCGGCAACCGGATTCTCGATCCCAAAAGGGTTAAGAGGTAACAAAATTATTCAAGAACATGCATGCACGTAAAAATATCAACTCATCAGATTTGATTACGATGCACCAAATATTTTGAAAAATATGATTACTGAAGATTAGCGTCACATCACTAACCATATAATGTTTTTTAAATTGTTAACAAAAATAAAATAAATATTTCTGAATGTTTCTACAGAATATTAGCAAATCGGCAATCAGCACAGAGATCAAGGGTGAGGAAACTGCAATACATATCAGAGCTCGAACGTAGCGTCACTTCGTTGCAGGTACATTATACAAACATTCATAAATCATAATCTTTTAATTATTCAAATAATTTCATGATTATAAATTTATTATGACCTTAAATCATTTTTGTGGCAAAAAAACTGAAATTAAAGGCGGAAGTGTCAGTGTTATCGCCAAGAGTTGCATTCTTGGATCATCAACGTTTGCTTCTTAACGTTGACAACAGCGCTCTCAAGCAACGAATCGCTGCTTTATCTCAAGACAAGCTTTTCAAAGACGGTATTAATCTCATGTAACTTTTGGATTTAATTCTCATGTAAATTTTTTGGATAATTATGGAATTAATATATGTGTGTTTATGAGATTTTTCATTTTCTCGTCGATGCATTCAATTATCACTGACAATATATGAGCACGCCCAATAATTTTCTCTCACTAGCTAATATAACATCAAAAAACTAATATTATTTTGCAGCACATCAAGAAGCATTGAAGAGAGAAATAGAGAGACTTCGACAAGTGTATAATCAACAAAGCCTCACGAATGTGGAAAATGCAAATCATTTATCGGCGACCGGAGCCGGTGCTACTCCGGCCGTCGACATCAAGTCGTCCGTTGAAACAGAGCAGCTCCTCAATGTCTCATAAATTAACCATCATGCATCATCATCAACATTTCTCTCTTTTAGCTTCTTGGCAAAAGTTCTTGACTATAAAATCTCTTTCGGGTAAGAAATTCAGGAGATATACATTTTTTATTCTAATCACATTGTTTTTAAGTTGTGATGAATTCAGTTTGATGTATCTTATTTATTTTGTTTATGTCGTCTTTTTTTCTTGGGGTTGATGGAAGGGAATCATCAATTGTTGTTTGTACAAAGAACTAGTTGAATTTTTTTTTTTTTTTTTTT
>Ga0041059_1000888_pt1 | contig 23634 bp, 25 predicted proteins | sample AraColnosormetaG_FD_56232 | JGI IMG/M metagenome (GOLD analysis project Ga0041059, IMG submission 56232) | Arabidopsis roots microbial communities from North Carolina, USA - Col MF nosort | ecosystem: Host-associated > Plants > Roots > Unclassified | place: USA: North Carolina | collected... | reverse complement strand
ACCAAATAAATTGATTTTTTAGCATAAATAATATTTATAAAAAATATTAAATAATAATAAAAATAATTGTGATTTTTTTGTACCAATCAGACTTTAACAGTTAAAGTTTCTATCGTCAAAATTTTTACAACCAAAATTTTTACAGTCAAAGTCGTAACATCCGAAATATTTAGAGTTCAAAAGTAACAGCCGTTACCAATCAGCCCCAACATCTACTTTATTACGCTTTCCGTTTTAAATTAATTGTCAGAACATTAAAAAAATAATTAGAATAAATATCAATTTACATTTTTAAAAGCTAATTTTGACTACAAACAAAATTAAAGTTTTATTTGCAGTGATTTATGTTTTAACCAATAAGAAATTTTGTAAAGTAAAAAATAAAACAAATTATTAATATGTGTGTCAAAACCTAAAACAACATTTTTGGAGTATCACTAACCAAAAGTTATATAGTCACATAAAACATAGGGATACATTAATTGAAGAAATTAAGATACACATTAAAAATTGAAAAAAAAAAAATTTCTATCATAACTCAAAGTTTATCACCAAAAATTGTGTTAATTATTCCGTAGCTGTTATTTGTTTATAAAGATTTAGATCATTTTGACCAGACTGTAACTATTAGATCATTTTGAAGAATCGTAGAATCATACTATTTTATTTGCAATTATATGAATTAGTCCACACTAATATTAAGGGTCTAGCGATATGAAACATAAGACATTACAGTAAGAAAATATTTGGACGGTACAGTATATATTACTTGTCACGTGACTTTCAAGGTCGTAGACTACTCCCCATGACCTGACAAGAGTGAATAAATTTGGTTATTGTCCCCCATTTTTTCTAGATCATGGAAGGATGCAACGTACGTAGCTTTTATGAAATAAATTTCGAACATTAATTTTAACTTTTGGCTCTCCAGCTGATGGGAGTAAATTGACATGCTCCAAAGAAAGAAACACAAGTCACCTAGTGATTTTCAAGAAAATGTGCTTCCTTCAAAATATCCGAGGTCTAAGATGAAATAGTTTTAAAAATTGTTATGCGGGGCATATATTATTAGAGTGTTGTGCACTTGTAACCTTCCAGAAAATAAGCAATTTGGACGATATTTTAAGGTTTGGTCCATGTTCCAGTATCGTGTTAGGGTCCACTGCTTCGAGATCTACTTGATTGATACTCTTCCATTTGTTTTCTAATTGTTTGATGCAAAGGTTATCCATTAAGGGAAACTTATCTATATCACGTGGAATACTCACTGCAAAAGATTCGCAATATTAGACTTATAATTGTCACTAATCAGACCATTAAACAAATATCAAATTGATTAATATGTTGAATTTAATAATCCAATTTGACCTCTTTCAGATAGGGCTTTGGGGACAAATCTTCTTAAATCGCACCAAACTTTTATTATAAGATAATTTTTGGTTCGTGGCTATTAAATTAAGCCTGAAAATTTAAACATATGTTTCACTTACAAGCGTCAAGTATGGATAAACAATGATTAATCATAAGCTATCATAATGACAAAAAGAAGTATGATCGTTATCAGTTCTCTTATGCATAAACTATTGATAAAATTATAATAGTCACGAGATGATTGATCGAGCACGATAACTATTATAATAGTCACGAGAGAATGATGTGAAAGTTTAAGAATGCGTCTAAACCAACAATAAAATAATTTAAATAGTTATAATTGAATACACATTCTATATTAGTAAACATTCAAATTATTTAAAATATCTACGAGACACAATAGCCTCCCAACAACCATTCGTACATTCACTTTCTCATTAGAAAGAAAACGTATCCTAATTTGTTGTTTTCTCTATGAATGTTAATATCATCTAATAAGTCCATATAGACTATATCTAATAAATCCATATAGACTATTGTCTCTGAATATCAATGGATTTGAATCTTTGGCCAAAAAATTAAACAAAGAGACAAATGATGTAGAAGTCACATTACATAGTGGGAGTTAAAATTAACCAGAGTTTGCATTAGGTTGCAATAACGCTTGCATTTACGTCTTGCGGTGCTTACGTTCTGAATCTCTTTGTCGATGAGCTTGAAGATAGTTGATATTGGGATCGAGACTTGGTTGTGAACCACATCATTCCTTTGCTTCCACATATATCCTAACATTTATCTAAACAATCTGGTGCTAGAAGAAAGAGATTATCAAACTGATGCAATGACAAACACGAAACACCACTCCATAACAAAAAAACTTAACCGTATATCGATCCTCAACTTTAGGAATAATCCTAACGCCGCACCCACCCGGCACCTGGCACCCACCACTTGAAAAATTCATAGCTCATGGCCAGTAGGGAACCGCGGAGGAAACTTACTCAGTCCATTGCGAGGATAAGGACAAAAGTACTCCTTCAATTATTCTAGAAAACCAATCAGACGTTGACAAAGAACCTCGTTTGAAAGTACAACTGCTCTACAAGACTGCATTGCCCACTACAAGCAGTGAATGTTGTCCACCCTCAGCTTCTTTATACGTTCGTGAAGCATGCATGTGCATTTTGTTGGTGCGCGCATAGTAAGCCATGCCATGCAATTCAATGCCAATGGTTTACGAACATATAGACAAGTAAAGTTTTCAATTATTTCATGAGTACCTAAAAACCACATTCATAGAACAGTTTGCAAGTATTCGAAATTTGGGAAAACATGCATACGACCTCACCGCATCTCTCAAAGGCCGAATACAATTTTTGAGGAATGATTAAACAAAGAAATATTTTTACAATCACACTAACTACAATACGTTCATGAAGACAACGTAAATGACACGAGCCATTTAGCGCAGCCTTCGAAATTTATTTAGCGAGTATAGATAAAGTGGTTCAAGCCTTGGTATTGATACACAAAATTCACAAACCTTGCAATTTTCTTTTTGAACATAAAAACAACAATATTATTTCAAATCAAACGGACCACACTCAAAACTACATTTACATATACCAAGAAAGCCACCATATAATTCTAGAAGCCAGACGGTGACCAAGTAATTGGCATTTATTAATTTACTTAATTCGTTATCATCTTTCCTTACACTAGCTATTTCACAATCATAAAACAGAAAATACCGATCAGCAATTAAACACACAAAAAATTGTATGGAAAATAGAAAATAAAATTTTAGATAGATCTTTTCAAAAAGGTAAGAACAGTATTAAAAAAACATACGTAGGATAATCATAAAACTTAATACAACATATAGATCCATATAATTATTAAACTCTAATGAGTAGTTGTTGTGGTTTGGTGTGTTTGTTGTGGCTGCGAGTGCGTATAATGTCCCAACTCTTTGGCTTTCTCCGCTATCCTCATCCTCGCGTAATCCACCTTATCCGCTCCCATCGGGTGTTTTCCGGTAACGTACTTATAAATCCACGTTAACGCCGTAGCTGCTGCCACCCCACAACCACCGGAGAATAGGAATCCCATCGTCAAAAGCCCTATCGTTATCACTGCCGGTACCAACACCGGGCTGAACAGAACCATCAACGGCGTCGCTACGATCAAACCGATCACCGTTCCGGTTAGTGTTAGTCCTGAGAGCACGAGGAGTGATAGGCCGATCGTAGCTGCCGTTACGAATCTCACTATCTGCCGAGTCGATGGTGATGATTCATGGAGACTCCTCATTATTGGTTGTTGTTGTTGCTGATGTTGTTGATGATCCGCCATTTCTTTTTTTCTTTTTCTAAGAGAGTATGGATTTAATGTTCTATGTTGTTTTTGTAGCTTTAATAAGCTTACCATTTGTGATTATTATGAAGAATGAAAATAGACTAGTATGAAGGAGAGGCTAAACTTAAACGAGACATGTGTCGAACGACGAGGCGTGTTAGGCAATGGAGAAGAGTGTCACGCGGGCGTGTCAGTTCTGCATGGAGCTACTTTGACGAGGTACTGACACGTGGTTACTTAGTTCCGAATTAAAATCTCATCGTCAAACGATCTTGAAGCTTATTGGGCTATTATCTGGGCTTGTAGTGACTGTATATTATCCTAGTGATTATGAAGTTGGAATACCGTGGGCTTAATAATATCTGGGCCTGTAGCGACTGTATCATCTCGGGAGACAAATTATTTGAAAATAAAAACCTCGATGCAGATGTATCAACACGTGGCAGCATCTGGATTCGACCGTTGCTGCTTTGCTGGTGGTTTACGTTTTTTCCCCTTTTTAAATTTCTCAATTTGGATCTGTTCCCTTTGTGAAAATTACTCTCTCTTCTCTCTTTCTTTCTTCTCTTTCTCTCGCTATCTTGGCTCATCAACGATCTCTTCCATGGGGATTTCTACAGAGACGCAGCAAATTGTAAGAAAATAACTTGTTCTTGGTTTCACAAATTCCAATTTCATTTGGTTCTTTTGTCGAATTTGTTTCAATTTAGGGTTTTACTTCCTTGTTGGTTTGCGTTTTTTCTCTGCGTTTGGTCTGTTCTAATGGAATGTGATCTGGGATTATCGATTTGGTTGCTTGATTTTCTTTGCGCCAGAAAGAATCTTGTTTCAATGTTCTCTGTTTAATTTGAGAAAGACTTGTTGGTATGATTTTGAGAAATTTCATGATATGATTGTGGATTTATTCGTTTACAGCGAGGACCCTAGATTAATTGACAAATCCGTGGATTAGTGTTAAGGAGCTGTTGATTTTATCCTTTTATCTTCAAGTTTTAAAGTATCAATGATTGTTTGTCGTTTATGATTAAGTGTATCTGAGAGTTGATTGGATTTCAATCTTTGTGATAATGTTGTATCAGGCGGCTTCAGAGGCTGCACAAAAGAGATGGACTACAAGCGATTTCGATATCGGAAAGCCACTTGGTAGAGGAAAGTTTGGCCATGTTTATCTAGCAAGAGAGAAACGGGTTAGTGTTTCTTCACAATTATGTTAAACAAGCAGAATTAATTTGATGTCTTTTTTAACCAAGCTGTCTTCTATGTGTCTTTGCAAACAGAGCGATCACATTGTGGCTTTAAAGGTTCTTTTTAAGGCTCAGCTTCAACAATCTCAAGTTGAACACCAGTTACGAAGGGAAGTAGAGATTCAATCTCATCTTCGGCATCCCAATATTCTGCGGCTCTACGGTTACTTCTATGATCAGGTTTTGTGTTATCTGTGCTTGTAAAAGAACTTCTTGTTGACATACAATGTTTGGCTCTGTGAGGTTAACATAGTTTTTGGGATACCGTTGTTGCAGAAAAGAGTTTATTTGATTTTGGAGTATGCTGTAAGGGGTGAGCTTTATAAAGAGCTTCAGAAGTGCAAGTACTTCAGCGAACGTCGAGCAGCAACTGTAAGTCCTAGTGATAATTGAACTTATTCTAGCATGTTAATGTGAATCTGTGTAGTCATACCCTTACGTTTATTGTGGCAGTATGTTGCGTCATTGGCTAGAGCCCTCATCTATTGCCATGGAAAGCATGTAATTCACAGAGATATAAAACCTGAAAATCTGTTGATTGGTGCTCAGGTAACAAATTGAATCTGGTTATCTTTCTCCATCAACGCCATGTGATTGCAGTTAGCTTATGTGTTTATGTATTCATGGATATATGTTTTCAGGGTGAGCTCAAGATTGCAGATTTTGGATGGTCAGTACACACATTCAACCGTAGAAGGACTATGTGTGGCACTTTGGATTACCTTCCACCTGAGATGGGTAAGAGAAAGCTCTCTCTCTCTTGTGTGATTCTAAATTACTTTCTTCGGCAACCAGCTAATTGACTTTTCTGCTTTTGGATTCACAGTGGAAAGCGTTGAACATGATGCGAGTGTCGATATATGGAGTCTAGGAATTCTCTGCTACGAATTTCTTTATGGTGTTCCTCCTTTTGAGGCCAGGGAGCATTCAGAGACATACAAAAGGTAACATGTTCATTAAGCGTAGAATGGGATTAGTATATGATGTTTGGTCAGTGGAATGTACATTAAAGAAGGGTTTTGTTCGACAAATGATACAGGATTGTTCAAGTGGATCTCAAGTTCCCTCCCAAACCCATTGTGTCATCATCTGCAAAGGACCTGATTAGCCAGGTTTCTACTCGCATTCCTCGTAAATCTCTCTAAGTGTTTGTGCATTTGAAGAGTGAATTCTGATTTTCACACTTTCTGATCAAACAGATGTTGGTTAAGGAGTCTACGCAACGTTTGGCCTTGCACAAGCTTCTTGAACACCCGTGGATTGTGCAAAACGCAGACCCATCAGGCCTTTACAGAGGATGAAGCGATGAAGCTAGGAAAAGATTTAAGATTGCATTCTTGGCACTTTGCACCACTTACTGCAAAAAGTCTGACCATTTCATAGTTCTATATATGTAATTGCTGTGTTCCAAAAGTATTTGTACTACATTTTTCTACGAAGTTTATATAGCCACAAGATTCGTGTAACTTTACTCCAATTATTTTCGAATCCTACATCACTTTTTAAATAAAAATTGTTCGGAATGGTTTCAAACTTACAACAGCTTTTGTTCATCGGTAACTTATTCACCAATTGATTGGTTAACGTTAACTGATGTTACTGCAGGTAACCAAATGAGATGGATTTGTTCACAAGAGATCCGGAACATTTTTTATGTTGTAAGATGCAAAGGTGCAAAGGCAAACGAATGAAAGATTAACCGAACATGAACAAAACAACAAGAGACGCACTCTGCAATCAATCATTTTCCTTCAAAAGGTGGGTGAATGAGACAAGAATGACCAATGTTTGTCTTTTATCTGTAAGACAAAGAAGAAGAATAATGCCTACTTAACCTCAAAAATTTAATTTGGTGTATCTTGTACTTAAATATGGTGGTGGAGTCTCAGAATGCGTAGCGGTAGATGGCATCAGCAACACCATCTTGGTCGTTGCTCACACCAATCACATCAGCCACCGCCTTTGTTTTTTCTGCACCGTTGCTCAGAGCAACTCCCAACGAGGCCAGTTGCAGCATCTCTATGTCATTTTCTCCATCTCCAATCGCCATTATCTGATAAGAAAATCCGGGTTGCTTCATCAACTATCTTATTTTTTGTTTGACTTCTATACTTATGCCTACTTGAGTTTCTTTACAACGCCGTCAAAAGATGCTAGATTATTACCTCATCCGGTGAAACGCCCAAATGATTGAGTAGCATTTTTACACCATTCCCTTTGGAGGTTCCGGGTGGGACGATTTCTAGCATGTCTGATTGAGCTTGAACAACATTAGCACGGTCTCCTGTAGCTTCTGACCAATACGGACGGATAACAGATGAGACTCCCTCGGTTGTGTCCATAAATATCACTTTCTTCGGATACACAAGAGAACCAAACATCAGTACTTTGGCTTATACATATGTAAGAAAGTAAGATATAAGTTCTGACTCCGGGAATTACCTGAATGTCAGCTTCAGCTATCAGTTGATCAACCGATGATATAATTTCGGCCTGTTAAAAATCATGGAGAGATTAGCAAGAAGCTGTCAAAAATCATAACTAGATGGGGAGAGAGCGTGCAGTTTCATTAACCTACCTTTGGCTCATTGTAGATTGTGTGAAGAGAGTCGACAAGAGGGTGGTCAAACAATGTCAAGCAGCGATCCTGGCTGAATGCAATGAGAGGAATTCGATGCTCCAAAGAATAAAGACAGGTCTGTATATAACAAATCAACATTTTAGTAAGTATAAGATAGGATTCCTAGAACTCAGTTATTCAATCACGATACACAGGGATAATAAGTTGAGCACTATCATAGGTACTTAGGTAGCTTTTTGCTGCTTAACATGGTAGAGAATTACATGATGCAAAGAGACTGGGTTCCAGAATTCTAATGCATGGTTTGTGAACTAAGCCGAGGATGTGAGAATTAATTCTGTGAGTCGTTGTAGTCTAAATCCTAAGTGGACTTACCTCTCTGCAGACATCTCGGTCTAAGTTTCCTCGATACACTTCTTTCCCTTGTCTACCATAGACAAGTAATCCCTGTAATTAAACAGATATTTAGTGAGACTACATTGATATTGGTGCACCTCACTAGTTCCCTGATGTTAGAGCAAGTAAACCTGAACGAAAACGCCTGGAGAGGACTCTGAGATAATGCCATCGGATCCAGTTAGATCAGCCGTCTTCAAGATTCTGATCGCACCTGGGCGGGACTGTGATAAATAAATAAATTTAGGAACATATCCTATCTCCAAAACATTTCAAAGACAAGCAAATATTAAAAAATAAGGAAAGATATTGTTGGACAGATCAAAGAATAGTCCAAACATGAAGTCATTGTAAAACTGCTGTCTTCTCACCTTCCCCGTAGCTATGACTACTTTAAGTCCCCTCAGAAGGGCTTCTTTTAAAGCTTTTGCATTTGCCTCCGAAATCTGACTTTTACTGTTAAGCAGTGTACCTAATAGAGTTCACATCAAAATCCCATGAGAAAGCGAAGAAAACCGAAACAAACAACTACACATTATTAAATAAGTAACCTTACCATCCATATCACAGAATATATAGGAGAACTTTGGTTTGTACAATCTTAGGCCATCCCCTTCCTTCCTGTCTAATAACAGTAGTCTGTAAGTTTATCTTAGCAAGAACAAGAAGATAATAGGGGGAGTGTAAATGATCGTTACACAGTTGCAATTTAGTATACACAGGAAAAATACCATCTGATTTCTCCGGCTGAACTGTAGTTGTTTTTTGAATGTCATATGCACTCTGAATGAGTCCTTTTCCTTTCCACCCAAGGTTTTTTAGCAACAACTCCTCTTCCTCTTCCATTTCTTGCTCAGCCTCGTCGCTGATTTCATGATCAAATCCCAGTAGATGTAGCAACCCATGAATCTTTGAAAAAACATTTAAGGTATCAGCAAATAGAGACTACTACACAAACCATATGAAACCACCTGAATAAAAAAACAAAAATTGGCTCCTACCCTTCTAATATCTTTCTAAACATTATGGAAACACAGTACTGATTTCTTACATGGTTATTGAAACAACAAGAATCCTAAAAACCCGCCTAGAAACTTCACATTATACTTCAATGTTTTGGTTCACAGTAAGTCAGTAACGGATACAAACTCCACAACTATTAATCTTACCACAAGAATGCGTATTTCATCAAGAAGAGTATGCCCTCTCTCTGCAGCTTGCCTTGCAGCTGTCTCAACAGAAATGACGAGATCTCCCATCATAAGCTACAAGAAGAACGACCATAATGAGTAACCATTGGAACCATCCTGTTAAAAACCAGTAAATCAAAAACAAACACTTACTACTGGAAGCTTCAGTTCAGGGACATGTTGTGACATGGAAAGCACATCAGTAGCATGATCTTCACCTCTCCACTCTTTGTTGAGTTTACAAATAAAATCATCATTACAAAGCATCACCGATAATTCAACAGTTTCATACCCACCAAGATCTTCTATATCAGTCTCTCTTGTTTTATACTTTGAATCTTTCAAACCATTGAAAGCCAATGTCATTGCCATAGGTACATTGAGACGAAGCATTTCTGCAATATTCTACATTGATTGGAATTTGATAAGAATCTAAAACAACACAACTAGAAATGGCTAATTGATTCCAAATTCGATTATCAAAGAATACTCAAACCTGAATCTCGAGATCATCAGGAAGCTGTTCTTCGATGCAGATACTAACACTAAGCTCCAATTCCTGTTTCTTCTTCGGAGCTCTCCTTCTAATCTTCCTGTATTCTCTCCTCTCCGCAAAAACCTGACCCGGCGGTTTCGGAAGCTTTCTCCAGTCTCCTACGGTGCTGCGTAAAGCGTGGAAGCTCCGACGGAACATGGAAGAAAACTCCGATGAAGTAACATCGAGACGATTCACAAGAGCAGTTTTGGGGGAAGAGTGGAAGAAGTTGGGTTGGAGGAGAAGGAGGGTGGCGCGTGGCATTTCACGCGCATGAGCAGACCAGATACGATTATAGCGGAGGGTTGGGCAGACACGAGAGAGCATTGGAGAGACACGGAGGCGAGAGAAGGAGGCGTCTCTGCACTTCTGGCTTAAAGGGTGGGGAGATACAAATACTAAATCGAACCGAGATTATTAAAATCTAAACCGAAAATGATTTTTATCATAAACCGGATGGTCAACATTTTTACCAGGACCATATGAGAAAAATGAATTGGGGGCTGGGGGATAAGAAAGAAGGGGAAATCATGAAATTCATTGCTTTTTAAACCGGATCAACGATCGAACCGGAAAAATCCTTGGGTCGCATTCGCATGTCAACACAGTTGGGACCGGGTTTGAAGATTTTTACCTCCAAAATCAGATGACCAATAAAACATATTCTGTTGAATTCGATTTAACCAATAAAAACTATTGTCCTTTGCTTCTCCTTCTCTCCCTTCTTTGAACAAGTCAAAATTGATTTTAATCCGTATGATATTTTCCGCTTTCTTTGACTTCCCTTTGAAAATTCCAGTCGAGAGCTTTCCCTATCCATCGATTTAGGGTTTCCGATTTCGTTTTCGAGCTTTTCTCGCTCTTCTCTCACTTTTTCTTTCCTCCTTTGGCTCTTTTCTCCTTCTTCAATCTCTCTCCCATGACTCTAAAGTCTCCAATTCCTGTTAGATTCCGAATTATCATGATCTGGGTGCTTAATCAGATCGAGATATCTATATTTTGTGCTTGAATCGCCTAGGATTTTCTAGTGTTTACGCGTCTTGTCATGGTGAGTACTCAACAACGCACGGACGATGACTCTTCTCAACCGGTAAAAGCTTCTCTTAAGAGCTATGGGATCACGGAGCCACTGTCTATTGCTGGACCTTCTGCTGCTGATGTTAAGCGTAATTTGGAACTAGAGAAGGTTAGCGTTGTGTTTGTTTGTTTTTTTGTTCCAATGAAAAATTGCTTTCAGGAACAATGTGATATTGACTTGCGTTTTGGCTGATTTATTGTGAAGTTTCTGGTTGATGAGGGGCTCTACGAGAGCAAGGAAGAAACTATGCGGAGAGAGGAAGTTGTGGTTCGCATTGATCAGGTGATTAAGAGCGTCTGGTTTATTGCTTTCTCATGATGATAATGCTTAGACTGGTTCTCACATTTTCTTTTTATAGTGTTGTAGACCAACGATTTCTATGCCGTAATTATAAGATGATTGTAGCAATATGTAGTCTAGTCCTTCTATTAATCCTATTGGCTCATTTGCCATGTGAACACAAGTGACTTATAGGCGCTAATCATTTGTTTGATAGTTTACTCTGCTTTACTGAAATGTAGATTTTGGGTTAGCTGCTTTCTCTTCGATGTCAAAGAGGCTCACAGTGGTGTTTACTGAAATGCATAATGGTCAAGTTTTGTTTACAGTACTAACTATCTAATCTAACACATCTTCTTCCTTAAACTTCTTGTATAGATTGTAAAACACTGGGTGAAACAGTTAACTCGTCAGAGGGGCTATACTGATCAGATGGTGGAGGATGCAAATGCTGTCATTTTCACTTTTGGATCTTACCGCCTTGGAGTAAGTTCTTTTTAAGTTTAAAGTTAAAAGATCAACTGCATCTAATCAGTTTGGGGAAAGGTTTTACTTGGATCATATATTTTCTATTGAGCCTTGTGAGTATCTTGAATTATCACTGAAATGAAGAGAAGTAGCATTGTATTCGTCTCTACATTACTAGTTGAGGGTGAAATTTTTATTTTGTTGGTTTGCAGGTTCACGGACCTATGGCTGATATTGATACTTTGTGTGTTGGCCCATCTTATGTTAACCGAGAGGTAACTATTGAGTTTCGTCTTACTGATGTAAAGGTCTGGTGGGTTAGTTTAGTTGCTAACAGGTTATTTTTACAGGAGGATTTCTTCATTTTCTTCCGTGATATATTGGCTGAAATGGAAGAAGTGACTGAACTTCAACCTGTTACTGATGCCCATGTCCCAGTCATGAAATTTAAGTTCCAAGGAATATCAATTGATCTTCTGTATGCTAGCATATCGCTTCTAGTTATCCCACAGGTAACATCAATATAGCCTTTTTCAGTTTCTGTTGAAAGTTAGGGGGTGGTTCATGATACCTGTATGTTTATCTTGGATTTCATTTGGTGGGTTTGGTGCGTGTATTGATTGCGTGTTGATGGTCACATAGTATTATTATACACTTCCTCCAAGGGTTGAGGTGTCAAAGAAACTTCTTATAAGAAATTGTTAGCCTTAGTGAACATGGAGATGTTGAACTGCCGTGTTAGCACCATCAGGCTTGATTTATATATGAGTACTGAGATGAGTTCTCGACAAAGTTTATAAGTTCTTGCTGAGGCAGATCCCCTTTTTTTCTGGAATCAATTTATTAACAGGATCTGGATATCTCCAACTCTTCTGTGCTGTGTGACGTGGATGAACAAACTGTCCGCAGTCTTAATGGTTGTAGGGTTGCTGATCAGATTCTTAAACTTGTTCCAAATTCCGAGGTAAAGTCGTTGAGTGCCAGTTGTTTATGTTATAAACTAAGGAATCATGTAAGCCATCTCTGATGTGATGTGCAAATGTAGCACTTCCGGACAACATTAAGATGCCTGAAGTACTGGGCTAAGAAGCGTGGGGTCTATTCAAATGTAAGGTGGTGTCTTTCTGAATATTACATCTGTTGACAATATTCTTAGGTTAAAGCTCTTGTAATCTCTGTTATATTGAGCAGGTTACTGGATTTCTTGGTGGTGTAAACTGGGCACTTCTGGTTGCACGCCTTTGCCAGTTTTATCCAAATGCTATTCCTAGTATGTTGGTTTCTCGATTTTTTAGAGTATATACACAATGGCGCTGGCCGAATCCAGTCATGCTTTGTGCAATAGAAGAAGATGACCTTAGCTTTCCTGTTTGGGACCCACGAAAAAATCATCGTGACCGCTATCATCTTATGCCAATAATAACTCCTGCATACCCATGCATGAATTCTAGTTACAATGTCTCTCAAAGCACTCTTCGTGTTATGACAGAGCAATTCCAGTTTGGCAACACGATCTGTCAGGTTAGGAAGCATAACACCCGATTTTGTTTATGAAAAGTTTACCCAGGATCCTGTTGCTAACTAATTTTTTATATGCAGGAGATTGAGTTAAATAAACAACACTGGAGTTCCTTATTTCAGCAATATATGTTCTTCGAGGCATATAAAAACTACCTTCAGGTTGATGTACTAGCTGCAGATGCCGAAGATTTATTGGCATGGAAAGGTTGGGTGGAGTCACGGTTCAGGCAACTGACCTTGAAGGTAGATAGCCTTATGTTCGTTTAATGTTGTGGAGTACACCTTCCGTGTCCTCAGTGTGTTCTCGAATTTTTTACTGGGAGAATAAACAATGATTTAAGGATTCTTCGTCTTCTCTTTTTATATCCAATAATGCAGATAGAACGAGACACAAATGGGATGTTAATGTGCCACCCTCAACCAAACGAGTATGTAGACACTTCGAAGCAGTTTCGACATTGTGCCTTTTTCATGGGCTTGCAGAGGGCAGATGGATTTGGTGGCCAAGAATGTCAACAGTTTGATATACGTGGAACAGTGGACGAATTCAGGCAAGAGGTAAACATGTATATGTTTTGGAGACCTGGGATGGATGTGCATGTTTCTCATGTTCGAAGACGGCAGCTTCCATCTTTTGTTTTTCCAAATGGATATAAAAGGTCTCGGCAATCAAGGCACCAGAGTCAACAATGCAGAGAACCTGGTGATGAGGGCGTTGGTTCTTTATCCGACTCTGTTGAGAGATATGCGAAGAGAAAGAACGATGATGAAATTATGAATTCCAGGCCAGAGAAACGTGAGAAGCGCGCATCTTGTAGTCTACATACTCTGGATGCAGCTTCTCCTGACAGCAGTGGTATCACTACTAGTGGGACTCCTCAGATTGGCATTGTTCCAGGTCCTAGAGCTGAATGCTTAGTAACTGGTGATCTTGTTTGCAATGTTACAAGTCTTCCTAACGTGGAAGTTGAGGCTGAAAAGTTTATCAGTAAAATCACGGAACTAAGAAAATTCTCTCAGTACGAGCATACCTCTGGTAGCGAGCAAATCCTGGAAGTAGATAGTAGGGCTCTAGTTCAAAGTTATCATGACCTGGCTGAGCCTGTAGCAAAACATGTGAGACCTGACCTTAGTGCTTTGCTAGCGTGTGAAGGTGGGCAGAATAAAGAAATAGGTCATGATATGGGCTCTGAATCTATTAATGACACTGACACGCAACATCTTCCAAGGCGACTAAATGTAAATGAAGATGTTGATGAAGTTGAGAGGGAAGCCAAGTTGGGAGAAATTGCTGGTGGTGTTTTGTGGAATGGACACTGTGGGCGGAACCTTGACCATGAGGTGAGTTTTTGCTGTTCCATGACTATGGATACTGGGGGCGGAACCTTAATAGTACTGGGTATAGTGATCATGGGTTGTTACAGGGTTTTGTGACTCCTGCAAATTTGGATTCAGCTGTGGAAAATAGAAACTTGCATTCAGACGGATTGTTCAAAAGTGGCTTGCCAGAAGAACTTCAGGTTTTTATTCTAACTCATGTTATTTGGCATTAAATTCATGCGTCTGTAGTTTTTTTTGGCGTTTGGTTACTGGTTTGAGATTTATTAATTATGATGCCAACGATTTATACTTAAACATTTGTGACTTGTGAGTGACACACCCACTGCATGACATGTTGAAGGGTGCTCTTGTGCTTAATTTTTAGAATCAAGAAATACGAGGTAACAAACTTAAATTAGAATGTTGTGCTGCTTAAGTGATCAATTTTATGCTTTTTTTCTGCCATGATTTTATTCTGTATTATTGCATACTTGTACTGTCTTTTGAAACTAGGTTCTTTTCTCTTCCAAGATCATTTCTGACTTCTCTCCTTCTATATTGTATTTTTGTGTCTTAGTCAAATTCTTTGCTCAGCGGGACGGGGAAGCTGGACGATGGAGCTAGGTCAGAATCTTTGCAAAATGAAATGATGAGGCATGTGTTTTTGCAACCCATTATTGGTTTATGCAAATCATGATCTCTTTATGCTCTTGTTGGTTTTCTTGGTACTTTTTATAGCAGCAGGAGGTTGAGCTTGAAGTCCGTAGCGTGAGCGAGGTCTCCGCAATTGAAATGAGAACAGGAAGTCAAGAAAAAGGAAAATAAAAAATAAATAACAAGAATCAGAGCAACCCTAGTGTGTTTGCTTTGGACGACCGACAGCTTCAGAACTCGAAACTATTGGTAAGTTCACCTAAATATGAAAACTAAAAGCTTAAAAAGGAAAAAAAAAAAGTTCTAAAAGAGAAAAGAAAAAAAAAAGATTAACAAACATTCAAATGATTTACTTGTTGGATTCTTGGTGGGATTGTGAGTATCCAAACTCTGGGAAGAATGAGGCATGAATAACGAGTTTGGGACACAAAAGACATGCATTGTTCGATATTATGGTCCAGGTGAAATGTGGAGCTGTGCTAGTTCAATGCTTTTGCTGAGAGAGATACAAAATTAAAAAGAAAGAAACCAGTGAGATCACCATAGAACAAGGCAAGTGTAATGTATTTGTCTGCCTATTCAGGTTATTTCAGACTTGTTTTTGTATATTATATGCTTTGAGATTTGGGAACTTTCAATATTATACCATTCTGTGCATAGAATTCTCTCCTGCTTTCTGATTGCTGCTCATTGTTCATTAAGAGGTTTATGAAAAAAGTTGAGAGAAATAGAGTTCTTTTCTCAACCCTAAGTTGTATCTGAAACTGTGACTATGATAATTGAACAGATCACACAAGTGATGAACGAATTCTTACTTGTGTTTATTCTGTAACAAATTGGCACTATCTCAGTTACATAGTGATAAACTTTGAGAGATCGCGGTTATTGCAAAAGATTATAATCAATAATAACTCAAGAATTAATAAATATTTCGCAAAGTGCAACTCTCTACTCTTTTCTTGTAACTTCAAAAATGCCGGCAACAAATATCAATAGGCACTACTATCTCAGTATCTCCTCCTCTGATAGTATCCCATAGCTTGATACATATTGCGCATTGTGACAGCTCCCAACTCCTCGGCTCTATCCGCACCTTCTGACAATATTTTGTCCAAATACTCTGGTTCCGCTATTATCTCCTGATAACGGGCCTGATGTAAAACATATACGAAACCAAATACTGTATCACATTAACATATGCACATGAAAAAATGCCCTTCATTTACTTATGGAAGCTGCAAAACATCGATGAAATGGGACAAACTCGAAGAAAGGTATTGGATTGATTCAGAATTTTGACTTCCCTGACCTGGATTGGACTCAGATGTTCGATCAAAGCATCTGCAAGGAGAGGCTTAAATGTACCCCAGCTCATATCTTTGCATTCCTCCATCACTTCCTGCAACCGATTAAAAATGTGGTCACCGGATTATATCTTAAGTAATCATTGTAGTCAAGGGAGTAAGAGACATGTGAAAGCATCTCCGTGACCCAAATCTAAACATTATCTCTTTCTCCATACCTCTTTTTTCTTGCCTGAAACAATCTGATATATTGAGAGGAGATTGTTGCATTCAGGTCTCTCAGCATTGTCAAATTCAAGCCTGTTGGAACAACAAGAAGCAGAAGCTTTCAACATTAGATATCTCAATTTGAAAACTGAAATGGTAACAAGAAAAAGGAAAAAAAAAAAACTTTGTGCATTGCAAGAAATTTTTTAGCGACATAAGTAGCGCTCACCCAGCAAATGAGTCTGTCTTGCACCGTTTTATCTTGTCCACAATCAACTATTTTCGAAAGGAGGGATGAGAAATGGATTTAGTAGCAGAACAAGAACACATACAAAGAACATGAGTGAGTTCATTTTACTTACATCTTTTGAGTCAAGGAGATTAATCCGGGACTGATCAGAAGGGGCAGACTTGGACATCTACAAGATTACATGACAGTAAGACCTTAGCGATAAGTATAAAATTCCTCTTGATCATTTGAAAACAACAATAAGTAAGCCCAAAAATTGGATTAGTTCAATATGATATTCTGACCACAGTTAGGGAGGCAAATTTCCAGAAGTGTGTTAATCCTTACAATTTAGAGAGAAACTATAAAGAAACAGACTAGCTAGTAGTAAAACTCTATTTGATGTTAAATAACATGAAGGATTATCTCAATATATTTCCAATAGGATTTGTGAACGTTATTCGTCTTCTCTACAATTTTATCTATTGAAGACCAATAGTGACGCAACTGCTGAATGCAGAAAGAAAAAATAAATGACCAGAAACCTTAAAGTAGCTGTGAATGAAAACATACTACCTTGGAAAGACCATCAGTAAGAGACATAACACGAGCTCCAGCTTGTGGTATGAGTGGTTCTGGTATCTACAAACAAGATAAATATGAAGAACAATTAACCATCTGTGATAAATAAAAGCTACGAGGATAGACAAAGGATTTCGAAAGTCTCACCTTAAAGAGCGAACCACCGCGGCTGAAAATGAAAATTGACAATGTTATACGGATGAGGGAATACAAATGAAGGGGAAGTTAAACCAATAAGAAACATGAAAATCATAGATCATAAAGACTTGTATGACTGGTATACTCAACATACTAAATGCACATACAAAATTTCATACCCTCCAAGCTTCTTCCACTTCTTTCCACCATATAAATGATTCACACGCTGTGCAATTTCACGGGCAAGTTCTATGTGCTGCTTCTGGTCCTCACCAACAGGGACAAAATCAGACTGCAGAGGCATATGGCAGAGAACCAAACAATTCAGTAAAATGGTCATCCCGCAAGCAATCAGCAGGTATTTCTATGCACTTTTTAACAGAACAACGAAACAATCCCAAAAATGATCGCCGAAAAAATCTTACATGAGCTTAGCTATATAAGATCATTGTTTTACTTGTGTTCCTTCTTCATTACAATAATTGCAACACACTTAAACTACTTTAAAGCATCACCTGATACAAGAGGATATCAGCAGTCATCAGATCAGGATAAGTAAACAAACCGACACTAGCATTCTCAACCCCCTGCCAAAAAAGACGAAAATGGAATCAGTAAACAGAATTCTAAATGTATGCCCAATACATTAGAAGATTACATATGATATCTAAACAAGTATACAAAGAAATCAACAACAAACCTTAAATACTATTAAGCAGGATTTCGCTTTCATTTATTTAAAGCACATAATAATGTGATAAGACCATGAAGCAACCATATACGCACCTCCTTGCGTGATTTCTCTTTGAACTGAATCATTTTCTGTAACCACCCAATAGGTGTGGATGAACATAAAAGCCACATTAACTCGACATGAGCGGGAACGTGAGATTGCACAAATACTGAAGCCTTAGAGACGTCTATACCACATGCTAGATAAAGTGCTGCGGTATCCGTTGTTGCCTTTCCTAGTTGACGTGTATCATATGGAAGTGTTATCTACATAGATCAAGCAAGATATAGATAAACACCGCGAGAGATATATCACCAAACAAGCTTCCGAAAGGTAGATAACTCATACCGCGTGATGGTCTACGATGATAAAGAGTGTTTCATATGTATCCTGCAAACATATAAACACAAAACGCCTGAAAAAAAGATTAAATTTTTGTAGCAACCAGAAAATATAAAAACTGAATCCTTTTCCTAAAGTCTTTAACTTTACAACAAACAATCTACTTCTCACACACTAGTGAATGAGGAAGTGATTAGAAACCAGAAAAAAAAAACTGAATCCAGTTCTTAAAGTCTTTAACTTTACAAGAAACAATCTTAAAGTGATAAACTTTGCAAATGTCTCATACCATTGGTGAATCAGTAAGTGATTAGCATAATGGCAAAGGAGAGAGAGAGAACCTGAAGAGCGACCCAGTTTTTGATAGCCCCGAGATAGTTGCCTAAGTGAACTGAACCTGTAGGCTGGACACCAGAGACCACACGTTTCCTACCATCAAAATGGGATCAGAATGAATTCAACAGAGAATGCATAGCTAAGAAGTAATAGAAACTAGAAGCAGGTAGAGGCCATTACTTTACAGAAGGAGAAGTGTCATCTGTGGCGACGGAGCAACAGCATCGGAACCCTTGTCCGGTGACCGAAATGGAAGAAAAAGAGCCGGAGAGAGAGGTGGGTTTGGAGAGTAATCTAGTGAGAGACCCGAGACGAGAGAACCTGGAGGAAGAGAGGATGAGGAAGTGAGAGAGACTCGTGGCGTGTCCCATTGTCGTTTTCTTCTCTTTCACTCTCTCTCTCGAAGAAGAAGATTGGGGTTTATAAGCAAAGGAAGGATTGGTTTTTGAGTCCGTGAGGGTCACGCGGCTCAACAACAGATTTCAAGTCAAAATCACAATCGCAACTTTTTCCAAGCAAAAAGAAGTTTTTTACTCGCTTATCCTAGTTTCTTACCTTAAACCAATATAACATTGAGAAATCGATTGATTACCTCATTCCCTCTATTCTCAATCCACACCAAAGACTATATGGCCTCCCATTGCTCCATGAGAGTAATCCTCCTCAGATTCTCCAATGGCGTCTCTTCCAGATCCATTCTCAACTCCACTAACCATCGTCTTCTTAGTCTTACCATGACCAACACTCTCTCGTCTCTTTCCTCAATCTCTCCCCACACTACTACTTCGCATTTCACGGCTGCGTCACAACAATCAGATGACCAGAACTGCTTCCGCAAGCTTCAACTCAGAAAGATTTCGATTTCAACTCCTCTTTGTATGGGTCGTCGTTCTTCCAAAATCGCTGGTCGAAAGGTTCGTTAAGCTTCTGAGTTTGTGGGTTCATATAGATTAGAAGTGCGTTGGTGCTATTACTAGGTTTTAAAAATATAAAATTTATAGGTTTTGATGAGTCTAGAGCTCGTAATTGTTTATGCCAAACACCTGTTTGATGAAATGCCTCAGATAGAGAGAGTTGTTTTGATTATGGGTTTATATCAATTAATTGTGTTATTGTAAAGAGTCTAGCTTTCAGTGTTATGTCACTCTTGAAAGCTATTAGCTAATTCACCATGTTTGAATTGTGAAGCCTATAGTGGAAGTTTCTCTTGCTCGTGTAGTATGAATTTCAGAATGTGAATAACAATCTTCCTCTTGAAAGTTGTGGTTTGTTTTTGTAAATGAGAATTACATATTACAGCAGAGCAGAAAGATAAAACTCTTTTTCCAAGACGAAGATTGTATTTAAGAACTTTTGAGATTGAAGTTTCTGGTGAATTACAGGGCGCTCAAGATTCAAAGAAGGCGAAGCTATACTGTAGAATTGGCAAGGAGGTTGTATCTGCGTAAGTCTTCAACATTTTTTTCACAATGTTGCATCTTTTTTTTTTGAGATGAAATTTTGCACATTAGTTGTAGATATAGATGGTGTTTAGTTTGTTGGATTCAACTTCTTACTTTGTTATGGACATATGCTTACTAGAAAAAGTATCATCTGTGGGTTTATCATCATGCAGTGTCAAGAAAGGGGGTCCAAACCCAGTTTCAAATACGACTCTAGCTACTATTCTTGACAAAGCTAAAGAACTGGATGTACCGAAAGACATTGTGGAGCGTAATATTAAGAGGGCTTCTGAGAAGGGGCAAGAAGCTTTTATAGAGAAGATTTACGAGGTGAGGTCATGAGCTTCAATTCTAGTTTTATGTTTGTAAGTGGGGCCGTTATGGTGAATCATCCTAGTAAGGTGGGGAAATGGCCTGGTAATTTAAAACCTATGAATCTGTTTTAGTTCATCACTCTATCAGGCCAAGTATGTGGTTACTGTAGCTAATATAACTTCACTACCTCAGCACCTTGTTCAATTTACAGGACCATAAATCCAGTTCCTCGTTATCATTTCTTTGGGTCCAATTATAAGATTTGATGACTCTAAAATAAACTTGTTTTCAATGCTTTAGGTATATGGCTACGGTGGTGTTAGTATGGTAGTCGAGGTCTTAACAGACAAAATTAATCGATCAGTGGCAGCTATTAGATCGGTTGTTAAGGATTATGGGGGAAAAATGGCTGATTCAGGATCTGTCATGTTCAAGTTTAAAAGAGTTAGGGTAGTGAATATAAAGGTCACCGAAGCTGACAAAGATCAGCTCCTTATTATTGCTTTAGATGCTGGAGCAGAGGATGTTATTGAACCCCCAACTTATGAAGATGATACTGATGAAGACAGGGAAGAGAGGTATATAACCAATATAATGTCTTTCCGCATTTCTTTTCTTCTTGTCAGTATTACATTTATTATTTTCTGTTGCTGGTGAATCCTAAGTTAGGGAAGATAGAGATAGTCGACTCACTTATTCAAATGCGTTAGAAATTTCTTTCAAGATTGAATTGAAAAAGTAATCAAGCGACTGAAGGTAGACCTAGTGTATTTTCTTCTCATAAACAGCTAAATTGCAATAAAAGTTTCACACCAAACGATTTGAAATAAGAAATCCATCTTGCCAATCTAAGACGAGATGATACCTAGGTGACTCATAACTATTATGCTCTTTTTTTGTTTCATCAGCTTCTTGTCTCTATATCTGTTCAGGTACTACAAAATTGTAACTTCTAATGAGAACTACTCAACAATATTATCAAAGCTACGTGATGAAGGAGTGAACTTCGAGCCTGACAATGGCTCTGAACTGCTCCCTCTGACTACAGTTGAGGTATCAAATCTCCCGCTCTGTTCTGTAACCTCTGTGCCCTGTCTAATATTAACTTATTGATTCTATTTTTATCGTCAACATGTAGTTTATCTTCTCTTAACGTGTTAAATACATTGTAAATTGCATATGCTACATAAGCATAATTGGAAATGGCAATAAACTTATAGAAAATTTGTTTGTGTTCTTCGTTCGTTAATTTTAACTTCTTGTTCCGCCCAAATAAGAGTCACACCCTTATCAGTATTCATCAACGATTCACTTGGAAAATGTAATCACTTGGGATTGTTGTTGGTTGTTGCAGGTGGATGATGAGGCCATGGAATTGAACAAAGAGCTAATGCAGAAACTACTAGAACTTGATGATGTTGATGCTGTTTATATCGACCAAAAATGAAAAGAATATACATTACAGGAAGCTCCACTTCAAGATCTGTGAATTCACAGCTCACGAGAAAGTTATTATGTCAATCTCTGAACTGGTTCTGCTGAACTCTGCATATATTCTGAAGAAGGAATAATGGTTTTTGGTAGACACTTACATTTCACTTCTTCTAGTTTCCAGTTTGAAGCCATAAAATCAAAACTATTATAAAAGCCCAAATCTTATAATGCCGAAGGGTCTTTTAATCTAAATTTTGGGCTGTTTCGATTTTTGGGAAATTATGAATCTAAACATTATTTTAGAAATTATGAGTGATACTAGGAGTGATTGTGGGCTACTACCAAACGTTATTTTAGAACCACAAATAAATTCAAAACATTATTTTAGAAATTATGAATCTAACTTTTGATATTATAAATGTAACTTCTTCTTCTTTTTTGGTTAAGGGATTCATTCTACGAACGTTGGAAATGCATATAAATTCATAAGTCGGTAATGCTTATTTCGTCATGATTACAATGCAAGATTATACTGACATTACTACATTTTTCCTTTTATTCGAACACGTTGATCCATTCCTTTTTGGAGTGTTAAAATTAATTCATTGACAATGAAATCGTAAAAGGAGTCTTTCGCCATGTTTTAAATGCTTGTTTTTTGGACAGTTATGTCGGTGATAAATTATATCCTGTACGTAATATGATTTTTGATTTTCATATATATATATATATAGAGTGAATTGGGCAACTAAATATAAATTTACGTATCACAACTTAATACTTCTCTCTTTGAAATAAACTAGATGAGTTGATAAACATTACAAACAAATGCTCTCTTATATTTAAATATTTTTCCTTCTTAAACATATATAGTCTTATAGATACACAAAGAATAACATATTAATTAAGTACAAAGAAATGATATTTTATGTTTGTTAATAGACCAACATATTCTAAAAACATTTTAACCATGAAATTTGAAAAACAACATTAATTTCTTTAATAAATTTACGAGGTTGAAAGAATATTTATGGGAAAAGAGAAGCACAAAAATGCTGAGAGGAAAAAAACTATTCAAAATGCAAGACGGTTGAAGATGATTTGAAGCATTTTCATATGTACTATTTACCGAAAGGTCATTAATCATCCAAACAATTTATGTTGAAGCTTAAAATCATTACATTTAATTTGTGACTCATACTTTCCATCTAATTAACACGTTAATTTAATCAAAAAATTTCGCTATCGAGATCTTAATGCACCCTCTTGTTTGACAACCACAAAAAGATGCATGATTGATGTGTATTGTGTACGGAAGAAAACTTTAATTTAGTGATTGAAAGTTTAATTAAGACTGAGCCTTTGATGGTCTGAAATTATATAAATATATAATCTATACAATTTACTATGTATATCTATGCTTTCTTTTGGAACGTGAGACTATGAAAACCATTGATATATGGGTATTTCAGATTATAGGGTTTTCAAATTAGGGATTATCTTCAGACCTTTAAATTTCTGAATAAGTATTGTTCTTCCTATTTGACAAAAAAAAAAAAAAAAAAAAAAAAAAAAAA
>Ga0041059_1000887_pt1 | contig 23635 bp, 16 predicted proteins | sample AraColnosormetaG_FD_56232 | JGI IMG/M metagenome (GOLD analysis project Ga0041059, IMG submission 56232) | Arabidopsis roots microbial communities from North Carolina, USA - Col MF nosort | ecosystem: Host-associated > Plants > Roots > Unclassified | place: USA: North Carolina | collected... | reverse complement strand
AAAGTTTCATATAGCACTATAATTATCTAAAATTCGGATCTCGATCACAATCCACATAAAATAAAAGTTAAAGTTATATTTCTCATTAAACTGAAAGTTCAAATTTTTGGGGATACAACATGTATCTTCTTAGAAAGTTTTATATAGCATTATAATTACCTAAAATTCGGATCTCGATAACAATCCACACAAAATAGAAGTTAAAGTCATGTTTCCCGCTAAATTGAAAGTTCGAATTTTTGGAGATACGACCGATGTCTTCTTAGAAAGTTTCATATAGCACTATAACTACACAAAATTCGGATCTCGATTAGAGTCCACACGAAATAGAAGTTAAAGTCATGTTTCCCCCTGAATTAAAAGTTCAAATTTTGTAGTTTGTCTTTGGTTTATTCTGCTTGACCTATGCCAAACCAAAATCCAATAGATTAAACCAAATTAAAACCTGCTTCGAGTTATCCAAACCCAAAATAAATACTAGTTTCAAGAATCCCAAATCGATAAATTTAAGGTTTTTGTAAAGATCAGGTTTTTGTTAGTTTCTCGTTTTAAGTCGTGAAATGCTTGTCAATTAAAGACATCACAAGAGATTTCTGATTTTTCTGGTGTTGGGTTTTTAGAAAGTTTTCAACTTTGATTTAATTTTTTTTTATTGAAGAAGTAAGGAGTGAAGTCATCGGTATTGCCTAACACACTACAAAATTTTGTTAGAAGAGATGCTAGATCAAATTTTCTATCTGATTAAAAAAAAAAAGAGGGTTCTTAGAATTCTCAATTTGGGAATTCTTGAAATTGGAATTTAGTTTGAGTTGGTTGGTTTAACTCGAGTCGAGTTTTAATTGGTTTAGCATTGGATTCAACAAAGTAAACCAAAGATAAACTACAAAATTCGAATATATGGAAACTAAAGGATTTGAACTTTCAATTTAGTAAGAAACTGGACTTTAACTTTTATTTTGTATGGACTGGAATCGAGATCCCAATTTTATATAGTTCTGGTACTATAGAAAACTTTCTACAAAGATACACGTCGTTTACCTCTTTTTTAGTAATAGTAACTAGTAGGAAATACCAGAAAATAACCATTTAAAAAAAACAATTTCCATAAAAATATACAATTGTTTTCGTGTTTCTTAAAATCACTAAATCAAAACATATTTCCATGTTTGTTTTTGTTATAAAAAAAAATAACTAATGAAAAATGTTAAGTGTTTTATAATCAGTTTTAGAAATTTTCTAGTTAAATGAATAAATGGACTGATTCCGTGACAAACGGAGCTGGCTTACATGTCCTGTTTTATCAACATCAAAACTTACTCCCTCGCCATTATTACTCTTTTTGTTTTGCAGAAAGGAAGAGGAATTCGTGTCTACGATCGCCACACATGTTAAAAATGCCCTAAGCAAAATTACGCCGCAAAGAGGAGAAAACCCGAAACCACAGAAAGGAGCAGGAAACCCTAAGCCCCAAAAAATTCTTAGCAGAGCAGCAAACATTACTGAACCAGAGGATCAACGCCTTAAGCAACTAGCAGTAAAGTTGAATGTGGAGTGCAATGACAACGAAACTCGTATTGTTGAAGTCGTAGGGATGCCCGGAATCGGCAAAACCTATCTCGCCAAGAAACTCTTCGCCAAGCTTAAGAAGAAGATCAACCATTGTGTGTTCATCGAGTTCAAGCGTGAGATGTCAGCGGAGCAAGGATCAGAGTGGCTACAGAAGAGACTTGTGGAAGGTTTGCTGGATATTCAAGATTGCACCGATACAAATGCACTTGAGGTTTGGAAGGATAGCTTAATCGACAAGAAAGTCGTGATTGTTTTCGATGATGTGAGTGACAAAAAACAGATATCCGAACCACTTAAGGGTATCTGCGACTGGATTAAGAAGGGGAGCATGATCGTCATCACGACACGGGACAAGTCATTGACTGAGGGATTAGTCACTGATCTTTATGAAGTCCCTGGGTTGAATGAGAGAGACGGCTTAGAGCTCTTTAGGGCTCAAGTCTGTTGTAATATTGAAGGAAATTTCATGGAGCTATCTAGAAAGTTTGTGGATTTTGCACGAGGCAACCCCTTAGCTCTCGAGGAATTCGGTAAGGAGCTTCGCGGGAAAGACGAGGCTCACTGGGAAACAAGACTTGGGACACTGGCACAGCATTCCAATCCAACGATCAGAGAGAAGCTAAGAAGCTCTTATGATGAACTAAACGAGCAGCAGAAGGATGCGTTTCTTGATATAGCTTATTTCTTTAGGTCACAAGATGAGAGCTACGTTAGAAGTTTACTTGATTCTTATGACCCTGAATCCGCGGAATCTGGTCAAGAATTTAGAGACCTCGCAGACAAATTCTTGATTGGCGTGTGTGATGGTCGAGTTGAGATGCATGATCTATTATTTACAATGGCCAAGGAGATTGTTGAAGCTACTGCAGAGAAATCAAGATTGTTGCTGTCGAGTTGTGCAGAGTTGAAAAATAAAGAGGTGAGACTGAGATGACAAAAGTTAAAAACGTTTTATGTTGGCTGATTCATATATATGTGTGTTTTTGCAATAACTTGTTGTAGTTGTCTCTTGATCAACAGGGAAGAGACAAGGTTAGAGGAATTGTTTTAGACATGTCTGAAATGGAGGAAAAGCCCTTAAAGAGAGCAGTTTTTGTCGGTATGAGCAGTCTACGGTACCTGAAAGTCTACAGTTCTCTTTGTCCTACTCACTCTAAAACTGAGTGCAAGTTACACTTACCTGATGGACTTGAATTTCCAAAAGATAATATTGTCCGATGTCTTCACTGGGTGAAATTTCCAGGGACAGAACTTCCACCAGACTTTTACCCCAATAATCTCATCGATCTTAGGTTACCTTACAGCAATATTACCACTCTATGGAGCTGTACTAAGGTTTGTATTTCTCCAGTCAATTTAATTGGACTTGCATAGTGTATGAGACTTATGGTGTTAAATTTTGTTTGGTTGTCGCAGGTTGCACCTAATCTGAAGTGGGTTGATCTCAGCCACTCGAGTAACTTGAATTCCTTGATGGGTTTATCAGAAGCACCAAATCTTTTGAGATTAAATCTTGAAGGCTGCACAAGTTTAAAGGAGTTACCTGATGAGATGAAAGATATGACGAATCTTGTTTTCCTGAACTTAAGAGGATGCACAAGCCTCTTGTCTCTACCAAAGATCACTACGAATTCCTTGAAGACTCTCATTCTTAGCGGCTGCTCAAGCTTTCAGACATTTGAGGTGATTTCAGAACATCTAGAGTCTCTATACTTAAACGGCACAGAGATAAATGGACTTCCTCCAGCCATTGGTAATCTCCATAGACTTATCTTTTTAAATTTGAAAGATTGCAAAAATCTAGCGACTCTTCCTGATTGTCTTGGGGAGCTTAAATCTCTTCAAGAACTCAAACTCTCTCGCTGCTCAAAGCTCAAAATTTTCCCCGATGTTACGGCGAAAATGGAAAGTTTGCTGGTTTTACTGCTCGATGGGACATCAATAGCAGAGTTGCCATGCAGCATTTTTCACTTATCTTCTCTGCGACGTCTATGCTTAAGCAGGAATGATAATATCCGCACCCTTCGATTTGACATGGGTCACATGTTCCATCTGAAGTGGCTTGAGTTAAAGTATTGTAAGAATCTCACATCTCTTCCCATACTTCCACCAAATCTTCAGTGCTTAAATGCACATGGCTGTACTTCACTAAGAACAGTCGCCAGCCCGCAAACCCTTCCTACACCAACAGAGCAGATTCATTCCACCTTTATTTTCACTAACTGTCACGAACTAGAACAAGTCTCAAAGAATGCTATCATTTCTTACGTTCAGAAAAAAAGCAAATTGATGTCAGCTGATCGATATAGTCCGGTATGAATCCTCTGTTTCTCAAATTATCTATCTATCCTCAAACATCCACATTTTATGATTTTCATTGTGCATTACTTTTGACTTTCAGGATTTTGTTTACAAATCCTTGATTGGTACTTGCTTTCCGGGATGTGAGATACCTGCATGGTTTAATCACCAAGCACTGGGATCAGTCTTAATCCTGGAACTTCCTCAAGCTTGGAATTCAAGTAGGATAATCGGGATAGCTCTATGTGTTGTAGTCTCGTTTAAGGAGTATAGAGACCAAAACAGCAGTCTCCAAGTGCAGTGCACGTGTGAGTTTACGAATGTATCCTTGAGCCAGGAAAGCTTCATGGTTGGTGGCTGGTCTGAACAAGGCGATGAGACACATACGGTTGAGTCAGACCATATTTTCATTGGCTACACCACTTTGCTTAATATAAAGAACCGTCAACAGTTTCCATTAGCTACTGAAATTTCCCTTCGATTTCAAGTGACAAATGGTACAAGCGAGGTCGAAAAATGCAAGGTGATAAAGTGTGGCTTCTCTTTGGTGTATGAGCCTAATGAAGCTGATAGCACATCTTGGAAGGAAACTCCAAGGATGGAGGATAATAGACAAGACCGGAGAATCTCTTTTAAAACTGGAGAAGGTGATGACTGCCCCATTGCAACTCCAACAACAGCGGATTCTAAGAAGGGCAATAGTTTGTTCAGTTACTTTCTGGGGAGAGATACATCTATTACAAAAAAAGGGTAATAACACGGTCATGAGCTTAACCGCAGTGCAACTCAAACAAAACATCACATTTTCTTTGAAGCTTTGTTTCAAGATACTTGGGTATGGAATATAAATTACTCTAAGTTTTAAGATTCCGAAGCAGATTGACGTGGGTATGAGGAAGTACAGCCAAATGAAGTTTCAGAACGAACAAGTTGAAGTAGAGCATTTTCCCGGAAATGAGCAAAAGGCTAACATTTTGAAAAATGCACTTGGAAGAATCAAATTTAAGGAGACGAGAGATGTCGTTGGAGTTCAAGATGTGTGAAAGAAGATTTCAAACTTAAGGTGGAAAATGTTGACTTTTAAGCTTAAAGATAGCTTGAGTCATAACTTATCCTAATCCTACCAAGTTATATATACTGTTTCTAAATAATTGTTTAAGAGTTATCTAAATATGTTACCTAATGAGATTAGGTATTGTTGAGACTTCTATAAGGAGATGCCAAATTGTGGCATAACTTTTGAGTTTTGAGAGATTGTGAGAATTTTAGTTTTTTTGAGTAATTTTATAAAGCAATAAAAGAGTGAGTCTTTTATAATTACAATGTTTTATTCTGTGTTTAATTCAATAATTTTGAAACGGATTTCATTAAATTCATTTAGATCGTTGAGAATTCTAGCTGTTGTTGAACTCTTATTTATCAACTAACAGTAGCTTGTCATCCACAGAGACAAATCGAGCAAGAGAAAGACAAGAGTCATATCCACAATCCAAATGGACTAAAGTCTAAAACTAACCCCATCTTCCTATACCTATCTTTTCTTATAGCATAGATAAAAAATATTATTTAACATCATTTTTTATAAAGTTTTACTATGTATTTATAGAGGCCTAGATCTAAAACTTTTTAGTTACTAAAAAAAACAAAAAAACAAAGGTATTAATGATAAAAAAAAATTAAATAGCATTTCTGTAAAATCATATTGGAAATGAAAATTTCTAACAATTCTTCCTTTGATATTAGTAAGATGCTCAAATAATCTTGTAACTTTTTGCGTTTTGTAAATAAACTCCAAAAAGTAGGAGAATGAAAAAACTCGGCAATCGAACCCAACCATGGCGAGATCGTCCACTGTCAATTTAAAAACGCATTTCTGCCAGCTAGCTCTTCGACAAAGTCTCGTTCGTTTTAGGTATTTTATTTTCCTTATGACTTTTACAACCACGTCGCTCATTCAAGTGCGACAGCCACGGATTAATGAATTAAATCTAATGAAAATATCAAGTTGCCATTTGATTAATTTGTAAAAGAAAAAAAAAAACTAATGTTGTCTTACTAGACGATTCAACTTGCAATGACCTCGGAACAACCCAATTAGGACTGTTCGCCGGCTTCTCGCCATGGCGACTTTATCCTCTTCTTCTTCGGTAGAACTGCCACCGCAACATACAGTTTTCATCCTTTATAACGGATCACGCATGGGATTCATCTACCATCTCATCATGGCCTTGGAAAAAAAGAACATTAACGTCTTTGTGGGCTTCAATGGATGCATATGCGAACCAGTAGAAAGACTATCGAACAGAATAGAGTCGATAATCGTTCTGGTTATCTTCACCAGCAGGTACACAGAATCAAAATGGTGCTTGATGAAGCTGGTAGACATCAATAAATGTGCGGAGAAAGACCATCTGGTGGCTATTCCGATCTTCTACAAGTTGGATCCCTCCACCGTCAGAGGCCTGAGCGGACAGTTCGGTGATGCATTCAGGGATCTGAGAGAAAGTACTGGATTAATGGAAAAGTGGAAGGAAGCTTTGAAGTCGATTTCCGACAGACCGGGTATCAGGGTGGATAAGAGCAGGTAACTTATTTTGCCCAAGTGGTTGAGATAGTAAACCAAATTAAGCTCGATGGGATTTCAGGAAGGTTTTGATCTTATTGGTTATTTTCCTAACTGGTGTTGCAGCCCCAAGGCCAAGAGAATCGAAATAGTTGTGAAGAAGGTGTTGAGCAGAATTCCATCGGAGGGAAGCCATAACGCTTCTGTAGATCCATTAGAAAATAGTGACACTCGACTAACTTCCTCGGGCGAAGAAAATAGGACTTTTGGAATCAAAGAAAGACTGAAAGAATTTAAAGACAAGTTGGATCTCAATAAAATGAGAAGTCAGCTAGGAATGGTAATAGGTTGTCTTTTGGTTCTCTTTTTTGTTCTGAAACAAAGTGCTTATACGAGCACACGTTTAATGTAAGTATTATTTTCTGCAAAATTCATTTGCTCCTAAAATTTATTGCTGGAATAGAGAACTTTATGTTTTCTCTCACTTTCTTACTAGAGGTGAGGGCGGTGCCATCGGTGCCATCAGTGCCATCGATAGAATTGCGGACAATGTACCAAAAATACGGGAGTACGTTCCTGAAGAGGGAACAGAGAAACCAAGAGACACATATACTGAATTTCATACTGGTAAATATGGAACAAAGCCCGAGAGATCTTCTTCTGACGTTAAAACAAATGCCGATCTCCTTGATAGGTACTTATGGAGACACTTTGGTTTTTTCTAAACCTTTTATCCTTTTTAAAACTTAACCAGACAGTATGTTGTATCTTTTGGTGTAAAGAACTTTCACTGACACGCGAATGGACGGTAAAGTCAAGCCACCGAAATTTCAAGTTTTCATCAATTTCCGCGGAGATCAGTTGCGCAACAATTTCGTCGGCTATCTCGTTGATGCACTTCGAAGAAGTGAGATCAACGTTTTCATAGATAATCAGGAGCAAAGAGGTGAAGACCTCAACACTCTTTTCAAGAGGATCGAAGATTCTGGTATTGCCATAGTTGTGTTTTCGAGTAGGTACACAGAATCAAAATGGTGCTTGGAAGAGCTTGTGAAGATTAAAGAACGTGTGCACCAAGGCCTTCTCAAGGTGTGATCAATAAACATGATGTTATTACTTACTATTAAAGGGTGCATATTATACATCTATTGATCACATATTACTAACTTTGGGAATATGGTTACTCTCTATCACTAGGTGCTTCCCATCTTCTATAAGGTGACTCCAACCAATGTGAAAAGACCTAAGGGAGAGTTTGGTGACCATTTCAGAGATAAAGAGTACATGTACGAGTCTGATGAGCCTATGATAAAGCGATGGAAAGAGGCGATCGTGTTTATCTCCCATAGGTTTGCCCTGACTTTGGATGAAAAAAGGTACTAATGTCTATCTATACTTTTAATATTATGTTTTGTTGAGAGGCGAAAGAAATCTCTAATCTATAAACAAAAGTTTGACATGTTTCAACATATATGCATTTACTTAAGTAGTTCCTCGGAAATGTTAGACACATCGTTACATATGTATGTGCACGCTCGTGTGTGGAATTTGAAAGAACTCATCTCGACCTTTTTAACAAAGTGTAGCAGCGCATTGGAGATTGATTTTGTTGAAACTATCGTCAAGGAGGTCTTGAAAATTCTACAAGCCATATGCAAAGTGGAAAGTAGCCAATCCTCTTTTTGTGCGGAGAAAGCCTGAAGCTCAATTTTGATGGTAAAGAATCACACATGAAGATCACCAAAAGGTAATTCAATACGTAAATTTTATTTACCTTTTTTTAACAGCACAAATTTTATTTTACTTAAACCGAGTAATTTCTTATCAGTAAATTATGGACTTAAGGATTCTGGTTATGTCTCTTTGTAAAAAAAAATCTTTATAAGTAAAAACTTGAGAGATCATTGTTTCTTTGTCATTTTACCAAAAGTCTGATCATTGATTCTTTAAATGATATTGGGGTTAGCTTCATTTTGAAATACCACAGTTATATCCAATAGTATATTACCATCTTCTTTAAGCTGCTCATCTTCTCATCTTCTTCTTAGCATTTGTTTTTTTTTCTGGGCTGTAAAAAGTATTTTTTGTTGCTTAATAAATTCAAAACTAAAACAAAAATTAAGTAAACAAAATAACATCTGATCTGAGTTTCTAGCACTAACATTTCCCTCCCCCCTCCCTAGAACGGAAGCTTAAGAAGATTCTTTAACATAGTATTCGAACACCATTGATTCAAATGTAGTTTCTCTTAAGCAGCCTTCTTGATTCATTCCTTTTATCTTCTTTATAGCCTCCGTACGTTTGATACTCGTGCAACCAGATAGATTCAGAAATTGAAGATTCTTTAGCCGATCCGTGTGTGGGATGCTCTTCAAGCTTGTACAACCTTGAAGATCTATTTTCTCAAGATTACACGCTTTCGCGAGTTCGTCAACTTCAAGTAGTTTCTGAGAGTGGCTAAGATTTATCATCTTTAATTTGGCTAGGCTCTGCAAAACAAAACAAAGCACATAAATAGCTTAACTAAAAAAAAAAACAATTTGCGGTTCTCTCGGAATGTAACCTTTACCTTAGTTCCAACACAGAGACTTTGAAGCTGACTATAAGGCATATTGAGTTCAACAAGGTGCCGAGTGTCAAAATCTTGAGGCAACGATTGCAACGGATACTTCTCCCAGTGGAGTAGCCTGAGCTCATAAGGCAAAGAGCGAAGTTCCTTAGTAAGACGAAGTTCTTGAGCAGTTTCGGAGTGTGTACTATAGATCTTCAACAGTCTAAGATTATACATATTCTCAAACGCCATAGGATTAACATCAAAGGTTAATTTTGTTGTGTCAAGAAAAATCCCTTCAATAACTTCATTCCCCTGAAAAACCGAATAAATCGACCTTAAACAATTTAAATAAACATTGTTATAGATAACAGAATGTATCACCTACCTTAGATTTATCATTTTCTAGTAATAATCTGATTCTTGATGGTTCCCAGTGTCTGCGACGCCTCGAAGTCTGGTTGATGAATTCACGGGCAGCATCTTGAATAAAACCTTGCATCTCCACTCTTTTTTCCTTTGAGATCGTCAGTAGAGACCGCTCAGCAAGACGGTCAATCCCAACGTGTGGAAAGAACCCACACCCTTCAAGTATTCGCATTACATCGTCACACGGTTCACCATTAAAGAAACACGCAATGTCCAAGAATATACTTCTCTCATTGTCGTTAAGTGCATCATAGCTGCTTCTGAATAAACTGAGTATTTCTTGGGGGGGACATTGCCTCATCTTCTCAAACTCCTCCTCCATTTCTTCCGGCTTCTTTTTCTTCTCCAGCTCTCTCCCATAGAAGCATAGAGCCTTAGGATTTCCACCAGCATATCTAGCAACCTTCTTTGATACGTCCATTAATTTAGCATCACTTGGCCCTTCTTTATGGAACGCGGTCCGGGCGAATAACCGTACAGCTTCTTCCTCGTTCAGACTCGGAACTTCGAATACATCCTCGACCTGGCACTGATGAAGAACTTGTTTATCTCTGGATGTTAGGATTATTACACTTCCAGGGCTAACCCCTTCAATTCCTCCAAGGAAAGACTCGAAATCCATCAGGTTGCGCACATCATCAAGAACAAAAAGAACTTTCTTCTCGCGTAACTCTTTGAATGAGAGGATTGGTCCCCTAATGGATCCACCTTTCGGAACCTTCTTCAAATGCTCTTCCCGCAGTTTGTACGGACGTCCCTTATGATATTCTTTGTGGAAGTCTTCCACAAAGAACGAAGCATCAAAGTCTTTAGACATCTGCTTAAAGGCTGCTTCTGCAATGGTGGTCTTGCCTATGCCAGGCATACCCCATAACCCTAGGTAATAGAATTTAAGAGATTGCTTGCAAAGCAATTTTTCTATCTCCAGCAGCCTCGAGTAGATTCCGATCTTACCTGTTGCATCCAGCACTTCACGTACATCAGCAACAATCTTTTCTACAAATTCGGAGTCTCTGCACAAATTTTCCAAAACAAAGGTCAACTTTTTCACAATAAAAAAAATATTTTCTTCTCTAGAAGGTACTTAAAAGATTCTACCAAAGGATGGCTATAAAAGGTTAAAAGATTCTGTTTTCTAGGGATGTTAAATTAGTTTCAATATTTTTCTTAAAAAGTTAAATTTACAGTGAAAATAGGGATGCACTAATGTACACAGATTTTTTGATGAATAAATTTTACCTTCATAAAAAAAAAAGGTCACCATAACATATAAAACTCTATAAATACAGCTAGTCACAAAAATACAATTAAAAAAAAAGTAAGCCGTTATACCTAACGCTTTTAGCTCAATTAGTCAAATTAAAAAATTTGTTCACTTTATCATCTATTAGTAGCTCTGTTTCATATTATAAGATATCTTAGCCATTTTATTTGTTTCACAATATAACATGTTTTCTAACAAAATTTGTAAGTTTCTACGCAAAAACAAAATCCATACTAGTTTGTTACTATTTATATTTCAGTAATTTTTTCATTAACTAGTTCTCTTTAACTAAACATTAAATTGTATGTAACGTAAAAAGTTATAAAAAAAATGGCTAACTAGTCTCCTCCCCACTGGCATTACTTTAACGATTCCAAACTTAATGAAAAGTGTATATTGATCAGATTTGGACTTACTCTTGTTGAAGATTTAATTCATGACCTGGTAAGCTGGCCGTTTGAATCAGACAGTCTCTCCATTTGGCTACCTGGTCGTACGAGTAGTTATTCTGATGTTGGGTAAAGGCTACACCGAATCTCTCCGTCTGTTGCTTCACCATTGATTCAGTGACGCCACCATAGTAAACCGGAACAATCACAAGCCCATCATCTTTTCGCTCCAGAAACTCCACGAGTGTATCTAAGCACTGTTTCGACAACGCGTAATCCTCTGAGAAGACCACCACAAAGACTTTACACCCTTCATTGGTTTTCCGCGGCGTCACCACGTCAGTGCAGTCTCCACCAAGGCAAACGGAAACACTCCTGCGGCGGAAAGCGGCCGAGAGATGACTCACAAAAGAATTGCGCGTTTCGATTCCACTGAAGTCGATAAATACTTCATCCGCCTTTGAAGTCGCCATTGATTTTCTTACTTTTTTCTTGTATTTTCTGTGCTTGTGATATAAGTATACAAACATGTGGGTCCCATAAATGTAAATATTCATATTATTTCTGCTTTTCAATTTTAATTTTATATTAATGTAAACATTTTTTATTTTGAATTTCGTGTTTTTCTTCTTTCCGTGACTTATAGTTTTTGCTACTCCTTTTTCCACTAGCATTGTTATATGACTAAAATTAGATAGATCAAACCAAATCGGAAAGTAAAAAAAAACGTTTTGAAATGAAGATTTCTACGGAAACATGTTTTCTCAATGCTTTATTTAGAATTACGATGGAAGTGTAAGAAATAAATAATTTAATAACATAAAAATAGATGTGCTTTTTTTATAATTTGAAATAATAATATAAATCTTTCACTGTTTTTTTTGTTACGATTGTTAACTTAGATGAAATTGGTGAAAATCAAAATGATAATTATTTCTAACTAATTATACTTATCTTTAAGTTGGTTAATTAATATTTATATATTGAAATACACCTTATATAAACTACAAGGCTCCGCATACAATGGAAGCTGATGTTGGTTAAGGAGAGTGATCGGCTGGTTCCCGGCCTCCACTTAGCTTTCAAAAGTTTTTGTTTCTAATTTTCTTCTTTCTTTCATTATTTCATTCTTTTATTCTCTTGTTTATGAAGACTTTTTGTTGGACAACAAATTTGAAAACCAAAAAATATTTATGAACTGCAAACCTACCAGTAATAAATCCTTCAGGGACCATTAAACTTTGGTCAATAAACAAGGATTTGATATCAGATTAGCAAGTGGAAGTCTTCCTCATATCCAAAATTCAACCGTAAAAGATTGTCACACACTCTTATATTAGTTTAGAAATCTTCCAATTTTTTATATCGGCTAATTTTAATTGTGTACACCCTTCTCATTCTCATGCTCAGGGTCAGGGCTATATATCAAAACATAGCGTTTATGGGACTGAACATCTATGGGTGACCCAAAAAGCAAAGTTTGACTAAAGAAAGATATTGATTTAGCAAAGTATCAGATTCACCACAAACTCATTGTTTCGCTTAATGCACTTATTTTGTAGAACGTTGCTTACTATCTAGTATCTAGTATACAACTACTTTATATCCATTTTAATACAACAATAAAAGAACCAATCATTTATTGTAAGGTTAATTAGATAGAAAAAAAATATTTATTTAGTGAAAATGTAAGATTATCACTAATCAAAATATTTGGTTAATTATCAACTCAAATAATAAATATGAAATATTTAGTAATAATCTTTAAAAAATCTGAATTTTAAATTGAGAATAATCATTCATTATAGTCAAAATTTAAAATTTGACAACTCAAATTTTTTAAAAAATTTAAAGAATAGCTTGCTACACCTAATCAGATGTCCATGAACTGATTTGTTTGTCTTGCTGAGTTGTCATAGCTTTTTGATCACGTGATAAACTAACTAACATTCGATTATACAAAACTACAACCAAAAGGTGAAATTACGTTTCATTGAACTCTGCTAAAACTGGAGCTTTAGTTGTTTTCCAAATCGGCGTGGGTTTAGTTTACGCCTAGTTTATAAAAATCGTTTAATACTTGTCCATTACTGATAAAACGTATGCATATTCGATGGTCGTCAGTGGCGGACCCAGAAATAATTCTTACCCGGCTCAATATTTTTTTAAAAATTAAATCATATAATTAATTTTATATTAATTTAATACAAACACTATAAATAAATTCATAACCAATTAAAAAAGTAATATAAAAATGTTACGATTTTTGAAAAAATTAAGTAAATATATAAAACAAAAGATATGTATTTAAGTTAAATCAGAAAAAAAAATACTAAAAGGGTCAACAATGAGATTTGAACCTGGGTTGAGGTGTCTACCCTTAAAATTACCAACTGAACTGCTGGAACTTTTAGGCAATCTACATACGAAAATATATATATCATTATTTAAGGGGGGTCAAGTGAACCCCCTTCCCCTTGAATGGGTCCGCCCCTGATGGTCGTAGGTAAAAAGTACACATGGGGAGGTTGGAATTCATCACTGACTCATTAGTCTTGATTTTTTGTTTTAATGCTTGATCAAGTGATTACCTAACTTACGTTTTATTGGACTGTCAAGAAACTGTTAAAAAATGGAGCTTTAGGTGTTTAACTTACAGTTAACTAAACGTATTAGTAATTGTCCGTTATTGAACGTATTACGAACATATTCGATGGTCGTAGGTAAAAACTACACATGCATGCACAACTTGGAGTTCATCGTCAGTACTCATTTGTCTTGATTTCTTATCATTCTTGTTTGATCACGTGACTACGTAAGTAGGTAACTCGCACAAAACGAAGTTTTATTAGGCTCTGTAAAATAAAATATTAATGATCTTATATATATATATATATATATATATATAATATTTAACTTTTGTGTACTAATTAATATAGTTAGTTCATAGGTAATTCTTTTTTTTACAATAAATAGATACTGTTCTATTTATTCTGTTATACTAGAAAATTATTAGCATTTCATTTTATGTGCTCTACATAGAATTTACTACTAATAGTTGATTATTGCGCTACGTCAGTTTTCAGATTTTTTTTGTTTGCTTTATTTAGTGTTATGTTTTGATAAATGTAAATTTAAATTATTTAATCATCCATTTATATAATCAGCAAATATTCACAGAGGATTGCCAAATAATTTCTACAGGCAAATTTGCCAGTTACTCGTTGGAAGTTCAAATTTTCAAAATAATCATGTGGTAATCTAACTAACATTCGACTATACAAAACTACAAACTAAAGGTACAAATTACATTTTCTTGGGTTCCATAAAGAGAATGTTAAACTCGCGCGCTTTTATTTTTTTTCCTCATTTCCTGGTTTTTGTTGATCAACTGAGAATTTTATAAGTGACTCTTGGTTGGATCTCAGAAATCATAGAAAAAAGGTAGAGATCGTGGAATTGAGGAAACTGCCTTATTTATTAAAAGTTTTATGTAGAGGTTGTCCATTACATATAAAACGTATATGTAACAATCACCTATGTAGAAGTCGATCGTTAGATCATTGTAGTTTTAATAGTATGTTAAGTTTCATGGGTTTTCCAACTCAAAACTAATATGTGGATTATTGTCTGTTGTATATTGTTTAAGTCGCTTCCATTTTTCCAACGTGAGATCTTTCTTTACAGTCATCCCATGAGTTTTATGTTCTCGAAACAAAAAAAAAAACTACAACTCGGCTAGAACCTACTCAAACAATTGTATTACAGTTTCAAATGAATCTCGCTCCAATTTTCAAAGATACCTCTCTCCCTCTTTAATACGACAAAGACAACAAGGTGTAATCTATAGTGGGATCTCAAATTTGCCAGTTACTTGTTGGAAGTTCGAAATTTATAATAATCACGTGGTAATCTAACTACTATTCGATTATACAAAATTACAAACTAAAGGTAAATTTACGTTTCATTGGGTTCAGTAAAGAGAATGTTAATATGGCGCTTTAGGTCTTTTTCCATGTACGGTTTTACTTTAAACGCGTTGTTATATAAATAATCGTCCAATAATTGTCCGTTACTGATAAAACGTATACATATTCGGTAGTCGTCGGTAAAAACTACACATGGATCGGTTGGATCATCGCTGACTCATTAGACTTTATTTCTTGTATTAATGTTTGATCACGTGATTACCTAACTTACGTTTCTTGGACTTTAGTTGTTGTTCGTCCCATATCTTTTGCTCGAGAAGGAGGAAAATTGCAAAACGAAAGAGCAAAGCTACGAAGGCAAAAAGCTTTAGAAGCCTTTCAAAGGAGGCCCTTTGACTGAGCCGTCAACGGCAAAATCCAGAAAACTCTCGATCACATACTCCTCCCTAGGCATTGTTACAAAAATTATCTCTTTGTAATTGTCCATTACAGATAAAAGGTATACATATTTGATGGATGGTCGTAGGTAAAAACTACACATGGACAGTATCTAAGCTCTTGTCTTCTTGATTGCTTGGGGTTCATCGTCAACTTATTTGTCTTGATTTATTGTCATTCTTATTTTATGTTTGATCATGTGACCATCTAAACTCGCCCCAATTCAAGAAGGCAAAATGACGTTTTATTGGGCTCGTATATATTATGCTCAACATATATCTATTAAATTTCGGATACTAATTATTTAAATACATTTATATATATGTAATTCTACATAGGTGATTCTTTCTTAAAGTCGATTGCATTTGTTTCATGTTTACCTTTGTATAACTAGGAAGTGCCCTTTTGGATTTGATTAGTGAACTCCTTCGAGCAGTTAGACCACAAAATATTTAAAAGGTGGTGCAAACTCCCTAGACAACTTAAGATGTTTTATTCACTTTATGTGATGTTTAAATTATGCGACAAGCCGGCATGAACACATGATGATCATATGATGTAACCGTATGGCGCACTAAAAATTTCATGACCAACCCTGATAAGCCCGCATGATGATGTAGCTAGAACCATGGAAGCTCCTATGAATTATGAGACATTATCGAGGCTGATCCACTACAAGGTTTGGGGGGGCTCTTAAGTCTTAAGGCACTGGGATTTGACTGATCAACTGATCTTAGGTTGAACTTTCTCATCGGGAGTGTTGTTAAGTGACTAGAGAGATCGTAATAAGTCCAGAAGGCAGAAGTATCTTTCATAGTGAGTCCATTAAGAGTAAGAAAGCGCATAACAAATTAATTCATCTTATGCATAGATAAGACAACTCCCAAGTAAAAACTACAAGAAACATCTATATGCCAAGTGCCAACATACTCACAGGTATGCGCTCGAGTGGAGATATCTTTATGCCAATCTACTAACCTATATGCATGAGTGACGTGTTGAAGTTAGTCGACGTAGATCTGAATATCCAATGACGTGTTGTTTTAAAAAATATAACTTTTTTATCGGAGGAATGCAATCCAAGCATATATAATCACGTGTTCCCATATTTATAAGACATTGGTGGTGCAATATCAATTGTCACTACAGTTCATAAATCATAATAATTTTAGGATTGATTTTCCTCACCAATCTAAAAGAAAGTTAGCTTTTGCCACTTTGCAAAAAGAAGTAAAAAGAAAACGTTTGTGTCCTTCATTTTGTACAAAAGAAAGGAAAAACAACTCCAACGTTGATGGCGACTTCCTCCTCAAACGTAGTGGTTCACCAGCAGCAGCCGCCGCCGCAACATAAAGTGTTCATAAATTTCCGAGGAGCTGAGCTGCGACACAAGTTCATCAGTCATCTACTGAAAGCCTTGGAGAGGGAAAGAATCAACGTGTTCATAGACACTCGAGAAACAATGGGCACAGGTCTGGAAAACCTATTCCAGAGAATACAAGAGTCGAAGATTGCGATTGTGGTCATTTCAAGCAGGTACACTGAGTCACAATGGTGCTTAAATGAGCTGGTAAAGATCAAAGAGTGTGTGGAGGCAGGGACCTTGGTGGTATTTCCAGTGTTCTACAAGGTGGACGTTAAAATCGTGAGGTTCCTAACAGGATCGTTTGGTGAAAAATTAGAAACATTAGTGTTGCGTCATAGTGAAAGATATGAGCCATGGAAGCAGGCTCTAGAGTTTGTGACCTCGAAGACAGGCAAGAGGGTGGAGGAAAATAGGTATTTATCTCTCTTTATGAAAACTTTACGTTCATAGTATAATACAATCATTCTTTGCCATTAAAACCAAAAAAACTTGACTTTTTATTTTGTCATTTTTCTTTGTAAAGTCTGTGAGTAATAATTTTAATCCGATGATCTCATATGAACATGTAGTACTCCATTAATATCCGAACGGATAAATTTGAAACGCAAGTATTTGTTTTTAGATATGCACTTCTACCATGTGATTTAATTAATTTTATTTTAATTAGAAATACATAACGAGTTTCTAATTTCACGTCTTGTTTTCACATAATTACATATGCACTTCGTTTAGAGTGTGGATATTATTAACATTTGGAAATTAACAATTTAATTAAACTTTTGATATAATTATACGTTTTCTAAAATTTGTAAACGTAATCTTAAAACTATTTACGATTTGCATAGATAAAATAATTATAAAAATATTCATTTTCCTTTATTTATGTTTCGATTTATTTGTTTAACATAATTCTAAACGTCGCATAATACAATTAAATTTCGAAGAACATAATGTCAAGTTTATAACAGTTATTCTAATTTTCGTAGAACATAGTGTTAAGTGTAGAAAACACATTCCACTTTTGGGAGAGTGTAGAGTAAACCATAGAATACTTGCATGTCTGATATTCTAATATTGGTGGTATACACAAAATATAAAATGAGAATCTAACTCGTGTCGTAACGCCGGGTTAATGATATATATATTTTGTTTAAAATGTGTAGTTATCAAAATAGAAAAATATATACAAAGAGTTTAAATATGAAAACCTAACAAAACTGGAAAATAAGGCAGCTGTTAAAACAGAGCATGGCACGAGTTAGGGAACAAAGTATATATGATCTAGTCCGTGGTAGTTCTGCAAGTATGGTCCGACCATGAGCAATCTTTAATTTGGAGAAAAACTAAATAGTTGGACGAGAGGATCAAATTTAACGAAATACAAACTTTTAAATTTATATGCTTGTTAAGTTAAATTTCCTTCTCATTTGGATTTAAATCCATTTTGATTTTATTTATAACATGATTGAACCACTATCTAAACATTTTAGTTGACATGAACGTTAAATAAACTTTTTGTTTCATATGTAATTGAGTAATAAATGTCTACTTAAAAAAAATTTTGAATCAAAATATATGCAAAAAAGTGGATTTTCAGTAATCTATATATTATATGATGATTCAAAGAAATTATAAAAACAAATCAAACAAAAATTATATGAGAACCATTATTTTAAATCTTTACAAAATCCTTTAAATGTCTTTATTATTACTTGTGGAATATCATATGGACATTTTGAATTTTATAATAATTGTGAAATTCTTTTAGTTGTGTTTGGTTGTATGTGTTTGGTTTTATTACTTTATTAGTTTAATGTTCCAAAAATACCACTTAAGTTTTCGTTTTTCAAATATACCACAAAACTAAAATTAAAACTTTTAACCTTCAAAACTAAAACTTAAACCCTAAAATAATCAACCCAAACCTAAAAAGTTAAAATTTTGGACCTTTAAAAATTAATTTATGTGTTTGTGATATTTTTGGAAAACCAAAACTTTTGGTATTATTTTAATAGTTTGTTTGGTAAAAATATCTTGAAAGTGTTATATTTTGAGGAATATAGATACACAAAAGTTGTCATGGTCCTAAATTTTATGAGAAATTCTGCAAAATACAACACTTTCAAGTTTTGTTTCCAAATATACAAATAGAAGGTTTTGATTTTCATAAAATAACACAAACACAAAAATTAGTTTTCAAGGGTTCATAATTTAAAATTTTAAGTTACGTTTGGGTTAACTTTTTCTTAACATTATGGTATTGGGAATATGGTTTAGTGTTTATGTTAATAATTTAGTTTCGAAGGTTAAAAATTTAATTTTAGTTTTGTGGTATTTTTGGAAAACAAAAACTCAAGTTTGATATTTTTGAGAATTGCCCAAATTTTATTGACCATCCAGGTTAGGTGATATGTAAAAGAGTTAGAGTATCACATGTCCACATATATTACTAACTCATTGAAAATGCATTGTGTAAATTATGGTTAATAACATTGGTACGTAAAATTTTCTGCATAATTCAAGCTAGTTATTACATGTATTATTAGTTTTCTGTATAATTCAAGCTAGTTATTACATGTATTATTAGTTTTCTGTATAATTCAAGCTAGTTATTACATCTATTAAGCATTATTACATGTATTCTTTCTTTTGTTTCGTTATTAAATAAATCTAAGAAAAATTGACTGACTATTATTATTTGTCTCTCTCTCTCTCTTATTTGGAAGCGACGAGGGTGCGGAGGTTGAACAAATCGTGGAGCATGTAAAGGAAATCCTAAGAACAATTTCAGGGGAGATTCCACGAGGAAGAGAAAGTGAATCGCCGAGAGGAGAAGGAGAAGGAGAAGCAGAGCCTAAGACTACTCCTTCAGATGATTCTCTACTCCATGGGATTGAAACAAGGGTAGAGCAACTAAAAGAGAAGCTAGAGTTGAAATCTGAAAATGTCACTCGCTTTATCGGCGTTGTTGGGATGCCTGGAATAGGTAAAACGACTCTTGCCAAGAGACTATTCAGTGAATGTGGAAAACATTTCCTGCATAAGATGTTTCTAGATGACGTGAGCCAGAAGCCAGAGCCTTTTTTAGACGAGACGCTGCACACGGACCTATTGCTCGGGTTATGGAAGAGCAAAAACAATGGGAGAGATGGAAATAGAGCCAAGTTATCGATTGACTACATAAAGACTCAACTACAAGGAAAAAAAGTTTTTGTTGTTCTTGACAATGTGGGTGACAAGAGTCAGATAGATAAGATTCTTGGTGGGTGTGACTGGATAAAAGCAGGAAGCAGAATTGTGATCACAACGAGCAGCAAATCGGTGATTCAAGGACTCAACAGCACTTATCTCGTCCCGGGGCTGAGTAGCTGTGATGCCCTAAACCATTTCAACTATCACGCGTTTTCTGCTAGTGACGGTTTCTACCAGCCAAGTTTCACGGATCTTGCAAAACAGTTTGTGGATTACTCTATGGGACATCCATCAGTTCTCAAGCTGCTTGCTCGTGAGCTTCGTAGTAAAGACGAGAGTTACTGGAAAGAAAAGCTTAGTGCTCTTGCTAATAGCCCAAGCAACACGATTCAAGATGTTTTGAGAATACCTTATGACGAGCTTAAGGAGCAGCACAAGATCGTGTTCCTCGACATTGCCTATTTCTTCAGGTTTGAGAATGAGAGTTACGTGAGGAGATTGCTTGGTTCTTCGGCTCACGCAGATGCGAGTGAAATAACTGATCTAGCCGATAAGTTTTTGATCGACATTAGTGGCGATCGTGTCGAGATGAATGATCTGTTGTATACTTTCGCGATAGGTCTGAATTCGCAAGCATCCTCTGAAAATACAACAAGTGAGCGTAGGCTCTCAAAGCACTCTGAGATTGTTGATGTTCTCATGAACAAAGCGGTTAGTAAGTTTAAGCTCTATATTATTACCAACACAAATCTGTTAAGAGTATAGCACACTCCACTAAGTCGCAACCAAACTCTTATCTTTTTTTGCCACTTCACTTATTACTATTTTACATTTTCCCAGGAAGCAACCAAGGTCAGAGGAGTTTACCTTGACATGTTCGAGGTAAAGGAAATGGGCTTAGACAGTGACACGTTCAACAAAATGGATGATCTCAGATACTTGAAGTTCTACAATTCTCATTGTCATAGAGAATGTGAAGCTGAAGACAGCAAACTAAACTTCCCCGAGGGACTCGAGTTCCTGCCGCAAGAGCTTCGATATCTTAACTGGCTTAAATATCCGGAGAAGAACCTTCCTATAAATTTTGACCCAAAGAATCTTATCGACCTCAAGCTGCCTTATAGTCAGATTGAGCAGATTTGGGAGGAGGAGAAGGTATATATAATTTTTATGCATACCAAAGATTAATGCTATAACATCATAACAAGAATGTTGCATTTTGATCACAGGATACATCCAACTTACAGTGGCTGGATCTGAATCATTCAAGTAAGCTGCACTCATTATCGGGTTTATCGCGGGCTCAAAAGCTTCAAAGTATAAACCTTGAAGGCTGCACGGGACTGAAGACGCTTCCTCAAGTGCTGCAGAACATGGAAAGTCTCATGTTCCTGAATCTGAGAGGATGTACGAGCCTCGAGTCTCTTCCAGATATAACATTGGTTGGTCTAAGAACTTTAATCCTCAGCAACTGCTCAAGGTTTAAGGAATTCAAGCTGATTGCAAAGAATCTTGAAGAATTGTACTTAGATGGCACTGCCATTAAGGAACTTCCTTCAACAATCGGAGACCTCCAAAAGCTTATCTCGCTGAAACTGAAAGACTGCAAGAATCTGTTGAGTCTCCCTGACTCTATAGGAAACCTAAAAGCTATTCAAGAAATAATACTCTCTGGTTGTTCAAGCCTTGAGAGTTTCCCAGAAGTTAACCAAAACTTGAAACACTTAAAGACTTTACTACTAGACGGAACAGCCATAAAGAAGATTCCTGACATTTTGCATCACCTATCTCCTGATCAAGGCCTGACATCTTCCCAATCAAACTGCCATTTGTGTGAATGGCCGCGTGGAATCTACGGATTATCGTCAGTGCGACGTTTATCTCTGAGCAGTAATGAGTTCAGAATCTTGCCGAGGAGTATTGGTTATCTCTACCATCTAAACTGGCTTGACTTGAAGCACTGCAAGAATCTTGTCTCTGTTCCAATGCTTCCACCAAATCTTCAATGGTTAGACGCACACGGCTGCATTTCATTGGAAACGATTTCCATCCTTTCAGATCCTCTTCTGGCGGAAACAGAGCATTTGCACTCCACATTTATCTTCACTAACTGTACCAAACTTTATAAAGTTGAGGAGAATAGCATCGAATCCTACCCTCGGAAGAAAATCCAGTTGATGTCAAACGCACTAGCTCGCTATGAAAAGGTATTCCCCTTCATTCACAACATCTTTCCTTGCATTTTCTCTTGTTGACACCAACCTTTTTCAGGGATTAGCTCTCGATGTTCTGATCGGAATCTGCTTTCCCGGATGGCAAGTGCCCGGGTGGTTCAATCATCGAACGGTTGGATTAGAGTTGAAGCAAAACCTGCCGCGACATTGGAACGCAGGCGGGCTTGCCGGTATAGCTCTTTGTGCTGTGGTCTCATTCAAGGACTACATATCAAAGAATAACAGGCTCTTAGTTACATGTAGCGGTGAGTTCAAAAAAGAAGACAAGACTTTGTTCCAGTTTAGTTGCATTCTTGGTGGTTGGACTGAACATGGAAGCTATGAAGCCCGCGAGATCAAGTCTGATCATGTCTTTATCGGCTACACCAGCTGGTTGAATTTCATGAAAAGTGACGACAGTATAGGATGTGTTGCAACCGAGGCTTCACTAAGATTCCAAGTTACGGACGGGACAAGAGAGGTTACAAACTGCACTGTCGTCAAGTGCGGCTTTAGTCTCATCTATTCACACACTAATGTTGATCATAGCTTGTGTACAGACAATTATTCTGATGTAACTACAACTACCAGTGGGGGTACAAGCTCCGGTTCAATAACGGACGTTGGAGAAAGTTGTTACCAAAATGGAAGTGAAGAAATCATAGAGGAAGCAATGCTTTTCGCAGCTTCAAGAGAAGTTGAAGAAGAAGAAGACACAGAGAGCTTAGTGACATTAAGCTCACTAATGGGAGAAAGTCCAAAGAGAAGTGAGAAGAAGGTACTGATGAGTGTCCGTAATGGTTCCACTAGAGAGGTAGCGATAGAGAGGGACGTTAACAACGCACATTGCCTTTCGTTTTTAAATGTGTTTAGATTTTGGCGGGATTGACAAGAGAAAAGGAGAGATCAAATCATGAAACAAGCACTTGCATATGTACAGAAAGCAAGAGAGAGAGGACTGTACCGGAATTGCTTCCCGGTTAATGTCCGATCGAAATTCAATTCAACGGCAAGCATTGTTGGTGTATCATCCACGGATCCGTCAAATCATAGTTTTGGGGATAATTTTGATTGGGTCTCCTGCACACAACTATCTTATTCCTTACGTCATTATCTTTTAAGTTGGCAAATATTTTTCTTAAGTTAATTAGTTAATGTTTTACGACCTTTTCAACCTAAAAAATGAAACACGAACTACGAACTGACTAGCCCTAATTCTCCCAATTTGATTGAAAGACTCTCCCTGAAACAGAGCACTTTAGGCTAGGTTTCCTACTTTGTTTCTAGCAATCGATTGCTTCGTGGGTAGGTTTTCAAAATCAAAACCTAATATTCACTTTCTTTGGGAATCTCGCGAGTTAATTTACAAGATCACATGTCTCAATGTATCGTAGGGTTTCTGTGTTTTTTTTTTTTTTTTTTTTTTTTTCT
>Ga0041059_1000886_pt1 | contig 23658 bp, 26 predicted proteins | sample AraColnosormetaG_FD_56232 | JGI IMG/M metagenome (GOLD analysis project Ga0041059, IMG submission 56232) | Arabidopsis roots microbial communities from North Carolina, USA - Col MF nosort | ecosystem: Host-associated > Plants > Roots > Unclassified | place: USA: North Carolina | collected... | reverse complement strand
AAAAAAAAAAAAAAAAAAAAAAAAAAAAAAAAAAAAAAAAAAAAAAAAAAAATGCATGCTTAAAAGGAATTGAAGTATAATCATACGATAAAACCTCAGTCTAGACTGAAGTGTTGTTCGTAAAAAATGACAACTAACATTTTTACTTTGAAAGCAGTAAATAGTAGTTTTCCTTTTCATTGCATTAAATATTACTACTGTCTAGATATTTGCATTAATCATGATTTAAATTGTTTAATTTGCTCAATTATTCATCTAACTATATCATTATATTACCTACCTGAGCGCAGATTGTCTCTGTCACATTAAGAAATCTCTAAACACGTGTATGCAGTTATGTGGATGCACTATCAAGATCTCTACATGTGGAATATAAGCAGTTTGGTATTGATGTCCAGTGCCAGGTACTTTTTCTTCTTTTTTTTGTATTCAAAGACTATCCAATATATGTATTATAGCATATTTTTGTACTCCCTCAGGTAATACGTAAAAGATTTAATGTTATAATGCACGTACGTGTGTAAATCAAATGGACAGGTTCCCTTATACGTGTCAACAAGGATGGTGTCAGAAGTGGCAGCTATAGACAAACCTAGCTTATTTGTACCGTCGCCTGAAGTCTACGCAAAAGCGGCGGTGGCGCAGATCGGAATTGGATCACGTTGCTCGCCGTTTTGGGCTCATTCTCTTCAGTGGTTTCTTGTTGGACTTGTACCGGATAACCTTGTTGATACTTGGCGTCTCTCTATCGGACTTCGCAGAAGAAGTTTATCTTAATGATCATATTTTCAAGTTTGTATTTGCTCCTCCACCTTTCGTGGATAAATATATGGCCCATTGGGCCTGACAGAAAAAACTTATAGAACACAATTTGCCCTTTAATAATATTTCAATGTGACATAAAAAAACAACAATATATTTAAGTACGAAACAAATAATTCAAGACCGAACTAGGATGGATGAATCCCTTTTCTTCCTAAACACGACCTCTGTATCCAACCCAAAGCCGTCCACATTTCTTACATGAACCACCTCCGATTGTCGGAATAGTTTCACCAATGCCTCCACACTGAAGAGATCATTGGCTGAATACTTATCCGATCGTGTAGAGAGAGCCACGTGTAAAACACATAAACCTCCAGGTCTCAGTGTCCGTTCGATCTCTCCAACAAACTTGTCCGGATAAAGTGCATGATCAAACACGTTGGAGAATTCAAAATCAAAAGTCTCATCATCGAACGGCTGGTGATGAAAGTCACCTTTGACCACCAACGGCGGATATGGCACCAGATCCATTCCCACCGAGTCGTTTACGCCTACACGTTTCAGGGCCTCCACTTCTTGCCCGACTCGAGCTCCGAGGCAGAGACATTTAGAGTCTTTGGATAAGAGGCCTTGACGTTTCAGATCTTGGAAGAATCTTGAGAACACTTTGATCTTACGGTCCCAGTCTCGTGTCATCCATATCGTACGAAGCCTAGGGTTAAGCGTTTTGTTGAGCTGTCGTTGGATGTAGTAATCGTAAGACGTGTAACCTGGTCGGATCCTGATGAGTTCTTTTTCGGGTTTACGTAGTTGTATAGAGAAGAACAGGATGAGAGGGAGAGTGAGGAAGATAGAGACTAAGACGTATTTCAGAATCGGCTTTGGTTGCTTCATTTCCTCGAATGAGAAATTTGCATACACAAATCTTTCTCTCTCTCTCTCTCTACAGGTGCATGAAAATGGAGGGAAGAAAAAGGTGTACTAAAAGGCAAGGCAAATTGAGAATATCTCAGCTAATGTTTACACGACACGTTCCCAATAGTAATGATTAATTATGTTAAGGTTATTAGTTTAACACTTAAGAGAAATAAAATGAATAATTACAATGAGGATTGAGAAAGTGCGTGTAAAGGCAGCTTTTAATCTTAACCGTCGATTTGCTTAAGTAGCATGCAGCTCATCTGCTAGAGATTACCATATTATAGTGTAAACTGTGAAGTGGGAAGGTGATCATTTCCGATTTCTTCATTTTCAATTGGTATTTGATACCTATGAGTATCTTATTTAGTTATATGTTCTAAATGTACTCGGAGATTTTGGAAAATTCTTCTGTAAACAATATACTAGCTTGGTTCAAACATCTCAAATAAAAATACATTTGTTATGATCTTAGAAATGTTTTCTTTATTTTGATGTGTGAACAAATGTGGAATTACTATTTTGAATCTCTACTGTGTGTGGGTGTGTGTTAAACCTCTATTTTTAGATGCATACATTACTAAGGAGTGAATTATCTATCTTTACATTGCTCCAATATTTCGAAGAAATGATATATCCTTATAATGATCCCAAATAGTTTTCTACCTGTATTTGTCTTGATAAAATAAAATAAAAATTACTTCCACTATTTTAAAGATGATTAGAACGATAATTTTCTTTTAAAAAAAATGGTAGCTAGATAGAAAAAGAAAGCAAATGAGAACACGACATATGTGACTGGATGACTTTTGCTTTGTAGATAAATTAACTTAGCCAAGCGGTCCAAACGTTAAAAAAGTTCAGTTGAATTCAAATTATCAATTATCAAAAAAAGAAAGTTCAAGTTGAATTCAAATATATTAGGCTGACTTTTAAAGTGTGTACGCATTGGCTTAATATTTTATTTTGTTGGTAGATAATACGATTTGCTTAACATTGCCATTTAACGCCAATACTTTCCAAAAGTTAAGTTGAAAGATGAATTGAAATGTTATTATACTTACAACTGTATGTTTTTGTATTAGCCGAAAAGCTGTCGAACAAATTATTGTAACTAATTCCAAACGTTGTTGGTTTAGTCGGAACCACATCACGTATGATTGACCCTTTCGACGTCGGACGACCCATCCAACTTCTATAGTCTACTAACGAAGTCAACCACTCTATGATTACTCTGAACATTCCTTTACCACTAACAATATGATTTAAAACCTCTTTGCACATTCTTATATTGGTCTTTTGTTGTCATCGAATTATTTCATTTTTATAAATGTGCCATTTTGTGTCATTACCTCGATCCACGTTTTGATCGTATCAGATATAGATAATGTATGTTTTAAAAAATGCATAGTGTTTGTTTTCTAAGTTAAACTCCGAGGAACAAGTTTACATTTGGAATCCCATTGGCAAAAAGTTGTCATGACTATGAATATTATATTCGGGAATTCACAATTATGTTTCTTTCTAAGAGAGGATGTTTTAAATCAATTGGAAAGTGTATGGTGTTTCATAATGTTTTCCGTAAATGTAGGGCTAAAATGATTAATTTCTTCCACTAATATTGAGCATGCACGTATAAATAAGCACAAGAAAATACATTCTTGTCTATTGGTGATGGAAGAATCAAGCATGGCTCAAGCTTCTCTTATTTGCCTCCTCCTAAGTTTTTCCATCATAATGCTTTCTAACGCAGCCGGTTAGCTATTCAACTTACGTTATACTTACATATAAACTCTTTTTTTTTTTTGTCAAAGTAAGATTGATTTGAGTTTGATGTGGAATGGTTTCAGACATAAGCATCGACTGTGGATCATCAAGTTCGCACATTGACGCGGACAACAGAACATGGGTGGGAGACACAGACTTTGTTGCCACCGGTTTGACTTCTAAATTTGTACCGTTTAGCAAATTCCCTGCTGAACTAACCACACTCCGGTATTTTCCTACGGGAGAGACCAACTGTTACACCAACATTCCGGTGGAAAAAGGTGGGAAAGTCTTAGTTAGGACGAGATTCCTCTATGGTGATTATGATGAAGAATCCACGTATCCGACATTCGATGTAGTGTATGATGGTAAACATCGATATTCGGTCGTCACAACGACATTTGAAACCGTTACTGAATCGGAAGCGATATTTATTCCTGAAAACGGGAATATCAGTGTTTGCTTTTTCCGTACGCTTTCTAGCAAAACCCCTTTTGTGTCTACCATTGAAGTACGAAGGTTGGACGACTCTATGTACACCGATCTTGGCCCTAAGGAAGGTTTCATCCTCCAGCAAAGGATCGCCTACGGTGCGCAGGAATTAGTAAGGTAAACATACATATACATATGAAAAATCATCGGATTTTACTCTAGCGATTACCAGTTTGCTTTATACCATGTTGTTCATGGAAGAATTAAACCGGAGTTAACTATATTTGGAAAACTAACCGTACGTAGATCCAAAGTCAAGGAACAACCAACTAGCATTTGGTAAATAAAAATCAATTTAACTATTTTTTTTTCTTTCATCAGTCCCGGGACTTCATGATAAGGAAAGATATAAAATGAATAAAACCTAAACATAAATTTATAGCGAATTTCTAACATAAATTCCCACATTTTCAGGTTCCCATATGATCCTTATGATAGAATATGGATGCCAGCATCGGTTTTTGCCTCACATCTAACAAGTTCTGCCACTTCTATCGACACAACAGGAGCTGACAATCGACCACCAGAGATTATCCTTCGGACTTCTTGGTCGCAGAAGGACATGGCTTTCTATGATATAAAGCTACCTTTTTCTGGAGTGACATTTTACATTGTCATTTATTTCTCCGAACCACTAAGCCTTGGTTCTGACCAAAAGCGGTCTTTCAATGTTTACTATGAGGACAAGCAAGTGGGTTCAGATCTAATTGTGCCACCTTTCGGGGCAGTGACTCAAGCTTCTTTGAGGGATGTGGTGAAGACTGAGCTTGCCTATCTGACTTTTGAAGCTACACCAGACTCGACTTTGGACCCACTCATCAACGCTCTCGAGCTCTATGTCATTAGTAATAGTGGTGGAAGTGGAAACGGGACGAATTCAACAAGCACGAGCGGTGGTGGCAGCCCTAGTCCTGGTGGTGGTAGTGGCAGCCCCCCTAGCACTGGCGGTGGTAGTGGCAGCCCCCCTAGCACAGGCGGTGGTGGTGGCAGCCCAAGCAAGGGCGGTGGTGGAGGCAAATCCGGTAATTATTCTTTTCATTATCTTATATATATGTTGTAAAATACGGTTAATTTTAATAATTTTGGTTTGAGATAAATAATGAATAGAAGAGGCTACTAATTCTGACAATAATAAGAAAACGGTTTGTTTTGTAGAAAAGATATCAATCTATATATTAATATATAAATCTATATATATAAGTAACTCTACTCTAGTGGTTCTTTAAAATATATGGATACTGAATTGAAAGGGAGGAACTCGTGTGGGTATATTAATTAGGATGCAAGATTTAGCTTCTAGTTATTGACGATCAACTGCCTTTTATCAACATGCAAGATCATAACTAGGCTTAAAGGTTAGAAGAATGGGAAGTGTTTAACCAAAAACTTTCATTGTAAAACATAGCCGACTAGGAGGCGGTTTAGTCCGACTTTGAGCCGTCATTTTTCTAGATAGATTGGTCAAAAACATGCTCTCCAAATTACTAGCTCCGTAAGAAAATTGACTTAAACTGAAAACTAAAATTATAAGTCACTTTTCTTCGTTTGAACGATATTTTAGGAGGAAGCAATAATGGAGATGGAGGAACCAACAAAGCTAGTGAAGATGAAAAATCTGCAGGCATATCAGTTCTCAATATTTTTTTTAATTAAGATGTTTTTTTCCATATTAGGACTTTTAGAAGAATAGTCACTTAATATAGTTTGGGACAATTTCTAGAGATTATTTTCAAAGTTTTTGTCGTATAACAATATCATTTATATATAAAAAAAAAACATTTATGAAGCTTTGGATGTTAATAATCATGTTATTATTGTTATCAAATGATATGAGATCGTTGGTTCGAGTCTAATATGTGGTACGTTTGTGTTTGTGTATGAAGATTCTTCAGGTAAATCAGGAGAGGAGAAAAGCAGCAGCAACTTAGCTTTACCTCTTGGAATTTCATTACCGACTTTGTTAAGTCTTGGAGCTGGTGGTTGGGGCGTCTGGAAATATTTCATCAAACCTAGGCGCCACCCGGAATCAGAATGTTCGTATTCTCCTTTTATTTTTATTTTTATAAACTTATTGCAATAAATCTTATTAATTTGAATTTCTACTATAATTTTTATTTGAATTAACTAATGTATATAAATATTTATTTATGGTTGCAGTGCCACTCAAACAGAATATAAGTTTACAAGTGAATATGGGAAACGCAACAGTAGTGAATGCTGGGCAATGACGACGACTTACATCTACTACATGCGGATCCATCATCACTCATCACCCTCCAATATATGTTATTCTTTTTTTCTCCTGATTTATTGGTTGTTAGATGTAATTTATACTATTTCAGTCTTTTCATCGTATGTTTCACATATTTTTATACTTAAACAAAAATCACTAACAATCATGAAATGTTTATCTCTATGGTTTTCTCCACCAAAGTTCGGGTATAGATATTAGTGTTACTTTTCGTTGTAGAATTTAATTGGTTATAGTTGTTAACGAGTGATTTATAGGTTGTGAATGGTGACTAAAACCGTATCCAAAACCGTATCGTAACAGTGTTGTAACAATATCAAAATTTTTACATATATATATGTATTTATGTATTTTTGTTATTATTTGAACCGCACTGCACTTTTCCCGCATCGCAAAACACAGTCACCATTCGGAGCCATAGTTTATGTTGTTATATTTACCCTAGAAAAAGTCAATAAAAAAGGTGAGATATATAGTTTGTGTTGTTAGTTTTAAAAAATCAGAAAAACAAAATTTGGTTTGCTCCACTTCTCAGTTCGGTCGGTCTCGCACACTGAGACGCAAAGCAAGAACACAACAACACAACAATACTGCCAACAAAATCCAAATCTTCCCCATTTTGTCTTCTCAACCAAAACCCTAAAACTCTCCTTCCTTCTTCTCCCTAGAGATGTCTTCAACAATATCCCTAAAGCCGACGCACCTTATCCTCTCCTCTTTCTCCACAGGCAAAGTCCTCCAATTCCGCCGCTCCCGTTTCAGCCACACACCGTCGTCGTCGTCGTCTCGTTATCGGACTCTCGTAGCTCAACTCGGGTTCAGACCAGATTCTTTTGATTTCATCAAGGACCATGCCGAGAATCTGCTGTACACGATCGCTGATGCCGCCGTTTCGTCCTCTGAAACCTTTGAATCTGTCGCCGGCACTACTACCAAAACGACCCAGAGCAATGATTGGTTCTCTGGTATTGCTAATTACATGGAAACTATTCTCAAGGTATTAAAAGTTTTGTCTTTTTTGGTTTAGAAAGAAATGAATTTTTGTGTAGCTATATGATTGATTTTGAATTGGATTGCAGGTTTTGAAAGATGGGTTATCAACTGTACATGTTCCTTATTCCTATGGTTTCGCTATCATTCTATTGACTGTGCTTGTTAAGGCTGCTACGTTCCCATTGACGAAAAAACAGGTTTTTAGTTTGTTTCTATTGCTGCTAAGCCATGATATCATTTTTAGTCCATGTTATTGAATTGGTGGTTTATTCTCTACAGGTTGAATCTGCCATGGCTATGAAATCTTTGACGCCTCAAATAAAGGCTATTCAGGAACGGTATGCTGGTGATCAGGTGAAAAACAATTCTTCTATACTGTACACATGGGTTTTATTTGTCCTGATGCTATACTAAGTTATGTTTGCATCAATTCTTAGTTGATGGAGTTAAGGAAAAAGTAAGAACATGTGTGTTGCTATTGGTTCCACAATTGTGGAGGGATACTAATGAATATAACAAATATTATAGCTTTACTATGTATGAATATAGCCCTCTTGTTTAAACAAATAGCTTCTTTATTTTTGTTTATCTTTGCAGGAGAAAATTCAGCTTGAAACTGCTAGATTGTATAAGCTTGCTGGAATAAATCCCCTTGCAGGTACAGTATGTTACTTCAGCTTATCGTATGTTTTTCCATTTGAGACAACATTTATGGTTAAGCTATATTTTCATTTATCTGTTAGGCTGCCTCCCCACACTAGCCACGATACCTGTCTGGATTGGGCTATATAGAGCCCTCTCAAATGTTGCAGATGAGGTACCTGGAAATAACTATATCCTTTTGTATCTGTAAGTGCCTTGAGATTCTTTTTTGACAAGTAGTTGGATGCTTGTTTCTAACTTTAGGGGCTCTTAACGGAAGGTTTTTTCTGGATACCTTCTCTTGCTGGTCCAACGACTGTTGCTGCAAGACAGAATGGCAGTGGAATCTCATGGCTGTTCCCTTTCATTGTAAGTATCATTTGAAACTTGATATTTCGAAAATGGAATCTAGACTAGACTCATAGTTCTTACGAACTCTTATTCAGTTTAATTGTTCAAGCATATAAAACTGATTAAAATGAATTATTGAAGAAAACTTGAGGGGAGTGGTGTCGGACCTCATCGCTGATGTCTACAAATTTCCATTTTATTTCTCAGGAGGGACACCCACCTCTCGGATGGCCAGACACATTAGCATATCTTGTCTTACCTCTATTGCTCGTCTTCTCTCAATACCTCTCCATTCAAATTATGCAGTCCTCGCAGGTATAGCATCATGTGGAATATGTGATAATAGTCTATTAGTAGTTACGTCTATGTTGAAAATGTGTACCACATTGGTGCCTGTGCTGAAAGCTCATTCCATTAAAGTATAATTCAATCAACAACGAAATCCTTCTATGCAACAGAGAAATTTATGTTTCTTATCATTTTTTGTCAGAGTAATGATCCAGCCATGAAGAGCTCACAAGCAGTGACTAAGCTTCTTCCACTGATGATTGGCTATTTTGCATTATCAGTTCCTTCTGGTTTAAGTCTTTATTGGTGAGTCTAATTTTCTGTGGTTTTCGTGAGTGGTCAGCTTCCACTCGCTATTCTTCTCAGTTTTAAAGTGTTTTTGCAGGCTGACCAACAACATTTTGAGCACGGCACAGCAAGTATGGCTTCAAAAATATGGTGGTGCTAAGAATCCAGTGGAGAAATTCACTAATTTGGTCACTAAGGAAGATAAAACACAACAAATTGAGAAGTCTTTTTCAGAACCACTAGTTCAGAAGTCTGTTTCAGAACTGAAAATACCAAGAGAGAAGGGTGGTGAAAAGGTGACCCCAGAATGCCCCAAACCTGGTGAAAGGTAACCAAATCTTCTAAAATGTGTCATCATTCGTTCCTAGAAGCTGTTTTTTTGTACTAACACGTCCATGTGATCCCAGGTTTAGGCTGCTGAAAGAGCAAGAAGCAAAGAGACGTCGAGAAAAAGAAGAGAGGCAGAAAGCTGAAGCAGCTCTATCTAATCAAAATACAGACAAAGCACATGAACAAGATGAAAAATCTGATACAGCCATTGTCGCTGAAGATGATAAAAAAACAGAACTTTCTGCTGTGGATGAAACATCCGATGGCACAGTAGCTGTGAATGGGAAGCCATCCATTCAAAAGGACGAGACTACGAATGGGACATTCGGCATTGGCCATGATACAGAACAACAGCATTCTCATGAAACAGAGAAGAGGTAAAGACTCATGTTTTCATGTCTTAAGGCGAAGCCAAACAAACAAAGAGGAATTGAGATTTGAATAAGACGAGGAGAAATCTTGGTACTCAGGCCTTGTAGTCCCTCTGCAACAGATTTCGAAGTTTATAGATCTTAAGAGTGGGAAACATTAGTCTTCAGGGTTTAGATTTTGTGTACAAAGACCATAGCAGATGGGTATTTGAAGCCTTCGAAGCTTGGTTTCATATTTCTTATGTTCTTATGTACAAGCAAACAATTACTTTTGTCCTCGTTCACTGGTGTTACACTAATACGATAATAGTTTAGTCTACAGTATGAGACCTGCATCAGTTACTAAATCGAAAAGAAAATGCAAACGAGTGCTTCGATCTGTGGACAAGTACACACAAAAATTAAGATCTGACGATGTTCTTAAATAGAAGGTTGCAAAACAAAGGGAACAAGTCAAGGATAACGATGTCGAAGGGTATCAAAAGCTAATAGAAAGCAAACAAAAAACACCGAAGAAGCCAAAGGTTAGGACAAAGGTAGCAACAAATCAGTATTCAGAATTGGAGATGACATCGTCGATCTTTAGAATCATCTTAACGACTTGCGTAGCTAGCAAAATTTGTTGCTGTTTCCCGATCAATGTTTCAAACACATTTTGCTCCCTCATATCGTTTGTTCCCACGTCATTGCAATCTATTCCATAGAAGGGAATATTCTCCTGTTCATCAAAACCCAATGTTTGTTCAGTCACCGAACAAGCAAGTCAATGATATAGATAATAAAGTTCGTCGTTTACTAACCTTAATTTGCTGAGATTTAACCGCAGAGAGTGTCTCAATGGGCTGTAATCCACTGTTCTCTGCAAGAGCCATAGGGACAGAGTCCAAAGCTTCTGCAAACGCCCTAATTGCATACTGTAAATGAGGAAGTATTTATACATGATTAGTATTCAGAGTTACAATTTGAGAAACAAATGATTTCATTTCAGGGTATCAAAGAGGAAAGATCATATTTTACCTGCTCCACGCCAGGGTATTTATCAGCAGCTGCATCAACCGCAAGTGAGCAAGCGATTTCAGCTGCCCCACCTCCATAAACAATTGATTTGTTGCGGATGAGATTCCTAGCCACACACAGAGCATCGTGGATACTACGTTTCGTCTCTTCTATCATCATTTTGTTACCTAAACCATATTCCGCAACAAATCGTTGGATCAATCAGTTATACAATATCGTTGTCCACCATATACTTAGAAGGCATTAGATTCAGTACATCGATGTTTATCTCTCATCAGCTATTCAAAAGTCAAAACAGTGCTGCTAAAGTGCTAATAAGTACAAAAGACAAGGCGATTACCTCCACGGATGAAAACAGTGACAGCTTTTGAGTTCGCACAGTGCTCAATATACAGCATTCGTTCTTTTGTTGTGCCAAAAGATTTCTCACGAACCACGCCAGCCTAAATATATCAGGAAATGTTGGGTTTCAATGGTCTGTTTAAAATCTAATTAACATTTTACAAGCAAAACCTAGTGAAAGTAAAAAAAATACCTTCCCTAACTTCTCTGGGGTCAACTCCTGGAATCTTGGAACAATTCTACCGCCTACAAAAAGAAAAATTTCTGATCAGCTTTGCATAACTGATACAAACACTAGCATTAGATGCTTAAGAGTACTTTACTTACCTGTGGCTATTGCGATAAGTTCTAATTCAACACCCCCTACCCATCTGACAGCAGGCAAATTCCTGTGCATCAATAGATGGTTTGCCTCATCATCGAATCCCCATTGGCAAATAACCAGCGTAGCACCAACATCCTGCAAAGTTAAAATCATAAGGGTCATACATAAATCATATCATAAAATGCATTGTGGTACTAATGACCATTGTCAAAAGGATTTCTTCAGTAGCTTACTCAACATCCAACTGACAATATAAATTAATACAAATTAAAACCTACCTTGCACTTTTGTACCATCTCATCGAAATATTGCTGCTCTTGCTTGCGCAATGTCTCAAACTTTTCCACTGTATCAATGTCCACCTTATGCTTAGTCTTCGGCTTCGGTGGCTCAAAGGGACAAGTCAAAATGGCAATGTGGGCATCTTCAATCTGCTTTGGCATTTGCGGATGACTCATATCTTTGTCAATCAGTATTCCATAAATAAGCTCAGTGTCCTCCAACTTTCCCCCAACTTTCCCCTCTACTTTGATCAGATCTAAGTTAACATCCCTCCTCTCTAAATCAGCAACAGCAAGAACCGCTTTAACAGCAATCTCAGCTAAGCTGCGCTTGCATCGATTCACACTGTAACAATGAGCAAGAAAGAGTTAAGACAGTATACTATAAACCAAGTAAAAACAAGCAACAACTATTGAAAAGTAGCCTGAATATCAAAAAGGAACATTACATCTTCGAGGACAGAGTAGTCATGCAAGTCTGAACCAGAGGCTCATAATTATTAACATCGAATTCAAACTTTTGGGCAATACGCTCCAAATGCTCAACAGCCACCCTAGAAGCCATCTCATATCCTTCAGCAATACGAATGGGATGAATTCCTCTATCTAACTGACGTTCAGCTTGCTCAAGAAGTGCACCAGCCATAACAACAACACCTGTTGTTCCATCACCAATTTCATAATCCTGACTCCGCGACAGTTCCACCATTAGTTTCGCAATCTGGTTGTCAACATCCATTTGCTCCAATATCGTAGCACCATCGTTTGCTGCAAAAGCAAAACAAAGGCGAGGTTACAAACAATATACAAGTAGTAGTAGAGCTGAGCTAAGTTAACAGACATAGCGAATCGATTTTCAAAAAGTAGATGGATCTATTCATCAAACTACGGCATCAACATAGTAAACACTATGCCAAGTAAACAAGAGCGAAACTAGAAATTTAAAAGCAGATATGAAGAAATCAAAAGGAAGAAACGAACTGATGGTGATGTCTCCGTCAGGTCCTTGAAGCATCTTATCCATTCCTTTGGGTCCAAGAGAGGATCGAAGGATCCGAGCCACGGCTTTACCAGCGGCGATATTGGCTTTCTGAGCATCGATTCCTCTAAGACGAGTCTTTTGATCTTGCTCTCTCAGTATAATGAACGGACGCCCGAACTCATCGAACGCCAGCGCCATTTTCGAGCTTCTCTCGATCCGATCGAACTATAGATCTTGGGTTTTTTTTGTTTCCTAGTGCACTGGAGAGGAAAAAAAAAAGTTGAAATGGGGAAAAAAGCGAGAAGAAGAATGTCTGGAAGATTTGAGAGCTTAAAGTGGTCGAGTGTAAAACCCTAACTCGCTGTTGATGGCAGAATCGTAAATCGGAATTGATTCATGGGCCTAACAAGACGTTTGGGCTTATGGGTTTAAAGCCCATCTGATATAAGATGAATAGAATGTTCATGGCAATACTATCATAATTTGGTTCTTTAATAAGACACTCGTTAATACGACGATTTGAAGTTGAACGAATGGTTTCATATTCATTCGCATGTTCACCAATCAAAATCTATATCTGAACAAGTCCATTTTTAGGTACTCCAGTAGATTTACATTGGATTGTAAGGTAATCCTACATCTTAGTTCAAACGTTTTCTATTTTATTTTTGGTCTTGATCACAAAACACAACTATATATACATATCAAACTCATCTTCGGAAATCATCACAATCAATAAACCTCAAACCCTAAAATAAATTAAACGAGTTCTACGTAAGAAGGAGAGAGAGAAGAATGGGTCGCCAAAACATTGTCGTCGTGGTTGCCCTCGTCTTCATGGCCATCATTGGCCTTGCCGCAGCTGCCTCCTCTCCATCTCCTTCAGCGTCTCCCTCCAAAGCTCCAGCTGCCTCCAAAACCGATCATGTCGAGGCTCCAGTCACCGATGACCAAATCGGAACCACCGATGACGATGCAGCTCCTACTCCTGGTGACGGTGACGTTGCAGTGGCTGGTCCTCTAGGAAGTGACTCCTCGTACGACAATGCGCCTACAGGCTCTGCTGATTCTGCCAAAAGCGGTGCGGCAGCTCTTGGCGTCTCTGCGGTCGTCGTTGGTGTTACATCCATTGCTGGTTCTTTCTTGTTACTCTAAGTTGGGCATTGTTTTATGATAAGAAGGTTATTTTAAACGAAGATTATTTATATGTAAGGATGATTGTGATGATCTTGTTGTAATTTGTTTCTCCTTTGTTAGGAGAAACGTTGTCTTTGTAATAATACTGAAAAAAAAAACTTTTCACTAACGGTGTTTAGATACAAAATTCTGAATTGAATATAATAATATACGATTTCGGGGTCAAAAGCCATAATAATTAATTAAGTAAAATTGTAACCATCGTGTATAAATCTTAATCAAAATGCAAACAAAAAAAAAACAAGAAAAAAATATCCTAATCAAAATGCATATATTTATGCATTTAGGGACGTTAAGATTACTCAAACTCTCTATCACTAGAGGAGATGATACAAGATTTAAGACTAGCCTTTGCCAGAGAATCAGCCAAAGTGTTCTCGGATAGAAATACCAAATAAAAGAAAAGGACATATTTTTTAAACTCCAAATAATAACTCAAACTAATAGACTAGATTGAAAATAAGTTTTGTCTCCAGAGAAAGAAAATATATTACATTGGAATTTTAAAGGTGTGAATGTGATGAGGAGCCAATTTCATGGTTGGGTTTGGGGAGCTTCCACTATAGAAGCTCAGCGAGGGACCCATACAAGGAGTGAAGGAAGAGCCGTACGCGTAGTAGTGTATACGGGTTCGTATTGGTGTGTTGCACTTTTGGTCCTAAACTCAACTAATAATACCTATTTTCTTTTTCTTTTTCCTTTTTCTTTTTCGATCTCTTTCTTTCTTTAGGATCTCTTTAGTCTTATCTATCAAAATACCACTTCGTATTTGGGGTATTCCTATCAATAACCAACCATACAAAGCATCAATGCATCATTCTCATATTCATATATCATACTTGATAAAGAAAGTTCCATATTCACTGACTGTCCAGATATTTATTATTTGAAAAGAAAAAAATTGTTCAACGATTTAAAGAGAAGTTTTTGAAATGACCATGTAAAAAGTGATGATTTTAAAGTAAAAGAGATCAAAAGGCATAGGAGTGCTCTTTCGAACTTGACACCTATTGCAAGATATTTAAACTTTCGAGAATGTTGCTCTTCTATGATATTTTCATTAAAATTTAAATAAAGAAAATAAATATCCTCATTTCAACTTGAACCACCACTCACAAGAGTCTAATCAACACTTAAAATCATTTTGTTCCAACAAATATCTAAGTTAATTCAAAAATACTTATCAAATTATAGGGTATATATTTAAAACAAAATTCTAAAATTCCATAAGAACGCCTACGAACGTACCAATCTAAGGCCTTGATTGGAGACATATATAAGTGCGTATTTCAATAGCTTTTTTGGAAAACCTCAATATGTCACCAATCACAGTTATTTTGTCAATTGCGTTATTTTTCAGAAAACAAAAAAAGTAATGTTGCGTTTTTTAAAGTAAGAACATTAATCAATGAAAACGCACTTATTTATCCAGCAAGTAATAAGCAGCGGTTCAAATAAAAATCCGCACTTGACAAAGAAAAAAAGTAATTTTTTTTTTATTAAATTTATGAAAATAGAAAAATGCTTAATAACAACCACTAATTAATACTTGAGTGGTTTGATACAACAGTTTATTAGAACTAAATTAACAATTAACAAGTTGTAAAATAATCATTTTAGTCAATTTTTACTCAATAGTTTAAAAGAAAATTATAGGTTTAGCTATAACAAATTTCTAAAAAAATAGTAGATGAAAATATTATTTCATTAACAATAAATGAAATTATATAGTTATAATTAAATTTATATTACTAATATATTTTGTTATCAATTATTTATCTTAAATATCTATTTACCAATCAAACAAATTCCGCAAATTATTTTCTTACCAATCAAACATTATTCCGTACCGCTTATGCTATAAAAACCACACTTGTACCGCAAATATATTTCTCCCGCATGTACCGCAGTTGGACCGTACCGCAGTATAAATCCGCTTTTCCCGCACTGCCAAATACGCTGTCACCATTCGACCCTAAGGCCTTGATTGGAGACATATATAAGTGCGTATTTGAATAGCTTTTTTGGAAAACCTCAATATGTCACCAATCACAGTTATTTTGTTAATTACGTTATTTTTCAGAAAACAAAAAAAATACTGTTGCGTTTTCTGAGGTAAGAACATTAATCAATGAAAACGCACTTATTTATCCAACAAGTAATGAGCAGCGGTTCAAATCAAAATCCGCACTTGACAAAGAAAAAAAGTGATTTTTTTTATTAAATTTATAAAAATAGAAAAAAACTTAATAACAACCACTAACTAATACATGAGTGATTTGATACAACAGTTTACTAGAAGTAATTGACAATTAACAAGTTGTAAAATAATCATTTTAGTCAATTTTTACTCAATAATTTAAAAGAAAATTATAGGTTTAGCTATAACAAATTTCTAAAAAGATACTAGATGAAAATATTATTTCATTAACAATAAATGAAATTATGTAGTTATAATTAAATTTATATTACTAATATATTTGTTTATCAATTATTTATCTTAAATATCTATTTACCAATCAAACAAATTCCGCAAATTATTTTCTTACCAATCAAACATTATTTCGTACCGCTTATGCTATAAAAACCGCACTTGTACCGCAAATATATTTCTCCCGCATGTACCGCAGTTGAACCGTACTGCAATATAAATCCGCTTTTCTCGCACTGCCAAATACGCTGTCACTATTCGGACCTTAAGTTGTAAAAACAGTAGTACCAAATTGCTAAACAAACTAATCACACAAATTACAATAAAAATTCCATAAATTATGTTGAAGCTATAATATTTGATAGACTTGTGAAATTCTTAGATATGTTGATTAACCCTAAAACTTAATTCAGAACCGAAAAATGTATTAGTTTATTGAATATTTAGTGCTTTACTTTAGTTTTTTTTTTAAAGAAAAGTTGTTTACACTTTACAGAAGTTTAAAACTCATACACGAGTGCTAAATCTTACAGGGAAACGTTGTTAGAATTAATAAACAAAAGTCCTTCCTGAATCATGTTTTCCTACAGTGGCAAGAACTTTTGTGTCAAGGAAAGATCAGTCAGACAGCAGTTTCACATCTTCCGCACAAATTTGTGTTCTATATTATTATATTATTAATATACCGTTTTATATTTCCATTTCACGTGAGGAAGTAAACGAATCACACATCAATTAGAACATAACATTTGACTACACAGTAATGCATGATGACATTCATGTTTTTTTTTCTTGTAAGCTGAAAGTAACGGCGATGGTGTCTATAGAACGGTGACAAAAATGATAGCTCATGTAATTAGCCAATATTTCCCCTTATTACAAATCAAAGTAATGTTCATAGAAACATAAGTGAAAGGCTCAAGAGCCTTCCTACTAACCTTTCACTATTTTGGGCTGGCAATCTTGTACTCATCGCTACTTCCCAGTCCACTATCGATAACGATCGAGTCCGACCTGTCGTACTAATTATTTTTCTAAAACTAAATATCATTTGGTTAACGATCGGCTATTAAATTATAGCTCGGTTTTGACATTGACCCCCAATTCATTGTGTCTCTCTTTATTTAGCCACACTTTTCCACTTTCCAGCAACGGATGTGACCATTCTCATTTCTTATAATCATTTACGTCCAAGTTTCCCACTTATGCACTCACACCCATTTATTACAACTCACACCACTATTCAAGAAAATGCTTCTATAATATCTTCTTCCTAAACCTTACCTAATCGTAATTTAGGCATTGATAATATACAATCGGCTCATAATTACTTGGGTTCTACTCTTCTTTCCTTCACCCATACTGCCAATTCACTACCATCCAACCTCTTCAATGCTGTAACGCAAAACCCAATCTCTTTCCTTTACTTTGATTGATTTCTTTACTTCTTGTTTCTTTCTACTACACAAATTGGGGTATTTCAGTATTTGACTTCTTCGCTTTCAATTTACCATAATACCCTTTGGTCGTCTATAAGTACAAAATTGTACGATCTATCTTTTTAGTTCAAGAAAACACCCAGAAATTTAGTAAGCACCGCTCTGTACGTACCTGCCACGTGGCGTAATCTCTCTGCACGACGCGCTTCTTTTCTTTCTATATACATCTCTCCGACACAAACCTAACCCTTCTTCTGAATCACTTTAGTTATCAATCGATAGAAACGCCTTTCAATTACCAAACATCGAAACCACCATGAGGGTTATCTCAAAACTGTTCGATTCCGACAGAAGACGAATACCCAAATCGCCGAAGCATTTGGATTCCGGCGAAAGCGCCACGTCATCTTCCTCACTCAGCGACGTAACCACCGGCTCAAGCAGCCTTCATAGCAGTCTCTCTCTCCAAACGCTTCCTTCAGTTCCCTCTCTTCAGAAAATCCCATCCACCACCGTCACCGTCTCTCACTCCGTTACCTCCTCGTTTAAACTCCGTGAACGGAGTCTTCCTGTAACTTGTCTCGCCGTCAATGGTGGTTACCTCTTCGCCGTGTCTGGACACGAAGTAAGTATCTACGATCGCGACATGTGTGCTCATCTCGACACATTCAACGGCCAAGATCCTTTCTCAGGAACCGTGAAGTCCGTCGGCTTCTCCGGTGAGAAAATCTTCACGGCGCATCAAGACGGTAAAATCGGAGTTTGGAAACTTACGGCGAAAAGCGGTTATAAACAGTTAACGACGCTTCCTACTTTAAACGACCGTTTACGACGTTTCGCTCTTCCTAAAAACTACGTTCAAGTACGCCGTCATAAGAAACGTCTCTGGATCGAACATGCTGACGCCGTTACTGCTCTCGCCGTTAGTGACGGATTCATTTACTCTGTTTCTTGGGATAAGACTTTGAAGATATGGAGAGCCTCCGATCTTCGTTGCAAAGAATCAATCAAAGCTCACGATGACGCCGTTAATGCCATTGCCGTTTCTACTAACGGCACCGTTTACACTGGATCCGCGGATAGACGTATCCGGGTTTGGGCCAAACCGACCGGTGAGAAACGTCACACGTTAGTTGCGACTTTAGAGAAGCACAAATCGGCGGTTAACGCATTAGCATTAAACGACGACGGATCGGTTTTGTTCTCCGGTTCGTGTGACCGGTCTATTTTGGTTTGGGAGAGAGAGGATACTTCCAATTACATGGCGGTGAGAGGTGCGTTGAGGGGACATGATAAAGCAATACTTAGCTTGTTCAACGTCTCTGATTTGCTACTCAGTGGATCAGCTGATCGGACGGTCAGGATTTGGCGACGTGGACCCGATTCTAGTTATAGTTGTTTGGAGGTTCTTTCCGGTCATACCAAGCCGGTTAAGTCGTTGGCGGCGGTTAGAGAAAAGGAGTTAGACGATGTCGTTTCGATCATTAGTGGAAGTCTTGACGGAGAGGTTAAATGTTGGAAGGTGTCCGTCACCAAACCGGATAATTCATTTTACACGAATCTCGTTCAATAAATTAGTGGCATTAATTTGTTCTTTTGTCGGTGTGTTTTATTTATTTGTTAGTACTTTAGTATTGTTCGGCGAACAAACAATTTGGCGTTTTTCAGAAGTCATTTACACAAAATGAGTAAGAAATAATTGAGCATTATAGTATATTTGTGCATTTTTAAGGTTATCAATAATGTTATCACTTTACGCAAAAAATCATAGTTATCAATAATTTTATTAGAATAAGGATTAGTAATGGAACATTATTAATGGTTAGATACAATGGACTAGAAGTGGACAAGTGGACACACCTGCACATGTTCTTAGGCGTAGAAATGAAGATGATCCTATGCTACTTTGAAACCTGGAGAAAATCTATGGGGAGATGTATGATAAATTTGCTTATCTCCTGTATTAGATTCGTTATTATAGGTTTATGATTGGTTGTCAGATAAATATACTATTAAATTGTGTTTGGACTCATTATATAATATTCGCATGCAAAAGTCCATGAACCAAAATTGAAATTTATCAAAGACAAATTTTGATTGGGTTACGCCAAAACAAGAAGTCAAATGGCCCGTGATAGTTGATAAGATCATAAGAAAACCATAACTGTGGTTATTTTATAAATTTGGTAAACCGAAATGAGACTTATCAAGACAAAAGGTACTTTATTAGTTGTTTTTCATCTCTAGTGTTGATGTGAGGAGTGGAGAAGATAAATCATACTATATATAATTACGGTTTAATAAATATTGGAGGTATTGTTTTTGATGTTTTTTTGTTAGTAAAATTACCTTAATCAAAGCCATTATACTGGGATATTCCGTGCAGGAAAAACAACCTAAAACATGAGAAAACAAGAACAAGACATGTTATATCATAAACCATGCCTCATAAGTCATATAACTGACATGCCGGGTCCACTGGAATTTATATTCATTATCATTGGTGAAAACTAAATATTAATATCTTCAAAATGTGAACTAACAGTAATTACATCATAAATTTATGATTTTAATTACATTTATCTCACATTACTCTGAATATCATCAAATTGTATCGTCAAACAATTTGATTGAAAAAGATAAATTTTTTGAATTGTAATTATAAATTTCACTGGTTTATTAATCAATACAGTTTGTCTTCGCAGGTGACTTTTTAGTTTTCTGTAAATTTTTCTTGATTTTATATAACAATGATTCTAGCTACGATTGATGAATTTTATTATCTAAATTGGTTTAGCCATTAACTTAAACAAATGGGATCTTCCAGTAGAGGTCGATCGGACAATAAAGGCCTCGAACTTTATATAGCAATGGACAAGATTAAATTATTGAAGGCACCATCACTTACAGTCTGTAATAGTGTAGTCCATTCATAGAGAATACACAAAGCAAAACTACAATTTTGGACAGTGAAACATCTCTTTTCATAGGTTGACCACAAAATTGGAATTATATTTTTTTGCATACATTAAGAAAGTACAAAGTTTAAATATTCATAGGAAAAAAAAAATCCTTGGAAAGATTTAAAAACACATACTTGGAAAAACCACAAAAAAACAAGGGTAACAATCGTAATGTGTAAAAAAAGGGACAAATTAAAACGGATCAGAAAATGCAACCTGTAAATAGTGTTACAGAAATTGCATGATACAAGTCAAGCATTTTCTTTACTATTTTCGGTCAAACAAGTACAGTTTTGATTCTTCAACATATTTCTGACTTTATATACAGAGAAGAAAAAAGTTAATGTCAACAAATCAATAGTTCTCGAGTCCAACTATAGGGACGTCGCAGTTGCAACTAATGGGTATACAATACTGATCAGATTATTCAATTTAACTATCTTTTACAAGTTTTAATGATTCATGGATCATAGTCTGCAGCAACAAAAACATTTCATAGTACTATTTGATCCATAGTTTTAGGGACTTTGAATAGTTCAAGGGAGAAAATTAAACCTCAGTAGGAGAGGGATTATCAAGACATCAGACAGCGTGATGAACAAATATATATGGTTTTATGTGATATATCACACGCCCAAAACTTGTTACATTACCACCTTCTCCCTTATTGTTCTCTGAAACAAGTTCATTAGACATTTAGACTCTGTTTCATAAACAAGTTCACTTAGAGCTTCAACATCATTGTGAACATTCGGAATCCAAGGTCAAAACAAGAATAACTTGTTCTTCGTTCATATCCAAGTAACACGTCTTTTGTGTTGAGATATATACCTTTTTGCATAGGGAGTCCCGATCAAAGTTACAAAATGTCGGACTACGACTAGCGAATTTGTGACTGACTCTTTTGATTAGGTGCATATGAATGACACATTTTTTTTTTTAAATGAATGAATGGCTCATAATCGAACAACCATATCTCGTTGTAGCTACGTGCCTCGCCAAAGAGAGCAATTAATTTGAACGCCTTACCGCAATACCAATCACGGTGTGCGGCTAATTTTATAATTTACTTTCATTATACAAAACAGTGTGATTCGAAAAGCTTTTTAAAACTTTGTATCATCTAACTTTGAGTATACGAGCCAATCTCATCTAATATAATAATAAAAGTTATAAATATAGAAATAATCACGTAATTACATTTATATAAATCATAGTATATTGCTTTTGCTATTGGAGATGTATTAATCAAGACAAATACATGAGACTGTCCATCACACATTTTACAAGGAAATGGAATCAGTAGACAAGACATATATTGTGTGACGAAAGTTGACAAACTTGGCACATACCTTTGTACGTGTACGTGACCGTGAGAATGAAAAGTAGACATGCAAGTTGCCCAACTTGGTCTCGTCTTATTACAAACAAAGTCGTTTATCGTGATGATGATATACTCCCTTTTTAGAATTTTTAGATATTGATCTCACATCGATCAATAATTTTATTCTCTTAAAATCCAAGATCGAGTGGCCCAAACTTTGGCTTCTTTTGTAGTTTTATAATTTAGTGGAGAGGATGGGTTCCCGATTACGACCTCAGACCAAAAACATGAGAATCGGCTAAGTTCGAATATACTGTTGGAATGGATTCATGTGTGTGCGTCTCGATTGCTGCAGATAAGTTAAGTAGAAGGTGACAAATATAGAAGCCTATAGTTAAACAACTAAAGATATTTGTTTGGTTTTAATCTATAGATATCCATACGTTACGTGCATACATACAAAAATATTTTATAGTAGTGAACTACGATATATATCATTGTGGACTGACTTGTGGTGTGTGCTGTCTCAGCGATTAGCAACCTCACAAATAAAGTTAATACTAATAAGTACCCTACTGTTTAACGACCTCACAAATCAATACTAATAACTTCTAAATTTGAAATTTGTTCTCTACGTTTCACACTACATTTATGGATAATCGGGTGTATCTATAGTATATGCATGCGTTCGTATGAGTTTTAATACCAGCGTTGACTGTCGGCAAGTAGGAAATAATCCAATTAATAATACGTTTGACAAAAGATTAAACTGTAGTACTATATATAATGGAATATTTAATCCAGATATCAACCGTTGAAAGTTATCTAATTTAATTTGATAACGATTTCCAGGACTGTCCCCAAATCTATCTGAAAGTTATTAATCACTCCTTTCTAAACAATAATTGAACTTTTTCTTAAAAAAACTTCTACGACAACACATTTCCTTTGCATAACGTAGAAGTCAATCAAAGTTTTTAAATACTTCTATCAAATTTTTAAGTAAAATAGTATTGACACGAAATGCAAAAGACGAAGTATACTGAATATAAAATATCACGGCTACAATGCAACATTTAAGAATTAGATGATTGGAAATCGATACAGAAAAATAATCTAAGAGAATTAGGCCGTCACTTGTGTTGTGTGGGAGCAAAACAAGGACCAAAAATATCGGGACAAATAGGTTGGTCCAACCTATAGGTAGAGGTAGCCCACTTGGCATAGCTCATAATACCATTACCAGCTCATATGTTTTTTCAAGGATTGGAGAAAATTAAAGAAAGATGTAATCGATTAGAGTAACAGTGGAGTGCTGAATTTAAGTTAGTTAAGAAAATAATTGGTGTTACTTCTTATAAACTTTTAACTCAAAACCAATTCGTAATGAATAGATAGATCCATGTCTATTATATCTTATATACTATTCAAACCTCTTCTTATATATTTTTCCAATGTGGATTATTCGCCCATAGATAAAAGATAAAACTTAACAATTGGTAAGACAATATGACATAAAGTCCTTAGTTCTACTTACAAAGAATTTTGTCAATTACCTTCCAAAATTTAGATCTTCTAAACCCTAAGTTATTGGGTTTCACCAATATAATGGGTCATTTCATCTATTCACCCGACCGTTAGATTTACCAATTTCTCATCATATCTCGATTTTCAACATTTAAGAAAGTAATCAAGTTTAGCCGAAATGCAAGATGATACAGAAACAATAGCGTTTAACGGTGTTAGATGATAAACTCATCAACTCCATTAAGAAAACCAATCCTGTAAGAGGTAAAGAAGGGGAGACCATAATTAATGTCTAATACTTTCGTAATGACCACTATTAATGATTAGTACTATGATCTATGAAGTTGAAGCTCTCTTTTTTTTTTTTTTTTTTT
>Ga0041059_1000885_pt1 | contig 23673 bp, 25 predicted proteins | sample AraColnosormetaG_FD_56232 | JGI IMG/M metagenome (GOLD analysis project Ga0041059, IMG submission 56232) | Arabidopsis roots microbial communities from North Carolina, USA - Col MF nosort | ecosystem: Host-associated > Plants > Roots > Unclassified | place: USA: North Carolina | collected... | reverse complement strand
AAAAAGAAAAAAAAAAGTAATTTATAAATAATCAAAAAAAAAGAAAAAAAAAAAGAAACAAACGTTTATGATTCGTCGTATGACGTATTTTTACCTTTGTTTTTTTGACAGCGACAGAGGGACTTTCTTACGTTGCTTCCCTAATTTCTCGGTAATTTATTGTGTGACAGCCAAAAATTTATTTACTTCTTCCTTTGTCTTTCTCTTCAGTCTGCACTTTCCCACCTTAACTTTTCTTTTCCTTTCAGAGATCACAAAATCTCAAAACAAGAAAAAATACACCCTAATTCAGTGATGCAATGATAACTTTAAAAAAAATTGGAGGAGAACCTTTAAATTTATTCTTCCAAACTACCAAACACCAATAAATATTGATCTTCTCACGCAAAAGAAAAGGAAAGAGAAAGATATCTGAAACATGTAATTATGTTTTGGAACTAACTATAATTTTAAGATATTCAAACCATAAGCAAAACACAAATCTACCGAGCACAAAGAAACCTAATTTAAAAGGTGACCTAAGGAAAGATGCTTTGGGTGACCAAGAGGCCACATATGAGAATCACAGCGTATAAGCTAAAATCCATAAGAAGTGCATCCATTATCTTCTTCACCATCATCACCGTCTCCAAAGCGTTGCCTACTTGGTCCACAATACCCTGCCCGCTCATCACCGTCCCTGAGGCCGAGGAAGAGTCTCCACGATGACTCAGCAGAACACGTCCAAGCACAATTGTGGCATCAGTCAAGACAAGCAAGAAAACTGGCCTGAAGCTTACAATGTTGCCTAGGGAAGAGAAACCGAGATGAGATAGTATGACAACAAGTGCAATCGCAAGAGCTGTGAACATCCGTGCGTATTCCGAAGCATCAATGGCCGCTCCAATGTGCTTTGGTGTGATGGCGTTCACAAAACTAACCACAGGAATAAATGCTTGAGAAGCACCTAAATCTACCACTGATGGGTTTTGAACACTTGATGTTGTAGGAGGCGGTTGTATTGTTGTTGTGTCTCTAGGATCTGAAGCAGAGGCTTCTGCCAATGTTTCAGCATGCCTCTGAGGCTGAAGAGGTTCTTCCCTGCTTTGATGGATGATATGATCCACATTCTCAAGCATTGCAGCATCAGAGATGTTGTCCTGGTGACTTGTGAAAGCTGCAATTTCACAACCAAGGATCATCAAAATCAGCAAAGGTTAGCTTCAAGAAACGCCAAAAAGAACATTCACAATCAATGGGTTTTTCCACCACCACTAAGAACCCACTGATTGTGAATATATACAACGCCTTAAGATTTATTGGCTCCAATCAAGCAGCGTAGCAATCTTTTCCTTCCAAACTTTGTGACACAATACAAGGCAAGCAAATTTCAAAAACACACAACATAATAAGCTTTCCAAACACTTGACTGTGGTTGAACCACACCTATAAAGAATTTCACAGAATGGCAAAGAAAATTTCAAGGGGCGAGGTGACTTAAGCAAAAGTAGAGAACAGTGAAATCAGGTTCATAATATCTAATTTCAGCTTAAGACAAGTAGGTTCCAAGTTGAAATCTGGATTTAACAGCTTCACTGCCCATTAACTACTATACTCAGAGGACAAAATAAACTAAAAGATAAAAATGTAGATAATGCGTTGTCCTATTCTTCTCTACAAATTTGCCCTATTTCAAACATCCAATGGTTCAAGCCGGGTTCTTAACACACATGAATTCCACTCTGAAACGAGCCAAACACACATAAAATCTGATCAAAGAAGCCAATTTGATTATCCTTTCACCCAATAGAGTAAGTAAAATTCGATTGTGTCGCTCAAATTCTTACACACACAAACAATCCAAGGATGACAATATTCCCTAGAGAAAGAGAGAGCGAAAGAGTACCGATTTCTTGAGCTTTAAGAATCTGATCGCGAGGGGGAATCGTATCCGGTAAGGATTGGTCAGTTTGAAGGTCAGACTGGGAAAGGGAAGAAGTAGAATCGGAAGGAGGTGGAGAAGGAACGCCGTTGATCTGACCAGTGATAAAGGCTAAACGATCAGATCCTCTATCTAGGATCTTCCGCCTCCTGGCTTCTCTGCTGTTCGACGCCATTGCCTCACCGGAATATTTCTTGTCTTCGGAGCGAGGAAAAGAGGAAACCAATTCTCGACGGGGTCAGCTCAGCTTAGTCCTTTTTAAACGCGGATTTTAAATCACTTATTTCTTCAAACGCAAATCGTCGTCACTAAAGAGTTTGTCGCGTTTAGAATAATGGGCTTCTTAACGGGCCAATTCAAGTGTGCCCAATTACTTCAAAATCCTAAATTGATTGGATAGGACCAAAAGTCAAAGAGAATCATCAAGACAAGTGTCTTTAGTTTTGGTCACGGCATATGCCAAAAAGGCCCAACTAGTGTAATAGAAAAAAGAGAGCGTTGCCTCCACGCGACCACGACCAGAGCCCCCACCATTCCTTTTTAAAATTCAATTCAATCACCCACAGTTTCTTCATCACTGCGAGAGAGACGAAAACCAGAGAGAGAGAGAGAGAGAGGGAGATGCAATCGCTGCAAGATAAGGCATCGGTGTTAAGCGGCGTCGATCAGGCTGAGGCGTTCGCCATCGACGAGTCCAATCTGTTCGACAAGCTTGGTCTTCAGACATTCATCAACCTATCCACCAATTTCTATACCAGGTATTGTGTTCGCTCTGGAGTCTGGGTTATATTATAGCTCTCACTTGCTAAGCTCCATTTTTCGATTAAAATCTGGTGTAGACTAGGAGATTTTGGTTGAAAGTGTGAACCTTTAATATTGATGAAGAATCAATTCCAGTCTCTCTGCTTGTTCAAATGAGGAATTGAGATAACTTTTCCTATGATAATGGCTTGGAATTGCAGATATGAAAGTGTTATAAGATATACTAGTTTCTGATTTGACAAGTCTCTTAAGTCCTTCTTACCTAGACAAGTTTTAAGATTTTGGGTAATGCTTCTACTTATGGACATTGTGTTCTTAATGAATTTCTTGTTTTTGAAATGGGTATTAGGGTATATGATGACGAAGAAGAATGGTTTCAATCAATATTTTCTAACTCTAACAAAGAAGATGCCATCCAAAACCAGTATGAGTTCTTTGTCCAGCGTATGGGAGGCCCTCCTTTGTATTCTCAGAGAAAAGGTTTGCCTTTTTATCTTAAATTTAGATTCTTTTCCCTTAGTTATGTGTTTTAACATTCATATGCTGTTTGCTGCGATCCCTTAGTTATATATGTGTTCATAAGTTGTTGTCTGTGATTGGTTCTCTAGGTTTTTCATGCTTGACTAAAAAATTGCACATCAACTAACTCATTTGTTTTTACCCCTTCGATGCTCACTTAGTACACACACTTGTATCTGTATGATTGTATTACAAATGACATTAATGTACATATTTGATATCACACCAATTTTGAGTTGGTTTTGACTAAATATGACTTGGCATCTCCAAAATCTCTTTGCTTAACTTGTGGCTGTTTGTTTATCTTACCAATGTGTAGGTCATCCTGCTTTGATCGGACGTCACCGTCCATTTCCAGTGACCCATCAAGCTGCTGAGAGATGGCTAGAGCACATGCAAAATGCTCTGGACGATTCGGTTGACATTGACCAGGACTCAAAAATCAAAATGATGAAGTTCTTTAGGTAACACCATCTTCTTCTCAGAGTCAAAAGTCACATAGTTCGATGAAAGTTTGATCGGGTGTTTTATTCAGCTTAAAACCTTAGAATTCTGTAGATATTAGCAAACAGATTTGATTGGCTACTTTTGATCTGTTTCAGACACACCGCATTTTTCCTTGTGGCTGGAAACGAGCTGAAGAATCAGAATGAGAAACCGAAGCATAAGCCTCAATGTGCTTGTAAACACGCAGCCAATAAACCAGCAGAAGAATAATTTAACTACAGATTCTTGTTCTACTTTAAGTTTCCATTCAAAGTACACAAAAGATTCTACGGAATATTGGTCTTTCCTGGAAAGCTATGTAAGAGAAATAGAACTGGTCTACTCTTGGCTCTCACTGCAAATTTGCAATAGCACTTTTTCATTAGATGGTCTGACACAAAATATGTAACATTACAAGTATAACTTTTAAGAATATGAACAATTCTAAACATTATTTACAACACTTCACCTGATTAGAAAACAAGTACTGTACTCTTCTAATAAAAGCGTTAAAATGCCCAACGGCAACCCAAAAGCAAAAGCACCTTTACGGTTCAAATTGAAAATCTGAGCGTCAAAACGAGAAAATTGAAATTTTAAAGAAAAAAAAAAAAGAATACAATAATACGCGGTCACAGATAGAGAGAGCTCTGTGTATAGAAGGGAAATCAAAAATTCAAACGCTACAGATTCTTTCTGTTTCTTTCTACATCTGCCTGCATTTGGGCGCTCCTCACTTCCCCGGCGTTGCAATCGCCGACTAGGGTTTTTCTTCAGATCTCCGGCGGTTACTCTATTTCCGCCGCTCATGGACTCAGATTCTTCTAAATCGCGGATTGATCAGGTCAGTTTCTCTCTTTCTTTTTCTCTTTGCTTAATTTGTCTCCACGAACTTCGGACGAATGTTTGTGTTCTTCTTCATCTCTTTCTCCTCTTTCTCTGTGTGAAAATTCGTGCTTGCTGCAACAACTTCAAGTTTCTCAACACTTCAAAAACTTGTGCTTTTTGAAATCTGACCTATATCGATTCAAATGGATGAACCTTGTACTTTGTTGAGTCTTCGATTCATTGGATTGTTTTGGGCACTCCCAGTAACTTGAATTGAATCACATTTTGGTGGAATCCTATCATTTGAATTTTCTACTAAGTCAGTGAAGTCTTTTCATGAACAAAGTCTTACACTTTGTTAAGGATTTTCCATGAATTAGATTAAAAAGTAATGTTTTTAAAGCTTTTTCTTCAGTCAAATTTTGAAATTAGTTAGGATGAATGAGAAGTGGGTCAAAAGTCGGAGTTTTGTGACATTGAAGCTTAAGTGTGTTTGTACTGAATCATTTTTCTTATGTTGCTTGTCACTGTACTATCAGTTTTATGTATCGAAGAAGAGGAAACACCAGTCACCAAATTTAAAGTCTGGGAGGAATGAGAAAAATGTGAAGGTGACAGGGGAAAGATCTCCTGGAGACAAAGGCACTTTGGACAGTTACTTGAAAGCCTCTCTGGATGACAAGAGTACTACCAATAGTGGGTTGCAGGCAAGGCAGGAAGCGTTTACAAGAAAATTGGATTTGGAGGTTTCTGCTTCGTCTGTTGGTCAAAATATACACCCTTGCCTGCCTAAACCTGTAAGTTTTGCAACTTTTAAGGAGTGTTTGGGCCAGAACGGATCTCAAGATTTGCATAAAGAAGGTGTTGCAGCTGAAACTCATGCTACAGATGGTTTACTCTGTGCTAACCAGAAAGATAATTCAGAACTACGAGACTTTGCCACTAGTTTCTTGTCCTTGTATTGTAGGTAATGTGCTTTCATTGTGCCACATTTTTATTCTTTCCATTATCATCGAGGAGTTAGTTACATGCTTACATTCTTTTATTATGTCTGACTTTTGTTCTGAAATTTAGATTTTGTAAATTGTGCTTGTCTGTTTTTTGCAGTGGAGTGCAGTCTGTTGTTGGCTCACCTCCACATCAGAAGGAAAATGAATTGAAGCGTCGAAGCAGTTCATCATCACTTGCCCAAGATATACAAATTTCTCACAAGAGGCGTTGTGAGTCCGAAAATATACCATCACTAGATGATCTTACAAATCCTCTCGGGAGTAAGCCTGAATCACTCGCTAGGAATGGTAATAATAGAGATAAACCTGTTTCAGACCCTACAAAGAAGGTATAATTGGAATCAACAATCGTGATTACCTGTCCTCCTACTAAACTAATTTATCTCAAATAATTTTATGTGTTTGCTCTGATATATTCATAGATGCCGAGCAATGAATCTGTTGAAATTCCAATGGGCTTGAGGAAGTGTAGTAAGGCGCCAGAATCATCTGCTCATCTAACTGAATTCCACACGCCTGGATCAGCCATTAAATCATGTCCTGTTGGAACCCCTAAGTCAGGATGTGGTAGCTCAATGTTCTCACCTGGTGAGGCTTTCTGGAATGAAGCAATTCAAGTTGCTGATGGTTTGACAATTCCAATTGAAAATTTTGGTTCTGTAGAAGCTAAAGTTAGAGATCAACATGTAACTATTCTTTCATGCAGCAAGAAAACAGATAAATGCACTGAAAAGTTAGAGAGGAGTTTAGATTTAGATGAAATCAGAGTAAAGGATAAAGATGCCATTGGTTTTTCAAAGGTAGTGGAGAAGCATGGGAGAGATTTTAATAAAGAAGTATATCAGCTTCCTGTCAAGAATCTTGAACTTTTGTTTCAAGATAAGAACATTAATGGAGGTATTCAAGAGCGATGTGCTTCATTTGATCAAAATAACATTACTCTAGGAAGCAGTAGGATCTCTGAATCTGCTTTCGTCGGTAATAAAGGATGTGAAAATCTTGATATTGCAAATAATGCTCAGGCAGATAAAGGTTTGATAGGCAAGATGTATCCAGAACCCGAAGGAAAGAAAGTTTTACTGTGTGAGGAAAATCGTGGTGTAAGATCTGTTTCTATGATAAGCAACATGAGGAAACCAGTTGGTTCTAGTGAATCCGAAGAAAGTCATACTCCTTCAAGCTCTCATCGTAATTACGATGGCTTGAGTCTCAGCACTTGGCTTCCCTCAGAAGTTTGCAGTGTATACAATAAGAAAGGAATATCTAAACTCTATCCTTGGCAGGTACATAACTATTAGTTGATGTGTGGGTTGTTATTTGTTAATTATTTTTGGATACAGCTGATAATATTTTTGAAGTGCCTACTCCTATAGATAGATAGATAGATAGATAGATAGATAGATAAATAGATAGATAGATAGATAGATAGATGTAAATCTGTTTCTCTATTGCAGTTCAAAAATAAATAATATCAGTTGAGAGCCTGCTGCTAGTATTCGCCATCCAAAGTTAATCGGCTCTTCATGCATTGTTCCTTTCATGACATTTATCATATCACTTGTGCCGTGGTTGTACATGTGATGTATGTTGGTTTTCTTATTTTTTAATGTTTTTCATGAACTTGCACAAAATTTATTGACAATTTTTATCCTCGACTCTATTCTTATATCTTGTATTTATACTTTCTAAATATGTGCCGTTGATTAATGAGTGATTTTAGGTCAGTATCATATCTGAAAAAGTTTTCCTATTCTTTCTTGTATGCCTGTTTGTACGCATGCTATTGCCTCTGAAGTCCTTTTCATGAGCTGAATACAAATTGTTAATTTTCTAGGTCGAGTGTCTTCAGGTAGATGGTGTTTTGCAGAAAAGGAATCTAGTATATTGTGCTTCTACAAGGTATCTTCATCGTTGGCTATGAATCTGATTCAAAGTTTCTTTTTCATACATTTTCTTTGGATCATGATAGCAGTATTATTAATCTCACTAGGAGGCTTCTATCTTACAAGAATTTATTATCAATTTCAAAACCATGCTGTTTGCGCAGTGCTGGTAAAAGTTTTGTTGCAGAAGTCTTGATGCTGCGCCGGGTCATAAGAACTGGAAAAATGGCATTGCTTGTACTACCTTATGTATCCATTTGTGCCGAGAAGGTTTCTGTTGTTTCTCCAAGCATCCTACACGTTTTGCAATATTACTTTCTGTAAGTTTAATCGTATTTCAAATTGGGTGCAGGCGGAACACCTTGAGGTCCTTCTTGAACCACTTGGTAAGCATGTTCGTAGTTACTATGGAAATCAGGGTGGTGGAACACTTCCTAAAGACACTTCTGTGGCTGTCTGCACGATTGAGAAGGCAAACTCTTTGATAAATCGCTTGCTTGAAGAGGGTCGTTTGTCAGAACTTGGAATAATAGTTATAGATGAGCTACATATGGTATGCCTTTTCACATATATCATCTGCATGGATCTCGGATAAGCTTATAAGTTATAACTGTCTGAAAACATCTTTATTTTTTATCTTTGCTTGTATTTTGCTCTATCTTCATATAGTTGATAACAAATGCATTAAAAGGAATCTTTTGATCATTGTTTATATAGGTGGGTGACCAACATAGGGGTTATCTTCTGGAACTTATGTTGACGAAACTTCGTTATGCTGCTGGTGAAGGCAGTTCAGAATCAAGTAGTGGTGAGAGTTCAGGGACTAGCAGTGGCAAAGCTGATCCTGCTCATGGCCTACAAATTGTGGGTATGAGTGCTACAATGCCAAATGTTGGCGCAGTTGCTGACTGGCTTCAAGTAAGCAAAACAAATCACAATTTGTGTGTGTATGTATATATTTTGCCCTCACTCAGTTGCATGACACTTTTCTGCATGTCTGTGGGAATTTATAAAATATGGTATATATGAAATTGCGCAGAGATACTGTTTGAGATTGTTAATAAAATTTATGTTTCCTGTAAAATGAAGACCTCTGTATCTCCAGATCTCTTAAATGGATGATGATAGGTTTTATGTATCTGTTACTTTCGGAAGCTATTTTTTCACCTCTATTGAAACTCTTTGTAAAGTTATTGTGGCCATTTAACCAGATTTTTTTTTTTTTTTTACATGTTGAAAGGCAGCTTTATATCAGACAGAGTTTCGACCAGTTCCCCTGGAGGAGTATATTAAAGTAGGTAGCACCATTTACAATAAAAAGATGGAAGTTGTGAGGACTATACCAAAAGCTGCTGATATGGGAGGGAAAGACCCGGACCATATAGTTGAGCTTTGTAACGAGGTAATGGAAGTTTTTGATAAAACATGTACTCATATTTTGTTCAAAAAGGAATACTCACATGTAATATCACGATCCAGGTTGTTCAAGAGGGCAATTCAGTGCTGATATTTTGCTCGAGTCGAAAAGGATGTGAATCAACTGCTAGGCATATTTCAAAGCTCATTAAAAATGTTCCCGTAAACGTTGATGGTGAAAATAGTGAGTTTATGGATATCAGATCTGCTATTGATGCCCTGCGAAGGTCTCCGTCTGGAGTAGATCCTGTACTAGAAGAAACTCTTCCCTCTGGGGTTGCCTATCACCATGCTGGTCTTACAGTATGTTTACACATTCATCATAGATCTTTTCTTGAACTGGCTAAATTATAATACTGGGACTGTGATTCTTTCCTATTTACATGGGCGACGGTGAATTTTACGCAAAGTGAATATTCCATTCATTGGCACACTGGGCAACTAACTCTTTGTATTACAGGTAGAAGAAAGAGAGATAGTTGAGACCTGTTACCGTAAGGGTCTTGTACGTGTCTTAACAGCTACATCCACTTTGGCGGCTGGGGTTAACCTGCCTGCAAGGAGGGTTATTTTTCGACAACCAATGATTGGCCGTGATTTTATTGATGGAACAAGGTACAAGCAAATGTCTGGTCGAGCTGGGCGAACTGGGATTGATACAAAAGGAGATAGTGTATGTCTAATTCTGTGACGCTGGAAACTTTATATCAGAATTTCTGTCTTGCTAAGGATGCATCGTGCCATTACTTTAGACAGATTGTTCACATACATTTTTTTCTTGTTTGGAGTGGTCAATGTTCTACGCTTTTGATTCTTGTTCTATGTTTTATTTTCTTTCCAGGTTTTGATTTGCAAACCTGGAGAACTCAAGCGAATAATGGCACTTCTTAATGAAACCTGCCCACCATTGCAGTCTTGTTTATCTGAGGATAAAAATGGAATGACTCATGCAATACTAGAAGTTGTGGCAGGTGGAATTGTTCAGACTGCCAAAGATATTCATCGCTATGTTAGGTGTACACTTCTGAATTCTACAAAGCCCTTTCAAGATGTGGTCAAATCAGCTCAGGATTCTCTTCGGTGGCTGTGCCACAGGAAATTTCTTGAGTGGAATGAAGAGACAAAGTTATACACTACAACACCCCTTGGACGTGGATCTTTTGGCAGTTCACTCTGCCCAGAGGAGTCACTTGTAATCTAATCTGACTTTCTATATTTGAAATTGCATTTTACATATTGTTATGTAAGCATGCTTGACGTCAATGTTTGTTGTTGCTGCAGATAGTGCTGGATGATCTTCTACGAGCACGTGAAGGACTAGTTATGGCTTCTGATTTGCATCTGGTCTACTTAGTCACACCAATTAATGTTGGTGTTGAGCCAAACTGGGAATTGTATTATGAACGGTTCATGGAACTGTCTCCTTTAGAGCAGGTAATTTTGTACTCTCTGATAATATATGGCATAACTATGTGTTGATAAACAAGAAGTATGTTGTTAGTTCTTCCTCTAAATTGACTGTTATTATGGTTTAAATAAATGTTTTTCTTCGTATTAAACTTTTAGTGTTCTACAAAATAGTTATGCATTCTCTTTCTCCTTTACTTCCGTTGTGGGAAGCTGAATTGCAACCTTCAAGTGTTTTGCAGTGCCTTTTGAATAAAACTATAGAAGTTAGGTCTTGATATTTGGGGATGTAGTTTTTTCTCAGAAAATCTTTATACGCTGATGCTGTTACTTTTAATCTTTCGATTTCAGTCTGTTGGCAATAGAGTTGGAGTGGTCGAACCTTTCCTGATGCGCATGGCACATGGTGCAACAGTTCGCACTCTAAACAGACCACAGGATGTAAAAAAAAATTTGCGTGGAGAATATGACAGTCGGCATGGTTCGACAAGCATGAAGATGCTTTCAGATGAACAAATGCTTCGAGTGTGCAAAAGATTTTTTGTTGCTCTCATCTTGTCAAAATTAGTTCAGGTTGCCCCACTACACTGCTTTTTTTTTGTTTCTTGTATATTATCTTTGCTAAAGCTTCTTAGTTTGGTTCATATATATGTAAACCCCTAGCAGCTTGCATGATCACCTACACTTCATGATATTTTGTTAAACTGATTACTTAACTTACATGTCCGACTTGTTTTGGCCCTTAAAGATTTTGGTTTGTATCAAAATTCCTATTTCAAAAATTGCTGACAATGCTTGCTTTTGCATCAGAAGGCATGGTGATGATCGACTTCTCTAATAGCTGACTTGTTTCTTTTTGTTCTTGAACTGTGTAATGCAGGAAGCTTCTGTGACTGAGGTCTGTGAAGCCTTTAAAGTGGCTAGAGGTATGGTTCAAGCGCTACAGGAGAACGCTGGAAGGTTTTCTTCCATGGTTTCGGTATTCTGTGAGAGGCTTGGATGGCATGATTTGGAAGGATTAGTTGCCAAGTTCCAGAACCGTGTTTCATTTGGTGTCAGGGCTGAGATTGTTGAACTTACTAGCATTCCATATATAAAGGTACTTGCAGCTTCCAGGAACTTATAGCGAGGATATGAAGAGTGATGTTAATAAAGATGGTTTTTGGTGTTGAATAAATAGGGTTCAAGAGCTAGAGCGCTGTATAAAGCTGGCTTGCGTACATCTCAGGCGATAGCTGAAGCGTCCATCCCTGAAATTGTCAAAGCTCTTTTTGAATCTTCAGCGTGGGCTGCAGAAGGTAAATTAGTTTTCTTAGACAGTTTAAATTGATGTATTTGTTGCCTTATTGAGATCTCTCAAGCTTATATAAACATCGATAAGTTAAATGTTTGTCAGAAAGAATATTGTATCATCTTTCATCTAATGTGCTCAGAGTTAATATGGTGTATCAGGTACTGGACAAAGAAGGATACACTTGGGATTAGCCAAGAAAATCAAGAATGGGGCTCGCAAAATTGTTCTTGAGAAAGCAGAAGAGGCGAGGGCTGCTGCATTTTCTGCTTTTAAGTCACTTGGTTTGGATGTTAATGAGCTTTCAAAGCCCTTGCCGTTGGCTCCTGCTAGTAGTCTCAATGGACAAGAAACTACTGAAAGAGACATTTCCAGAGGCTCTGTTGGTCCCGATGGATTACAACAAAGCATAGAGGGGCACATGGAATGTGAAAACTTTGATATGGATAATCACAGAGAAAAGCCAAGTGAAGTATTAGGTGATGCTACCTTAGGGGTTTCATCAGAAATTAACTTGACCAGTCGTCTTCCTAATTTTAGACCTATAGGAACTGCAGTCGGCACTAATGGGCCTAGTGCTGTTAGTATTCTTTCCAGTGATACTTTCCCTATCCCTGTTTACGATAACAGAGAGATAAAACCTAAGGACAATGTTGAGCAGCATTTGACTAGGAATGACCATATTCCTCTGAGTAGTAATAAGGATGGTACAGGTGAAAAGGGTCCAGTAACTGCAGGAAATATTAGTGGCGGATTTGATTCTTTCTTGGAACTTTGGGGATCTGCTGGCGAATTTTTCTTCGATCTTCACTATAATAAACTACAAGATTTGAATTCACGCATCTCTTATGAGATACATGGAATTGCTATCTGCTGGAATTGCTCCCCTGTATACTATGTCAATCTTAATAAGGATCTTCCCAACCTGGAATGTGTAGAAAAACAAAAGCTTATCGAGGATGCAGTTATTGGCAAGAGTGAGGTTCTGGCTTCTCACAACATGTTGGATGTTATAAAGTCTAGGTGGAACAAAATCAGTAAAATTATGGGGAATGTAAATACGAGAAAGTTCACGTGGAATTTGAAAGTCCAGATTCAGGTGCTTAAGAGTCCCGCCATTTCAATCCAAAGATGCACTCGCTTGAATCTTCCAGAAGGGATCAGGGATGAGTTGGTCGATGGATCTTGGTTAATGATGCCTCCTCTTCACACAAGCCACACCATTGACATGAGCATTGTGATATGGATTCTTTGGCCAGATGAGGAAAGACACTCAAATCCAAACATCGATAAGGTAATTCCAGATTGACTATTAGCGAAATCATACAATATATTTCATATGTCTCCTGATGACGGTGTTGAACAAGAAAAGCAACAATGTATAAATATATTTTTATCATTTGTTGGTTAGTCTCTATCATCACACAGATTTAGCTTATAGGTACTTCCTTAGTATAGTTGTTGATGCCAAGTTGCTAAAACTGTAAATGTGATGTTAAAGGAAGTAAAGAAAAGGCTATCCCCAGAGGCAGCTGAAGCTGCTAATCGCAGTGGCAGGTGGAGGAATCAGATCCGAAGGGTTGCCCACAATGGTTGCTGCAGAAGGGTTGCTCAAACGAGAGCCCTTTGTTCAGCACTTTGGAAGATCCTTGTTTCCGAAGAACTTCTTCAAGCACTGACAACCATTGAAATGCCGCTGGTAAATCTTCTTTTAACTTGCTTTAGTTACTGAGGATTTTCTAAACTTCACCAGCATCCCGCTGGATGATATGCTCAAAGTTAAATATTTATATTTATTTGCTCAAGCAGCCATCTGTGGTTGGTTTTCCTTTTAGAAATTTTGTATTGTGAATTTGTGATGGTAAGTTTTTGCTACCATACAGCTTCCTGACGAATATCCTATGTGATAGAGGTAGATAATGGCCAGGGAGGCAGTCAATTAAAGAAATTTCTAACTCTGCTAAGTTTGTTGTTTTGCGGCAGCATAATGCTTTCCTTCTGTGTTTCAGGTTAATGTCCTTGCAGACATGGAGCTTTGGGGTATAGGTATCGATATAGAAGGATGCCTTAGGGCACGGAATATATTGCGGGATAAACTGCGGTCCCTTGAGAAGAAAGCATTTGAATTGGCTGGCATGACATTTTCATTGCACAACCCAGCTGATATTGCAAATGTGTTGTTTGGACAGTTGAAGTTGCCCATACCTGAAAACCAATCTAAAGGGAAACTTCATCCAAGTACTGATAAGCATTGCTTGGATCTTTTAAGGTATTCCGAATGGCTAATTGCTTTTCCTTACATTGCGTTCTGTTTTTTCATCATAAAGGATAACAGATTATTTGAGCTACTCTCAGCAGTAAATTATATAACGAAAATTTTTGTGGTTATAATATCAAGAGCACGATTTTCCCCCTGCTACTGTGATTCTATTTTAGTCTTGACCATACATTGGAATACAACTTTGTCCCAGGAATGAGCATCCTGTTGTCCCAATTATCAAAGAACACCGCACTTTGGCAAAGCTCTTAAATTGTACACTTGGATCAATTTGTTCGCTTGCTAAACTACGCTTGAGCACGCAAAGGTACACTTTGCATGGCCGCTGGCTTCAAACATCAACAGCAACTGGGCGGCTTTCCATAGAAGAGCCTAATCTCCAAGTATGACTTCTGCTATGTTTGCTCTTTCATTCTATCGTGTATCTTAAAATCAATAACCATGTTACTTTTCTGCAGTCTGTTGAGCATGAAGTAGAGTTCAAATTGGATAAAAATGGAAGGGACGTAAGTTCAGATGCTGATCGTTACAAAATAAATGCACGTGATTTCTTTGTTCCTACTCAGGTAAATTTCTGTAAGTGTTGTGTCTTTGGTCTGCAAACCAACAAGAAAACATATTTCTTAAAAACAAATTGCACAACTGAAAGAATTTATTTCCTCCAAAGCATAATTTTAGAGAGGTCAGTAGCTTGGGTCTCCTCCTGAGTTATTGGGCTAGTTACTCGATTAGGGAATATCACATATGCATTTGAAAAGGTATTGGAAGGGCATAGTTGCTAAGTCAATACTATTCTTATTGTTAAACTCATTCAGTCTGGATTAATGAAGAGGACAACTCAATATTGCACAACTCCACAGTAGGGTAGAACCATACTAGATAGGCTTTTACTGGCAAGAGTGTTTAGTATGTCACACCATCTTTGGTGCCATGTATTATTCAATCACCTTAGCCATAAGAGATTTCTGGTTTTCTTGAAGGTTGAATATAATGTTCATTGTTTCCACCACAGGAAAATTGGTTACTCTTGACGGCAGATTATTCACAGATAGAGTTGCGACTTATGGCACACTTTTCTAGAGATTCCTCGTTGATTTCAAAGCTTAGTCAGCCAGAAGGCGATGTCTTTACGATGATAGCTGCAAAATGGACTGGAAAAGCCGAGGATTCTGTTAGTCCACATGATAGAGATCAGACCAAAAGATTGATCTACGGAATTCTTTATGGAATGGGTGCAAACAGACTCGCAGAACAGCTTGAGTGCACCTCAGATGAAGCTAAGGAGAAAATTCGAAGCTTTAAAAGTTCTTTCCCTGCAGTCACCTCTTGGCTAAACGAAACGATTTCATTCTGCCAGGAAAAAGGGTGGGGATGTTACCGTCTATTTCCCCTTCTATTTGTTTTGAATGCAGTCCTATGTGTTCCTTTAAACCACATATTTATGTGATCAATTCTGAAGCTATATTTTCATTATTTCTTGCTGGAGACAGAATATGCAGCTTTATAATTAATTTGGTTGCTTCTTTATGCACTATAATCTTAATTGTAGAACATTTTGATATGCAGATACATTCAGACTCTCAAGGGAAGAAGGCGGTTCTTGTCGAAAATAAAATTTGGGAATGCCAAAGAGAAATCGAAGGCTCAAAGGCAAGCTGTAAATTCCATGTGCCAGGTCTGATCTTGTTTCTTCCTTTCTTTCTCCGGGACGCTTAATGTTATGCTTTCATGTTTAATATACTGCCCATATACCAAATCGATCTATTTAAATTGAAAAAGTGTACTCTTCCCTTTTTCGTTCTTTGGTTGGTGGTAATGGTTTTAAGAGGTCTCGTTCCCTTGAGGTAGAATATTGTTGAAGAAGTCCCTAACATTTACTTCCAGACCATAAAATTTTAAAGGGTTTGTGGTTTTATTCAGGGATCTGCTGCTGATATTATCAAGATTGCGATGATAAACATATATTCTGCAATTGCTGAAGATGTTGATACCGCAGCATCTAGTTCTTCAAGTGAAACTAGATTTCACATGTTGAAGGGACGATGCCGAATTCTTCTACAAGTGAGTTTTCCACTTTTTTTTTTGTTTCACTTTGGTTTCTTTCCATATACATAACATTGTACTTCCTTCTGCAAGTAAATTTTTCATATTGTCTATAGCTTATAATTGGGACATTATGATACAGGTACATGATGAACTTGTGCTGGAAGTTGATCCTTCTTACGTAAAACTAGCTGCAATGTTGCTACAAACCAGCATGGAAAATGCGGTGTCACTTCTTGGTATGTTCCTCATATACTAGGCTTTTATTAAGTGATGTATATATATGTGTATATATATTGAACATCACTGATTCTATCCTATATTTTACAGTCCCTCTTCATGTGAAACTGAAAGTTGGGAAAACATGGGGTTCTTTAGAGCCGTTTCAGACTGATTAAGACATGAGCAAAATTGCAATAAGTCTTGAAATCTCAATAGAAGAGCCTTGGATGGTCTTGAGCAACTCGCTCACAAAAATGTTCCAACATCCAATGGCTGGACTTGATAGTTGATACCATGCTGCTTTGTCTTCATGAAGTGATGAAGAGAAATGATTTCACCGGTTACATTGACATTCCTTAGATATGGAGATGGATCTGAATGGATCATTCCAAAGGGATTTGCTCCTGCTGTGTTCTCTCAGAGGAGGCTCTCAACTTATCAGCCCGAAAGAGAGTCAATGTAAAGGTAAAAGGTCTAACCAAAAATAGGTAACTTCAATAGCTACTTTAGACAGTGACTATTATTAACATGACCAAAATCATAGAAAGATTAGGCAAAAAGTAACTTGAGGATTTGATTGTAAAAGTTTAATGTCAACTTTTTTTCTATATGTACTCATGGTTCCAAAAGAGTAAGTATATATACATTAGTTAATCCTGTACTCCCTCAGATAATACATACATTTTAAAATACTTTGAAATTCATATAAAGGATATGTCGATATCTATAAAGTAAAAACCACTTATGCAACGAGCACTAGACTTATCCCGTGAACCTATCAACCCTGAAAAAATATACTTTTTCGTAGCTGAAAATTCTCTAGGGGGACCAATTGAAACTTGGAATCCATCTTCCAAAACTTGTCCAATTCAGATAAGTAAAAATGTATTATTGTATTAGTAAAGACATGAAATGGTGGTTGCTCACAAGCGGCAATGATGCAAACCAAACCAAGAGTGATTTGCTCTGCTGTCTAATAGTGTTGTCTTAGCACTAAAATTGAAAAACAACAAAAGAATTTAAGACAAAAAAAAAAGAAATGATTGTTAATCCAATAATCCCCGGAAAAAGGAAAAAAAGTACAGTGAGAAAGCGATAACACATTCTCAGCGTCAGAAGCTTACACTGCTCTATACGACAAAAACCTCACCTGCTTCCTCCTCCTCTATGAGTTAGTGAATACTGACTGAATAAGTTTTCACAATCCTTTGCATACATCACAAAACGGCATCGTTTTGATGTCGCTCTCTCCTTCTTCCTCGCCGGCTCCGGCAACTTCCCCGCCTGCCATGTCATTACCTCCGGCAGATTCCGTACCTGACACGTCATCACCTCCAGCTCCTCCTTTGTCTCCTCTTCCCCCACCATTGAGCTCTCCTCCGCCGTTGCCTTCACCACCGCCTCTCTCCGCTCCCACCGCTTCCCCACCGCCTCTTCCGGTTGAATCCCCACCGTCTCCTCCTATAGAATCACCACCGCCTCCTCTACTGGAATCACCTCCTCCTCCTCCGTTGGAATCTCCATCTCCACCGTCTCCTCACGTCTCAGCTCCTTCCGGTTCACCGCCATTACCCTTCCTTCCCGCCAAACCTTCTCCGCCGCCTTCTTCACCTCCCTCCGAGACAGTTCCGCCGGGAAATACGATTTCTCCACCACCTCGTTCACTTCCCTCCGAATCAACCCCGCCGGTGAACACAGCTTCTCCTCCACCGCCATCTCCTCCTCGCCGCCGTAGTGGCCCTAAGCCTTCGTTTCCTCCTCCCATCAATTCTTCTCCACCAAATCCTTCTCCGAACACTCCGTCACTCCCAGAAACTTCTCCTCCACCTAAACCACCGCTCTCAACGACGCCATTTCCCTCCTCATCCACTCCCCCGCCTAAGAAGTCCCCTGCAGCAGTAACTCTTCCTTTCTTTGGGCCAGCGGGCCAATTACCGGATGGGACCGTAGCACCTCCTATTGGGCCTGTTATAGAGCCCAAGACGAGTCCAGCCGAATCAATATCTCCGGGAACGCCACAGCCACTGGTTCCGAAGAGTCTACCTGTAACGACGTCGTATCACCGATCATCCGCCGGATTCTTATTTGGCGGTGTAATCGTTGGAGCTCTTCTACTAATTCTGTTAGGTCTTCTCTTTGTCTTCTACAGAGCTACCAGAAATAGAAATAACAACAGCAGCTCTGCTCATCATCAATCCAAAACTCCCTCAAAAGGTATAAACTTTGAGATCAATTTGTTTCAGACTGTCACTTAAAATGTAATGTAATTGTAAGTTATGATCTTTTTTGCTTGGATCAGTTCAACATCATCGGGGCGGTAATGCTGGTACGAACCAGGCACATGTTATCACAATGCCACCACCAATCCATGCTAAATATATATCTAGTGGAGGTTGTGATACGAAGGAGAACAATTCTGTTGCGAAAAACATTTCAATGCCATCTGGAATGTTCTCCTACGAAGAACTTTCAAAAGCAACTGGTGGATTTTCAGAGGAGAACCTTTTGGGAGAAGGCGGTTTCGGATATGTTCACAAAGGAGTGTTGAAAAACGGGACAGAAGTTGCGGTGAAGCAGCTGAAGATTGGGAGCTATCAAGGGGAAAGAGAATTCCAAGCTGAGGTTGACACAATCAGTAGGGTTCATCATAAGCACCTCGTTTCATTGGTTGGTTATTGCGTTAATGGAGATAAAAGACTCTTGGTTTACGAGTTTGTTCCTAAAGATACCTTGGAGTTCCACTTGCATGGTAAAATAGATATATGATTTCATCCTTTTTGATTTTGTCTTTAGTTCATTATGTTGAGTATTGTGAGAATATGTGTTGTAGAGAACAGAGGAAGCGTGTTGGAATGGGAAATGAGGCTCAGGATTGCTGTAGGAGCAGCAAAAGGATTAGCTTATCTTCATGAGGATTGTGAGTTGTTTCTCTTCATAATGGGAATGACAATGGCCTTTTTTGGGTTTTCGACACTGATATTGATTTCTGGTGCTTGTAATGCAGGCAGTCCAACTATAATTCACCGTGATATCAAAGCAGCTAATATCCTTCTAGATTCCAAATTTGAGGCAAAGGTGATCTGCTCTTTAATCTTATCAAAGTTTGGTTTTTAGAACAGAGTTTGCCCATTTTCGGTTTATAGTCACACCATTTTGTTCTATTTAACAAGATTACATGTAGCTTAGAGTTCTTGTTCTCTTCAGGTCTCTGACTTTGGACTAGCCAAGTTTTTCTCAGACACCAATTCATCATTCACTCATATCTCTACTCGAGTGGTAGGAACTTTCGGGTAAAACACCATCCATCCATGCTTTATATGTTGTGTCATTGTGTTTAAAAATATTAATTTACGGTTTCAAGTTTCAAGTTTCAAGTTTCAAGTTTCTTCCTTGTTGTATCGTAAATCCAGATCAAAAGATTTATTGATTACTAAATGCCTTGTGCACCGTCTATTTGGTATGCATTTAAACAGATACATGGCTCCAGAATACGCGTCCAGTGGTAAAGTAACTGATAAATCAGATGTATATTCCTTTGGGGTCGTGCTTCTAGAACTCATCACTGGACGTCCATCAATTTTCGCCAAAGATTCTTCCACAAACCAGAGTTTAGTAGACTGGGTAAGTCAAAGTACATGATGATGATGATGATACCATTAGGTTTTCTTTTTCCCACTAGTTATTAGATGAAAATGAAACTCCAGTATAACTGCAAGCTTGAAACTTCATTAGACTGTAAATTTTGATTATTCCTCAGGCGAGGCCATTGCTTACGAAAGCAATCTCTGGAGAAAGTTTTGACTTTCTTGTAGACTCAAGGTTGGAGAAGAATTACGATACAACTCAGATGGCAAACATGGCTGCTTGTGCTGCTGCTTGCATACGCCAATCAGCTTGGCTTCGGCCTAGAATGAGCCAGGTCTGAGATTTAGTTTAAATACATGTATTCGTCCATATATCCGAAAGGAACAAGCCTAATCCATGAATACATTTATATCTTGAAAAAAACTTGAATAGGTAGTACGTGCTCTTGAAGGCGAGGTGGCCCTGAGAAAGGTCGAAGAGACTGGGAATAGCGTGACCTATAGCTCTTCTGAAAACCCGAATGACATCACACCACGGTATGGAACAAATAAGAGGAGATTCGACACAGGTTCAAGCGATGGTTACACTTCAGAATATGGAGTTAACCCTTCTCAGTCGAGCAGTGAACATCAACAGGTGAATACTTAGTTCACAGGTTCAATAGGGCAAGTTTCACCACAATTATTGGGTTTTCGGATACAGTCATCTTGGGTTAACATAAAATGTTGTAAGAAATTAGACTACTTCATTCATTTGTAGTTAAGGGGTCCGAAGAACACTGCTTGTGTTTTGTTAAATGTATAAATTGGTTGTAATATTGGGGCACAAGTTTAATTATGTTGCAAATACTTTGTTTGCTTCTGATCTAACTTCTATTTCTCTGATTTCCAGTTTTTAGCTTTATGACATTACTATGGCAATTTATACTCTTATGTTTTCATAATATAGTTTTATGACATTACTAGGACAAGATAATGTATATGTTTTCATAATAGTTTTATTATTAGATAGTAAATAGCAGTTTTCACATTATATTTAGGGGTCCGTAATAAGTCTAAGCTTGCACATTTACTGAGCTTCCATCACCTCTTGTGTTGTCTGTGTCATAAACAGTGAAGAGTAAATTTGGAGTAGAACAAACAAAAGTCAAAATCAGAAAAAGTTTAATGATGGATCTGCGGCACTTCGTAACATTCATGAAGATCATTAAGAGCAAATTGTTGTGATTCATTAATGTTTTTGATACAGAGTTCTTTCATGTTCTAATGATGTGCCAAGGCATTTTGGGGCTTGGGACAAAAAAAATAAAATGTGGCCTATCTAATTTAGTTGAATAATTATTTTTAAAGAACCTAAAATATAACTAGAAGAGAAAAAGTGAGCTACAATACAAAATCAAGGTTCTAAATCTATATATTGAAATGAATTATTCTAACATAGATCAAACTTTAAGGAAAATACATGTTTGAGGCAACTAAAACTTGTTAAACCAACCAAATATTTTTAATAATGTGGCCTAAAAATGCACGGCACTGCTATAGTCTACTTCAAAGCAAGAACAAGAACTACTCCTATCAGAATCAATTTTCTTGGAATATAATGTAGACTTAACAGCAAACACGAAATCGGAGTAAGAGAAAAACAATGAATCGAAAATACGAACAGTGAAAGAGGTCAAATCAAAGGAAATCACTTTATACGTTGGATCTCCGCCGAGAGTCCAATTAGCTTCTCCCAGTTTGGTGATGATTTTTTCCAGGAAACTTCAGATCAAACGATGGAATCAAAATCAAGAGTCAAAAAATCTTGCCGCAGAAGTAGACGTCAAATAACAACTTTTCTAAAAATATAAACTAATTTTGTCGAACTTGTTTACTTGGCTCTTTGAACTCGATCGTTGAATTTCACAAAGCATGATTTTCTATATATAGCTCAATCTATTTTTGCTCTGAGTTAAGAATATTTATAACGAGTGTTGATGATGAAAATGAATACTTGTAATGAGAATAAAGATTAAAACACAATAAATTTCTTCAAGTAACACGAACAAAAGATTATTATCAACTATTTTAATTAATCATGAAATTTGCTACTTGCTTTTTAGTTTCTTACGTTCTTGTCTTTCTCGTTCTTAGCGTCTGTAAAGGTAATATATACCAGATATTTTCTTTCGATTCTGTTTCGTTACTTGCGTAATATAGAACTATGACCCTTACAAATTATTGGCAAACAAAATTACAGTGTTGACATTAGAAAAAACTAACAAAAATGTTGTTCTAGAACAATGTTTTTTGTTTTNTTTTTTTTTTTTTGCATTATCAATAATTGTTTTATCTAAAGAGCTTCAACCAAAAACAAACTAACAGTTCTTGTTGTAGAAGTGGAAGCCAAAGAACTGTGTAATAGAATAGAAGACATCGATGGAAATTGTGACTTTGAAGGAGAGAAGGGGTGCTTGAAATTCATGACGAATAAATATAAGAAAGAAAGACATGTTAGCTGCACATGTACTAACCTTTACATGTTACACAAGACCAAACGTTTTTGCGACTGTAAACATCGCTGCTCAGGATAAACTCCCCTAACCAACATTGCTTTTACCTATTTTTTAGTTTTTACTAATAGAATTGTTATGAGTGTTTGTAGTGTTGTCATTTTCATGACCCATAAATAAGTTATGTTATTCTAATGTATCTCTCTTTTTCCACACAAATTTTTAATAAAGTTATGAGTTACTTCTTTCTAAGTAGTTAGTATGAGTTTTCCAATCAATCTATTTTCCACGTTCAGTTTTCCAAATTGTATTGATCCTGTTATAGTGTAATTACGCATTTTGTAATTGGCCATGGTACTACAATACTAATACTATCATGTTATCTGCAGACTTCAATCTTTTATTTTTAAAAATTAATTATTAGCATTTGTAATATTGATGTAATTTTAATACAAACTGTTTATTAATTTGTTTGAAAACTTATGTGGACAAATAAAATTAGTATACAGAACAAAAAAATATGTTTCAATACCAAAAAAAGTTCACTCCCTAAGCTTTTCTGTCTCTTAAGGATAACATCCTGGATGAGGTCTCTCGATGATTCCCCCCACATACAACATAACCATATAAAAAAAAAATCATCAGCCAAGTGAAGCCTCGGGAACAGTAGTGTGAACCTTTGGATCCTTGGCCTATCGTCAAATGATCGACGACGGTCGAGTTGATTGATCCTACACAGTACACAACCTGAATGTTTTCCCATAGCATCTCTGCTTCATCTATTCCTTGCTAGTAGGATTGATCCCAGAAAACCATAAATTTGTTTTATAAAGATTGAACGTTTGTCTATAGATTAATTTTCAATGGATTAAACATTGTAAATTAATGGTCTTATGGATTTTGTGAGTTTAGATTATCAAGGTTAGAACTGTGTATTTTGAAAAGAATAGGTGATGCGTCATCACAATACACGCAAAAAAAAAAAGTGAAAAATATATAATACTAGTAAGTAGATTTACAAAGAAGAATTTTTCCAAAAAAGAAAGAGTTGATCCGTCGAACTCGTTAATTAAGAAGGCTCGTTGAATTTTACAAAGCAAATTCTAAAAAAAGATGCATCTATTTTTACGATATCTCGAATATATTTATTATGAGTGTTGTTGATAAGAAAGATAAAAAATTCGAGAGGCAAACAATAGTTTTCTGCAACTATAGAGATAATTAATAATTCTTATCAGCTTTTCAATCATGAGATCTGTTATTTGGTTTATAGTTTCTTATACTCTCATGTTACTCGTTCTGAGAGGTGGTAAAGGTAATATGTTGAGTTTTTTTTGTATGGACGTAACTCGTATATAATAAGATATAAAACAAGGATGTTCTTTCTAATTGCAAAAACGGTGTTGTGATTAAAGGAAATAAAAAGCATTGTTACAACGTTAACATATGGTTTAATAGTGAACTTATTTGGATTGTCATTTGTTTATTAATCGAACTAAAATTAACGTTTTTTTTTTTTTTTTTGTTT
>Ga0041059_1000884_pt1 | contig 23696 bp, 26 predicted proteins | sample AraColnosormetaG_FD_56232 | JGI IMG/M metagenome (GOLD analysis project Ga0041059, IMG submission 56232) | Arabidopsis roots microbial communities from North Carolina, USA - Col MF nosort | ecosystem: Host-associated > Plants > Roots > Unclassified | place: USA: North Carolina | collected... | reverse complement strand
GGGGAGTTTAGTTAAGGGTAGAGATTATCCTTAAGGTTTCACGTTTATAGAAGGGAGCGGTAAATCAAGAGGGGTGTGCTTGTTTTACGCGTTTGCGAATTCATTGTAATTTGCTTTCTTGTTCTAGTGAAATCGAAATCTGGACGTGGTCCCGGGGAGTAGGAAAAACCGAACCTCGTTAACAAATTTCTTATCTCTTTACTTTCTGCACTTTATTATTACCTCATCCGCACTTACATAAGTAGTAATCAAAAATCTCAACTAATACGATGGCGACCGAAATGTTTTTAGAAAGTTAATTTATCTACTTACATATGATCAATAATGCAAGAGTAATTAATTCCTCGCATATGAATGGAGATCAAATAGATAGTGTTTGTAGGTTCCGTGTTCGCGTATCGAAATAAAAAAATCAATTCCTAAATTTCTAGATTGTAGTTTGGGTCTTTCTCAATTTTATTGTAAATCAACTTTGTACCTCACTCTAACTATGAATTACTTATAAAATATTTCTATCAATCCTTTTCAATCTCACTAAAACCATCCAAACAAACCTACGTGGAATCAAAGTTCATATAGTATGAACATGAAGAACACTAGAAGGTCCAAAGATTCAGCCTAGATCAATGTTAGCTAGAGTCTTTTTTGTTTGTTTGTTAATTTGTTGATTGTTAGCTAATTTTATATCCCCATGAAATGAAAGATTAGACATAAAAAACCCACAACATACTTTCACACATACTAAAAAGCAAAGTGTTTGATATGCCATGTAATTCCCCAAAATAACATATCCTTAACCTTAATATATAAAACAGTGGTAACTAAAATTGGTTAACGAAAAAAAAAACAAAAATTGGTTAAGGATTGTTTTTTATTTTTTGTAAGTTGAGGGTTATTTTGAAACATATTGGCTAGTTTGAGGGTTTTCTTGCTAATTAATAAAGAAAAACGACAAAAAACAAAAAACATGGTTCTAACAATAAACCGAACAAGCGTGGTATGGTTCTATTACTAAACAGAACAATATAAAAAAACGGTTTAATTTACCCAAACGAATAAGAACAATAACCAAAAACTCCCAAATTAATTTTGCTTAAGCAGCAGCAGAAGAAGAAGCATGGCGGAACAAGAATTACAGAGAATCAATGAGAAGAAGCCATGGCAAGTTCTCGAGTTCTACAGTGGAATCGGTGGAATGGTAACAGTCTCCTTCACCTCCAATTCTATGTTTTTAGTGAAGTCTACTCTGTCTCATAAACCCTAATTCCTTTTTGCTCTTAGAGATACTCTTTAATGGCGTCAGGCATCGTCTCAGAAGTAGTAGAAGCTTTTGAGATCAATGATTCTGCTAATGATGTTTATCAACATAATTTCAAACATCGTCCCTATCAGGTTGCTTAATGCTTATATATGATATAATCAATAGAAGCATTGTTACATTTGCAAATCATAGATGATGCTAGTTCTGTGACTTAGTCCATGATTAGTTCTTATTGTTTTGGTTGTTTTTCATAGGGGAATATTCAGAGTCTCACTGCTGCTGATTTAGATAAGTATAATGCAGATGCTTGGCTTCTTTCTCCTCCTTGTCAACCTTATACTAGACAAGGTGATTCATTTCACTGTTGTTTTCTTTACTATCAACATGACTTGCTTTTGGATACTAACAGTTTTTTTTTGGTTAGGCCTTCAGAAACACTCTGGTGATGCTCGGGCTTTTTCGTTTCTCAGGATTCTTGAGCTTATACCGCATACAACAAAGCCTCCACAAATGTTATTTGTAGAGAATGTTGTTGGATTTGAGGTATAGTGTTTGCTTATGCTTCCCAGCTAGAGTACTTGTTCTCGATCATCTTCTTTGAAGTCGTGACATTTTTGCTTATTGGTGGTGTTTGTTGGTGCAGACTTCGGATACACATATGGAAATGATTGGTACATTAACAAAATTAGATTATGTCACACAAGAGTTTATATTGAGTCCGCTGCAGTTTGGTGTGCCGTATTCAAGACCACGTTATTTCTGCCTGGTACTTTCTCTTTACCTTATGATTGCGTAGTGCATATCTGTGTACCTAAAACTGTTAATTTTAGTAGTCTGAGAATGTATAAGTATATGCTGATTATGAAACTTTCTCATGTAGTGTGCACTTTCTCATGTATATGCGTTAATCTTTTTGTTTTAGTTAAAACGTCACTAACTTTGAAATCATTTGATTTACCTGGTGTCTTTGTAGGCCAAAAGAAAACCTCTGCCATTTAAGTCCCAACACAGTAATAACAAACTACTCTGGTCTCCAGACCCGTTATATGGGCGTGATGATCAGGTTGAGTTTGGAAAATGTCAAGCAGAAGAAGGATTGGATAAATTACTTGAGTTTTGCAAACCAGTAGAGAAGTTTCTCGAGTTAGCTGCACATGTTGATGGCGAGCCAAGTAGTGTTGATGACTCTGAAAATGGGTCCAAAGATTGTTGTGGACAAGAAGGCGATTCTGTCCCAGACTCTGTACATCAGTATCTAGTACCAGTTAGTTTGATAGAGAGATGGGGAAACGCAATGGACATTGTTTACCCTGATTCAAAGAGATGTTGTTGTTTCACAAAGAGTTATTATCGATACGTGAAGGGCACAGGTTCCCTATTGGCAACTGTCCAGGTACGTTCTTCCATGGAGTATACAATATTACTTTCCTCTGTATTTGCAAAGTGAAAAGAAATGCTTATCGTGAATCTGTGATCACGCAGCCAAAAATCAAGGGTAAGGAATCTTGTTTGAAGGAGCAACGGCTTAGATACTTCACCCCTAGAGAGGTTAAGCACTGTCCTTTACTTTTACTACTAATGCCTCACTGAAAAAGTCAGCTTTATTTCATTGAAAGATGATGTTCGGTTTCTATTTGTTTAGGTAGCTAACTTTCACTCATTCCCTGAAGATTTTGAGTTCCCCAAGCACATAAGCCTTCGACAAAGGTACGCTGTTCATACCGTCAACACCATCTAAGCCAGAAAAAGCTACTGTCTATATAGATTATGTGCATCCAAGTATAACAGAGGCACCGTTTTGATTCGAATATAGAATTTAACCCATAATACCCTTATTTCTCCCGTACTTCCTGTTTGAAATGTGGAAATAGTTGAACACAAGAACATGAATCTCATGAACTCCTCTTTGTGCAGATACGCAATGCTTGGAAACAGTTTAAGTGTAGCAGTGGTGGCTCCTCTGCTTCGGTATCTATTCGATTCTTGACTACACAATTTGATGCACTAAGTGACGCGACCAATTACCGGAATCAGTTATTCTCCTGAACAAGCTTCTACTACTTTTTTGTTTACTGATAAAGTTCAAACTGATGAACTTACGTTTTGTTATCGATCCTTAACTTTATGGGCCAGTATTTTAAATGGGCCTTATTCGGCCCGTTAATCATAATTTCTTACCCAAATTTCCGTAAAAAGTGACCATAATATTGGCATGAGACATGAGTCTTTTGACTGTCTCTCTCTCTCTCTCAGTCACTTTAAATTATTTGAGCAGCCGCAGCGAGAGGAAGTTTTCTTCAACTGCGACGGAGCGTGAAGTTCACGCTCCGGCGGTACTACCTAAGGTTTGTCGTTAGGGACGTTACTTTTACGTTATTACTTGCTTCTTCGCCACTTTTCTTCATTTTTTCCGACCAGAGATATTTTGTTCCTCCTTGTACGTACAAAGTGTTTGTTCTTTTTTTACTTTTCCAATTTTTTGGCTCTAATTTTATGAACAAATGCAAGTAGGTCATCATACAAACCCTAATTTTGCAGAACTGATCCAGCTTTGAAAAGAAAAATGTTGCCTAAGAATGCTATTGAGAAGATCCAAGCAAATGTGAGCAAGCCTTGCTTCTGGAAGTCTCTCTCTCCAGGACAAACTTGGAAATCTAAATCCATGGTAACTTCAATTATGACTCACTCCTCCTTTGATATTTACTCACTGTTCTTAGACTCTTTCTATTGAATTTGCTTTGTTACAAGTTTATAGCTTTGGATGTTGTTGCTAGAACAGTAAGATGTGATAATCCTTTCATGTTTAGTTTAGCCCTTTTATAGACAAGTTATTACAGAACTACCCGTTTGTTGTTGTTTGAAAAAGTTCAGATCTTTTCTTCTTTTAAGAAACTTTGGAGACATTCTAATGGCACAATGCCTCCTCTGCTTCTTGCTGCTTGGTCTTCATTTTGTTACTTATTGACCTGTTTTAGCTACCGTTATGGGTACTTTTACGTCGCAGGTTTCGTTTGCCCTTAGCTCATGTTTATGCTAGTGTTGGTTCTAGTCCTTTTCTCTGCATTTCTTGACCTACAATCCAATCTTTTAAGCTCGTGTTTTTGCTGCTTGTGTTTTTTCTGTAGAAAGTTATAACTTTTAGTCTCATGTTTCCTCTTTTGAATGTAAGTATTGTTTTGTTGATTTCTGGGTTTATTAAGAGGATAATTCCGGAAGACTTTGTGAGAAGAACGCGTGGTGCTTTTGAGCACAGAGTGGTGTTTAGTGTTCGTTGGGAAAACTCCTGGCAACTCTGGCTGGAGCGAGAGAAGAACGAGCTGTTTATGATAGAAGAAGATTGGAATGAGTTTGTAGACGACAATCATTTAGGTCCAAATGATAATCTGTTCATCAAACACGATGAGACGATGAATCTTGAAGTGCAAATCTTTAAGAATAATGGGGTTGAGATCATTGATGTACCTCTTGGAGTTGAACCCGAAACTGAACCATTTCATCCTACGCCCAAGAAACCTCACAAGGAGACAACCCCTGCCTCTTCCTTTGCCTCTGGCTCTGGCTGCTCTGGTAAGGCTATTCAGATCGATAGAATCATCAAACTCCAAACTATCATTTGTTCTCTATGCCAATGTTTGATTGGATTCTGTTTTGGTGGAATTCTCAGCAAATGGAGGGACAAATGGCCGAGGAAAACAACGTTCTAGTGATGTCAAAAACCCTGAGCGATACCTCTTGAATCCTGAAAACCCTTACTTTGTGCAAGCGGTGACAAAAAGGAACGACGTTCTGGTAATAATACAAGTGTTTACATTGTCAGCTTTTTATTCCATTTGTGGCCTAGAAAGCTAAAGCTTGTCTTTGTTTCCTGCTGTATGTGCAAGTATGTGAGCCGACCGGTGGTTCAGAGCTATCGCTTGAAGTTTGGTCCCGTTAAGTCCACCATTACCTATCTTCTTCCCGGGGAGAAAAAAGAGGAAGGCGAGAATAGAATCTATAACGGGAAACCTTGTTTCAGTGGCTGGTCGGTTCTATGTCGGAGGCACAATCTGAATATCGGAGACTCCGTGGTTTGTGAACTTGAACGCTCCGGTGGTGTGGTTACCGCTGTAAGAGTGCATTTCGTCAAGAAAGACTAGACCAATCCTCTCTAGTAACAACAATATGTTATTTACAACTTTCTGTAACAATGCTAAATGTGTCAATTATGTGTTAGTTTAACAAACTTGTCAATTCACTTGCAATCGAATCGATTCTAGAGTATGATGGGCCAGTTTCTAATATGGGCCATATCCGGCCCAATAATATTGTTTGACCATTTTATTATTTCCATACACAGTACACATTTGACACTTGTCACAGTGCTGTTGACTGTTGAGTCTCCTCTCTTTCTGAAAGCAGAGAGATTCGATTTGGAGAACAAGGGCTGAGAAGAGCAGACACAGCAGCGAGAGGAAGCTTCTTCGACTGCGACGGTGCGTGAATTTCATGCTCCGGCGACGTTACTTTTGACGCAATTACTTGCCTTTTACGCATTTACTTTGTTCTGACTTCTGACCTAAGTTTTTTTCCCCTTTGACCGTACAAATTTTGCTTCTTTCTTCGTTTTTCTCTGTGTCTCTCATTAGTCACCATTTTCGTGTTCTCTGCTTTGTAACACTTTCGGGTTTAGCTACTGAAAGTAAGAAAAGCGAGATAACGCATTAAAGGTTTAATTTTTATCCAGTTTTACTGTTTCACTGATTTCATTACATGCAAGTCATCTTCGTCTTTGTTTATGAACCCTAATTTTGCCGAATCCATCCAGCTTTTGAAGAGAACAAGATGTTGCCTAGGAATGCTACTGATAAGATACAAGGAAATGTGAGCAAGCCTTGCTTTTGGAAGTCTCTGTCTCCAGGACAAAACTGGAAATCTAAATCCATGGTAAAACAAAATTAGTCTCTCTTCTTTTCTAATCTTTCGAAAATGTAGCTCCTTTGATTTTGTACTCACTGTTATTTCCATTGAACTTCTTTGTTTGCTCTAAAGATCTATTGTTCGTTTGTTGTTCTTGTTCGAAAAAGCTTTTGATCTTTCAAGAAACATTTGAGGAGATTTTAATGGCACAATGATTCCTGCTTCTTGTTCTGCTTGACAAGCTCGTGTTCTGCTGATTGTATTTTAGCTTTTAGTCTCATGTTTCCTTCTTCTAATGTCAGTATCGTTTGTTGTTGTCAACTGTTATGATTTCTGTCTTTATGAAGAGGAGTTTTCCGGAAGAGTTTGTGAAAAGCACGCCCGGGGCTTTTGAGCACAGAGTTGTGTTCAGTGTTCGTTGGGGCAATTCTTGGCAACTCTGGCTGGAGCGAGAAGAAAAAGATCTGTTTATGATAGAAGAAGATTGGGATGAGTTTGTGGATGACAACCATTTAGGCCCAAATGATAACGTGTTCTTCAGACACGATGACAAGATGTTTCTTGAAGTGCAAATCTTTAAGAATGATGGGAACGAGATCATCGATGCACCTCCTGAAGTTGAACCTGAAACTGAACCATTTCATCCTACTACACCAAAAAATTCTCACAAGGAGACAACCACTGCCTCTGCCTCTGCTTCTGCTTCTGGTATGGCTATATTCAGAATGAAAGAATCGTTTTGATGCTCTTCATACTCAATACTACTCTTTTCTTTTCTCTCAATGCCAAAGTTTGCTTCTTTTTGTTTCTGTTTTGGCAGAATTTTCAGACAATTGGCGAGAGACACATGGTTGTGCTGATATCAAAAACCCTGAGCTGTACCTTCTAAACCCCAAAAACCCTTACTTTGTGAAAACGCTGACAAAAGGGAATGACGTTTTGGTAATAAGAGCAGTGTTTTCATCAGTTTTGATTCTAGTTTACGTTTGTTGCCTCTAAATCTAAGACTTATCTTTCTCTCTATTTCTCATGTACAATGTGCAACTAGTATGTGCCCAAAACAGTGATTAAGAAGTATGGCTTGAAGTTTGGTCCCCATTTGTCCCCCATGCATTACCTTCTTCCCGGAGATAAAATAAATGGCTCCACTAAGATCTATGGCGGTGGCAGTGCCCCTTGTTTCAATGGCTGGGTGGACCTATGTCGAAAGTACAATCTGAAAACCGGAGACTCTATGGTTTGTGAACTTGAACGCTCTGGAGAACTGGTTACTGCTGTTAGAGTGCACTTCATCAATAAAACATGAGATGAGTCCTCTCTAGTCTCTTTTCTTTAACATTCGTGTTTACCAAACTTACTATTGTAATGTTTATATGTGACCCTTATGTTGCTTTAACAAAACTTAAATGCTAAATTTCTTATGCTTCTGTTACTTCATTGGAAATGCTCGATTGTGATTCAGTCTTATATGCTCGTGAGAAGTAAAATATGCATACAACTTTATTGTAAGTTTTGTAACTCTTCCATAAAAATTAAAAGGCCTAGATACATAAGATATAGGCAACGTTTCTTTTGCCTTCTCATACAAGAAAATACAATATAAGCAAAGGCCCATCTGCCTATATAAAACCCTAACTCTCGTAAATAAAACTCTGTTTTTTTCACCTTCTCGTTTCAATAAAATCCAACACACACCAAAGACAGTTTAAGGAAAATAAAAGAAGACCACACGATGCATTTTCTTGTAATAGGATTGGTGATTCATCTATGGTTTACGAACGCTTATAAGCTTGACATCATCGATCACAGGCCCACACAATGACGAGAAATCATCGCTCCTCATGGCATAGAAAGTGCTGTAGAACATAATTCTTGATCGGGTCGAAACCGCCACAAATCGAATAGAAGCTCGTTTAAACCCTCCTGTGCCTTTCGACTCGTAAGGGACCTTAAGTGTATCTTTTCCTGCAAAAGCCTCAACCACCATTGATCCTTTGCAAGCATTGTTGGCGTCTCCAACCGCAAAAGACAGCACGTAAGTCTTCCCAATGACAGTCCGAACCACTTGAGCGATGGCACTCTCTTTACCCGCTACAAGCTCAATAGCTCTGCGACCCTGTGGGACTGAGAAATGTTCAACGTCTACGTACTTGACAGCTTTGAGAGACTCCACCATCCATCCAGGTAAAGGAGAGTGGTCGTCTTCTATAAACGGTGGGATCAAAACTCCAGTTGTCGAGCCGGGTAATACTAATGGACCTTCTTCAAATCCTCCGTTTTTCAAAATGTTCTCTGCCAAATCAAACATAAAAGAAAATCATCATTATTCACATGTTCAAGGATTATAAAAACAGAGCAAGAAACAGAGTATTTATAGTAATGACTTACTATTAGTTGGTCTAGGAGGGTAAAGAGATCTCATAGCAACACCATCAATAAGTGGACCACAAGCTGGATCTTCCTCAACACCAGGATTATGAATCACAACTTCAGCAACATCACTCTCAGCTTGAAACGCCCAAGCATATAAATCCCAACCACTACTACTATAAACCGTCTGAATCGGAATCACACCGGAGTCAGGTGCTACAGATATGTTAAGTCTCTCGTCTTGTGCACAAGTTCTAGCAGCACTAAAAGTGAGTGAGTAATACATTCCTTTAACCACTTTAAGTCTTTGTTTGATCGATGCTTCGTTCCCAAGTCTTACAGCGAATTTACCGGCGGGAACAACGAGAAGCATGTCTCCTTGTTTATGTCCTGATTTAATGTATTCGACGAATCCTGTGACTTCCCAGTTTGGTATTGCTAGTTTGTTTAGTATTTCTGTTCCTTTCATGTCTGATGGTTTTGGTCCTAGCTCGAAGTCTCCGTTTGGTAACATGCCTGTGGATATTATCAAAATGTCCTTGTGAATATTAGGAATTTTGGAATTTTTTTAAAAGAAAAAGATATACATAGAGCACGTGAGGTGTGTCCGAAGACAGCCTAAACTGGTCCTAAATGTAACATGAACTAAAGGACCTACTCTCAACTTCATTGATTGGAAATGTCCAAAAACTTTATGGTGTTGTGTTTGTGTCAGAAACATGGGCAAAGGAAGCTGTAATTTTTATTACATCGTCTTCTTAAAAAATCTAAATTTTAAAGCGTAACAAAACGAATATTTTTATTTGTTTTTAAGTACTATCGCTAGCAGAGGCAGGTTCGTACTAGTGATACCAACAAAGTTATGATTCATAACCATTCAGAAACTTTTTTTTAGGTACCAGCATTATATTGATTATTCATATCACAATTATAATTATAAGATTTTATTTCTCGCTTCTATATAAAATTTTGAGTGAAATGAGTTTTTGTTCCCACTAAATTTGTGAAAATAAAAAATAAAATTGCCATAATTTACTGTACACAAAGGTTGAAAATTGGATTTGAGGTACAATTTAAGCTTTTTTTCTTCAAGATATATCAACATAAAAAAAAAGGTATGTTAATATACTTTGAAGGAAAAAAAAAACTTGAATTGTATAGTACCCCAATTCCAATTTTCAGACTTGAAAGTGATAAATCAGAACTTTGTTATTAATGTAGTAAACCGGAATATGTAATGAATGTATGTGTATGTATATGTGTAAATAGAGTTACCGTCACGGAAGGAGACGGTGGACTTGGCGGCCATGGCGGTGGCGATGAAAAGAAGGAAGAAAGACACGACGGTGACGCCTTCCATATTGACGGAAGAGAGAACGAGATGAGTGTAAAATGTAATTAGCAAAGAGAGTTGTGGCTATTGCTTATAAGGGGATAGAACTATGAAAATGACCTTGGAGGTTTCTATATATTACGAGTGTGTGCCACTGTGGCTAGTTGGTATCCCACGTGGGGTTGTGACCTCATTCCTTTTCAGAGATTTGGAACCTTATTGACCATTTGGGGTTACTTCCGGAATAAAAAATTTGTAAAAAAAAAGTATTGTTTTGATGCAATTATATTTGCTGTTTATTGAGTCAAGCTCTGTTTAGGCTGTGACTGGGGAAGCCAGAAGTGTCCAATTGGGACAGGTTTGTAGATGATTAGAGGTAATTGCGTATAAACAGGTAATGGGCAGGAGTATTTAAATATATTGCTAGAAATATACGGAATAAAATATTAAATTTACTAAATACCGTTTTGGCTCGGATTCGGATAGTTTTAATCGTATAGTTTTGATCGGATTCGGATAGTTTAAATCGTCTAAATTACACTTCGAATTCACTAATTCTGATAAATTTTCACATCTTTAAGATATGAATATTTTGGATAATTTTGAGAAATTGAAAATATGTGTTAATGTCTAATCTGTAAATTAAATTGTAAATAAAACAAAAAAAATAAAATGAGTATAGGTCGGATCGGAAAAAGTGTTTCAAAACCGCCTGAAACTAAAACTACCAAAAACAAAACACTAAACATAACTATAAACTTATGATCATGATCCCTTATCCACATGCTATAAACACTTAAGTCTAAGATTGTGAAAATAATTGAGATGTTTTTTAGTAATCTTACATCTGAATCTACGTGACAAATATGATTAATTATGATAGTAACTGGGAAATGCCAAATTGGTCGTTTAGATCATCGGTGGACAGATACTATTACTAGGAGAATCGTTTATCGTGGCATGTGTTACACCCACAAATCTCTTCCTTTTGAAACTTTTTTTTAAGTCTTTTGTCTTCTTCGTGCTCTTTTTTGGTTTGTTTCTTGGCTGTATTTTTAATAACAAAATTGAGAATAGTCTATGGTATTAAGGGCGCCGTTCAGTGGCTAAGAATGCGGTTTCCAAAGTCGGCCATGAAGTTGGCCTCAGAAAAATTCAGAATCGTGTCTTCTTCTCATTCTTATCGTCCCAAGAAATTGCATTTTCTAAAGGATTTCATTTTTAAAAACAAATACTCTAAAATCATTTCTAACTACCTGTCTTATGTTCGGTTTTTGGAATTTAGCTCCGCCAAAACCACCAATATATGCGTTCTTTACTCTTAGAGATCAATATTCTAATCAGGTGTGCTTTACGTTTTTGGTCTTAACTACACGTTTATTTTAGTGGCCGAATCATTAAACAAACAGGATGTGTTGCTCTCTCTTTAGGGATATGTGTTGTAGGAACGATTTACGAGAACGTTCATTCGAACGTGAGGATGAGGATGTACACTACTTCGCATGGTCACGGTCATGCAACTGTTCTGATGCGACTGTTTATGGCATCGAAGATTTGTACATTCTTCTATCAATATGCCATATTGTTTTGTAAGAAATGGTATTGATTTTGATGTAGTAGTTTTCTAGTGATATTTGTTTTTGAGCTAAATAAATTCGAGATATCGTTCTAACGATTATAATAAAACCACAAATAGTTCCCACCTTATATAATATGACTTGATGTATATATTTTACTCATATCTAGTGTGGACTATCTATCTTTTCTACTACCTTGTTGATTATAAATTTAAAACCGTGTATTTCTACACATACTTACGGTTGAAAATCTAAAATGGCTAGTCTTATTTGTAATATTTATCATATATCAGAAAAACGTAACACGTAGCTCCAATGAAAGAACTGTTTCTAATGGATCCAATTAAATGTTGATTAGGACTTATAAGACCCAAGTTCGAACAAACAACAATCACTATTTAAAATGTTGAATCTAAAAAAGATAAACAAGTGTATAATAAGAGTGAGAGAAGAACCAAAAAAAGACGAGGAACCGTCGAAAACGTGGGTGGGGCATGGGTAACGAACGTAGTGGAACCCATACAAAAAAGAAGAGATCAAAGCAAAAGGCAGGATCATGGCTTTGTCTCCTCTTCATTGTACATTTCTTTTACTCTTTTACGGGCCCATTTCCTCATGACTCGATCTCTTGTACAGAGAAGAGATATCGATAACCTTTTTTTGTATATATATTAGTAGGTCCGTTATAATTATATAATTTATATTGGTAAAGACAAAATACTATTTGAGGTACGTTGTATTCATATAATATACGTAGTATTAGGTAGGGATGTTGAATTCAAATTTTTGTTTGATTTTGGGTCGGAGTTTCCAGTTTAGGTAGGGATATTGCGTGATTTTGGAAATCCCTTTGATTGACGAAAGGTTTATTAATGTTTTTATACCAAAAAATTTGAGGTTCGAGTCCCAGATACTAAGATTTATTAACAAATTTGCAGATTAATGGAGGTAAATGTACATGAGATCTCCAACGATGTACAATTATAGCCGTTCGTCAAGATTCTACGTAAAGAGGATCATTGAATATGTCTATCAAAAGCATGGAGAAGAAGAAGGAGATATCATCTCTCGTAGATCTAATAAGAGTCGTAAAAATTGTTCTGGGTAGAATTGTATATGAAACAGTTCTCATAATTTGCAATAAATAATAAATATAGACGGCAAAAAAAAACCCAAAAAAAATTAAAATTTGATGACTAAGACCAAATTGTTTTTATTTTAAGATCAAACATCCCTAGTATTATTAGGAAATATATTTAAAATTGCATAATTCAAAAACAAAGTTAACAAAATAGATAGTTTTGAACATGAGAATGAATTCTTTTCTTTTTTGTGTAAAGATGCTGAAAATTTAAATAATTAAAAACCGTATTTTTTATATAATTTTTTTTGAATCGTATCAAGATTTTTTAATAGCAATAATTCTTACTTTTCAAATATTGCGTAATTTTAGTTTGTCCCTCTAAATTCGAAATTAGAAGCACCAAAATCCTTTCAAAACCGCATAAGAGACAAATGATAGTAAGACTGATTGGTGGAAGTGTGGCCATATACTATTGTTTTAACATTTAGCTACATAAATTTGGCTTTTTGGAAGCTAGGCTATAACTATTTTTTAAAATCATGCAATATTTAATAAATCTCCGCAAAAAGAAAAATATTTTTTTTAATAATCATCAGTAATAAATAATTATTGGCAATTTGGCATTTGGCAAGTGAGAGAAAAGAATAGGAGTAAGTCTACTCACATTTAATTGAACATTGTCATTTTATTTCTGTTAAGTAATTCATTAATGAATTTAGGCAAAGGACCCTCCTGTGCTAATGTGACTCACATGGAAATGTCTTCAAATACAAATCCATATCGTTCTCTCTACTGACACCACTCTATTAAATACTTTAAATACCTTATCTCATTCTTATCTACCTCGACACTTATTCACTAGACCGTGCAAAGCATCGTTGTATATATATGATTCATGTAAAAAATGTTTAAAAGTGGCATCTTTGAGGAATTGTGTAAACATTAACATCTAACTTAATGATCAAGTTTACATTACACATCAATCTTATGTATAAGTTCAGTGTTTAAGTGAACCGTACATAACCATAAAAGGTAAAATTGTGTGGTAGATTGGAGCCTAAAGAGCCATAAGGAATGTTTGGTTAAGTGGGCTTTAGTTATATAGTACAAGAGACTAACATGCTTAAGGAATGTTTCTTTGGTAGAAAGGTAATGCTCCCGAAGCCTCTCCCGCTTCACCTGCATATGAAGTATCGTGTAAGAACTTTGCAATAAGCCCCCTAACACTACAAGACAGAGAAAAGTTCATGCTACAAGACTACAAATTCATAAAATTATATAAACTATTATTCTTTGATCATTATTAGCACAAGATATGAATATGAACCCTACGAAAAAAAAAGATATGAATATGAATATGAATATTTGTGTATATTAAATCAAAATTGGCTACGACAAAAAAAAAAATTCAAAATTGGCTATGGGAAAAAGCTAATTATGTAAGGTTGTTCACAAAAGGGCTCTTTAAACACAGACGATTCTTGATCCTTATACAAGTCTTATGTTCAATCTTGCAAGATCAATTTAAACTACAAACTTGAATATTGTGCTCCACGTCATAGGTTTAAAACTATAACTATAAACTACAAAAGTTGGTGGTTCCCTTGTTGACATTTTCCAACGCGTTGACATTTTAACACATTGACTTGAGACGTCCATATACTCAATGGCTTACTCCAGAACCTTGAAGCCCGGTGGAGTAGATCTAGATAAGTAAGGTGAATCATCTTCTTCCTCAAACTCTGTTTAACTGTCAAGAAAGCGGATCTTATAGGCATGGGAAACTGTTTTCTAACCGAACAACTTGCAACAATTCCAGGTATATATGAATCTGTGTGAGGAGACACATCAATCCCAAGACGTTATCTCCATCTAAGGAAGGTGTTGGCATGGCCATCGCCGTTAAGAGATTTTACTTAACCTATGAAGAAGCCTTGCAAAAGTGATTTGTAAGAAATTAACCTCTACGAGAGAGACTGATCACTCATATATGTATGCTTAACACGGCAGCCGAGGTTTGTAGGTTGACCTAGAGTTTCTACGACATAACCTGCATCCAAGCTTGGTCAAGCTCATTGGTTACGGTTCGGATGATAATTGTTGTTCATTGTTTCTGAATACTTTCCAAACGGAAGCTTAGAGCGTTACATTTATAGGAGTAAGCAAGCTAGAAAATTGTATTGAGCGCATTTCTTAGAATTTACTACGAACCTCCTGAATACATATTCTCAGGTAAGTCCTCTCTCAAGCTACAGAATGACCATTAAAATTCATACACTAACCTAAAACTGATTGCACGGTAATACGCATATACAGGGAGATCACACATGGCGGGCGATGTATACAGCTTCGGTGTTATACTATTTGAGATCTTAACTGGTTTGGGAAACCCGTGCATCATCTTAGCAGAGGAAGCAACAGAGAATAGAAAAGAAAACATTGTGGAAATGATCGATCCAGATTTAGAGAATAGCTATCGTGTTGAAGAGGGGATGCGTATGTGCAAGCTCATAAAACTGCCTTGAAAGAGATCCCAAGGAAAGACCATCCATGCAACAAGTGCTAGATAATTTGAATGCTATAGCCCATATTTGAGAGGACAAACTAAGGGTTATAAAGGATTGTGGTTCAGAGGTTACACGCCTCTCTTCAGAGCTCCTATGAGGAACTGTGAAAACATTTCCAAAAGCTAGCTTAAGGGTTTGTGTGCCTTTATGTCTTTATGTAGCATGATTTACTCTCCTCCTACCGGTGTGGGATATTTTACTCATATTTCTGTAATAGCTCAATCAAGCTTACATTACACATCCAATTCAATCTCATAAAATCTTATACATAAGGTTCACATATCCATGCATAACCATACAAAAGCAAATTGTGCGGTATTGAAGCCTAAAGAGTACTAAAACAGTGACCCTACTATAAGCACAAGAGAGACTAACATGCTTAAGGAATGGTTCTTTGGTAGAGAGGTAAAGCTCCCAAAGCCTCTCTCTCAGCTCTCTCCCGCTTCACCTGCACATGAAGTGTCGTGTGTTAGAACTTTGCTATATGATTCTTCTATCACTACAAGATAGATAAAACTGTTTTTGTTCTTACAAGAGCCAACATGTCTTGGAGGTAGCTCCTGAATGGAGTCTGCACTGCCTGTGGAATTACAGAGACAAGGAAAAGAAAAAAAGATTTACATAAGCTTCCTATCTCACAACTAACAAGCACTATCTCAAAAAAAACTTCTTTCATAGACAAGATCTTACAAAGCTTATCAAGTTACAATTATATTACAGAACCAAAACAGGTTTCTGAAAACAGAGTGTTCTTGATCCTAATACAAGTCTTAAGTCAAATCTTGCAAGCTCTATCTACAAACTCCATAGCTATATACCGTTTTAGCTCTGTTGTCACTTACTTAGAGACTAAAACATACCTGAAGATTATCTGGGAGGTATTCATGTTTCATAGAAAGATCCATTGCACGCATAAGACGCTGGTTCCGAGCATCAACAATCTCTCTCGGTAAACGATTAAGAGCTTCTTTAATATCCAAATCATACAAAGGATCATAAAGATCGTCGTATCTAAGACCTAAAAAATCGTAAAATTCCCAAAATCAGCCAGAAGAGAATTAGGGTTTGGTTTCTAGGGTAAGAGAGAAAGAAAGAGTACCGTATCTGCGGAGGCGATTAGAAACAGACTTCATATGCATACGAGCTAAGAAATTCTTCCTGGGATCTACTAGTCTCTGGAGAAACGACGCCATTATCTTCTTCGGAGTAACGTTGAAGATGTGAATTGTGATGAAACCCCTTCGCCGCTATTTGTAATTTAACCCGGGAACGAAGAAGGAAGAAGCATCCAGAGACATCTGTTTAAACGCCGTCGTATGAAACTCTAGCCAAACGGCGTAGTATGTACTCTTATCAAAAAACGGCGTCGTATGACTCACCAAATAAAACGCGTCAACCGTTGACTCTCAAACGCGTTTTCGTTGACTTTGCTCCTCGGTGTGAAAAACTAAAAGTCCTCTCTTCTTCATTGAACTCTAGTGTTAAGATTTAGCAGAGAGTATCCGAATGGGAAATTGTCTCTCAGCTTCGACACTTCCCACCGAACCAAATGCTCCCAAATCAGGTATACATATATATATTTCTCTGCGGATTTAAGTACTTTTGATTTGAATGTTACTATAATGGATATAAGTTTTGTTATAATATATGTATAGTGGAGGAGGGTGTGAAAGTCTTCACGGTGGCAGATCTGAAGAAAGCGACTAATGATTTCGGAAACCAGATGGAACTAGGAGAGAGCTTGGGATACATCAATCCCAAAACGTTATCTCCGGCCAAGAAAGGTGTTGGCATGGCCGTCGCGGTCAAGAAAATTTACTTAGCCAATGAACAAGCTTTTCAAGATTGGCTTGTAAGTAATTATATCATCTCAATCTATAGGAGAACCTTCGGCAAAACCAATAATATTGTTAAGTTTCTTGTTACTTATTTATTCTTCTAAATTTTTTGATGTTTTTGGATGGTAAATGTCTATGTTGCCTACCCCTAGAGATGGGTCAGTGTGTCTTAACATTAGAGATGATATTTTTGTAGGTTGACGTAGAGTTTCTACGACATAACTCTCATCCAAGCTTGGTGAAGCTAATTGGCTACTGTTATGATCGTGATATGTTGTTTATTGTTTCTGAATACTTTCCAAATGGAAGCTTAGGAAGTTACATCAGTAGAGGTAAGGAAGTTAAGTTTATTCATCTCCTTTTCGTCATTATATCTTGTGAGTAGACTCAAAGCAAGAAGAATCTTGCTCGAGCAAGACCCAAAGGTAAGAGCTCTTAATAAGAGCTTTAAAACTAGATCTAAAAATTGAGATAGCTCATTAGAGCTTTATTTAGTGGAAGTGAGGAAAATATACTAATTGAAGAACACCAAGCTAAATGATTCCTAGATAATTTAATATCATAGAGAGGGAATAAAGAGAGTTGCTCAAATTGATTTCTGGAGCTCTCACGAGTTTACGATCTTAACCTTAGATCCAATAGTAATTCATCTTCCTTTTGGATTTAATGGTTTATATAATATCATAGATAGTCGTCCAAAGTCATTGCCGTGGGAGACACGACTTAAGATATCCATAGGAGCGGCTCAGTGTCTTGCCTTCTTGCACTCTAGGAAGCAAGCCGGTCTATACCGCAGATATCTCACTGCTTCGAAAATCCTGCTCGACTCGGTTTGTATTCACCTTGCCTTTTTTGTTTTTTTTCTTGAATACTTGCTCCTTACCTTTAAAGTGACATTTATGGGATATGCAGGACTTCAACGCAAGAGTTTCCTATTTTGGAAAGCCAAAAGTTTCTCTCGATGAATTGGTATACACCATCGGGTTTTCAAATGTAGCACCTAGATATCAATACCCACCTCCCGAATACATACTCTCAGGCAACAATCTTCTGCTTCTTCCTTATATCTTAAAGTTAAAAGTGACCATTAAATTCAAAGAGACTAACCTTAATTGATTGCACTAATCAAATGAAGGGATGTCGAACATGGCGGGCGATGTGTATAGCTTTGGTGTTATACTACTTAAAATGTTAACTGGTTTAGGAAAAGACCTCACAATCTCAGCAAAGCGAGAAATAAAAAATAAAAAGTACAACATTGTGGAGATGATCGATCCAGATTTGAAGAATAGCTATCCACTTGAAGCGGGAAGACTTATGTGCGAGCTTATTAAACAATGCCTAGAGGTAGACCCGAAGATGCGACCAACCATGCAAGAAGTGCTAGATAATCTGAATGCTATAGCTCAGATTTGAGGAGAAACTATATAAGGGTTACTAATGCTGAAAACATTGTTTCACTATAAGACAGTTATAACATAGTCAATGTATGCATTTGTATACAATAACTCGTATATGACGAGAAGTATTAAGAAACAAGACCTAATTCTCCATTCTTATCCATCACTCAAGAACAGAGCTATATGCTAATCAACTTTGAACCTTTACACTATACAATGATCATTATCTTCTTCGACCTCTCTCTCTGCAATACGTTGAAAATATGATTACTTTGGAGCCACGCTATGTGTCAGAAGAATAACCGAGAGATGACGTGTAAAGCAAAAAGCGTTGTGAAAATCTTTTATCTCCTCTAAAATAACTTTGACTGGTGTACCATTGTTATTCTTGCTAGCTATTAACTGGTCTTGAAATTTGGCGCATTTTTCTTGCAAAGCAAGCAATACGAGGTGACAAGGTATTCATGGCAGAGGTGATCGATCCGGATTTAGAGAATAGCTATTAGCTATCCTCATGAAGCGGAAGACATATATATAAGCTTATAAATAATGCTTTCACCGTCACCCGAATAAATGGCCATAATGCAGCAAGTACTGGATAATTTGAATGCTGAATAATCTCATATTTAATTGCTGAAACAAAGTTCCACTATAAGGAAAGTTATAACATAGTCAATGTATGCCTATGCACAAATACAGTTGTGTACAAAAACAATTGCAAAAGATTCTTTTTAATGTGGTTCAAAGGTTACATGCTTCTCTTCAGGCTCCGGGTGCACCTGAAACAAGATTCTTGTTTATATGCATTTTTTCATATCAATGCTTGGATTGTGTAGAATAGATATAATTTGTTTTTATTACCTCTTTAAAACTTATGGTTCGGATCCTTATTTCACCTCTGCTTGTAGTCATCTCATCCAATATCTCCGCGTCGTAGAATTCATCTTCACCTTCTGATAAATGATGAGAAGACCCTAGTTTCTGCTCACAAAATGGTTTAAAGGTATCACACACGTGTACACAAAAAGCCCCTGAATCAGTTTAAACTCATTAAGAGACCAAAGGTTTACCCTATATGCGAAACTTGAGTGTTGGATAGGTGCTGCTACTATTTCTTCATAGTCAGAAGCATCTAACACTTGAAGGTGTTGCATATCGAATAACTTGGGAAGCAAGTGTTCTCTTATACTTATAAGTAGAAAGAAGAGTGCGGGGAAAAATATCCCGGCCATAGGAATCCATGTCATACCATAGCACAAGAGAAAATAAACCAACTGGAAAAGTGTGAATGTTACAATCACTCTGTATGGTACCAACTCCACAAATGAAGCATGCACTCCTTCCAAGACTCTGCATTTAGATGAAACCAGTGATTGAGAAAGGCAGACCTTTCTAAAAATAGACTAAAGAAAAGATATATATTAACTAACTTGAAAAGCCGGCTAGGAGGAATAAAGAGAAGCAACAATCTCTCCCAAAATTGGTTTCCCGGGAGACTGTCTATCGCCATATAAGCAAAGTAACCCCAAAGTACTGAACTTGGGATCATTTTAATGACTGTCACTGCAAGAAGTGTTAAACCAACAAGAACTGATTGCAAAAGATTGCTCACTCTTTGCTCGTTTACTCTAACCGGTAAATTAGCCTCTATATGAACATCGGGATCGAATTTTCCTTTTGTATCGCCTCCTTCGTCTGGTCTCATCACAACTTCTTTCAACTCTTTTAAATCTGTTGCTACAGAATTATCCTGCAAAAAATTTAAGGTTCTTTTTTTTCTTTAATTTCAAACAATTTCTTTCTATAAATATAGGAGAAGGCATTATTACTAACCTGAGGTGGGGATGTCTCCATCTCTATAAACACTGATTGCATTCTCCCATATATTTCTGATTTGCTTGCTTTCATTTTCATACACTCCTTTGCTTTCTTCACCATTTTCTTGCGTATAAGCTGCAAAAAATATATCATCATCTCTGTTTCAACTCTCCTTCTTCTTCTCATATATATATATGTATTTGTTCTTACTTGACGATTGAGAACCGCAAGACTCTTTGTGTGCATTGGAGCCTGAGGAAGAACACCATTTGAAGGTGGAAGTCCAAGTAGTCCACATATCAAAGTCTATAGATCACCACCATAACAACAAGATTTAATTGGTATTTATGCCATGAAATAAGTATCTTTGAAATAAGTTTTAAGAACATTTAAGAACTAACAATAATTCCAAGCAAGAAGATGTCATAGTGATAAGCAGAAGGATTCTTTAGATTAAACTCTTTCTGTTGTGCCATTTGTGAAGCTACACTATGGTCGAAGAAGTAAAGTCCTGCTATCATCACACCAGGTATAAACGCAGCTAAGATATACATTATCGGTACCTTCCCCATGTCCTGTATATAATAAGTTTTGTATTCTATAAGTTTTGCATTTGTATTGATCACTCAATCATGTTTTGCATATCTTTAATCTTACCTTGACTACAGTCCAATGATACAATGAAGCTGGCTCCCATGGAAGAGGACAAAACAGTCTCCGGGGAACACTTGGAAGGACTTCACTAGGAACTGTGTAAGACAATGCCGTCCATAACAAGACCATTAAAGGAACACCGTAATCTCCAATGAAACTTCGAAGCCACCCTATAGTTATAAGTGGTCTAAGTGAATATCAATGTACACTTTTCATGAACTAATGTAAATAGACAATGACGTACCAAAACCATATTTCCAAGATTTTGCTCTCCTACTCTTTAGCGCGGTGATTAGAAGGCCTAGCGAGAAAATTACCGCAAGCAAACCATTTGCATAAATCAAGAGGAAATGAGATTTCCCTGTTTCTTGATTTTTAATCTCGGGGGCGTGAAACTCACTGATCAATCCCTGAAAACGTATTATAACTAAGTATGTTACTTGTTGACTAAGTAACCTAGAAAATGAAGTTGGTTATACCTTTATAGCTTCTTGTAAAAACAGAACAGCAATCAACATGCCAAAAAGTTCCCCAGCGATTCTCGTAAACCTCGTGATGATTGTGCCCGCGTTAAATATCGAAAGAAGGATAAGCAAAACTGAAGTCCATACACAAACCCTATAGAAACAACATATAACAACAAACTCTTAGAAAGCAGATTACATGCACGTACACTAACAAGATTATTGATTTGTTGTGATCATTACCATGCAACCCAAGCTAGGTAAAGTTCTCGACCGATATCCGGTCTACTAATGCAGAAACTGTAAAGATAAGTATACATAATGATGGTTGGCTCTGCAACTCCAACTATCAACAATGGTTGTCCACCGAAAATCGCATGGATGATTCCGCATATCGAAGTAGAAGCTAATGTTTCCACTGCACTTAGAGCTCCACCTTTCAACAACAAGTTAAGTAAAAATCATCAAAGTTAATTCTTTAGGCGATTCATAAAAAAGCAACATGGAAAAGAAATATTTATATATATACCTGTATGTTTACTTAATTGTTCACCAAAGGCAACTACAGGAAGAGACGACGCAAAGAAAATATAGCAAGTCGGAGCCAAAATTCTAGTGAAACATTGAAATCAAGTAATTCAATGTTTGGCATCAATATAAATTTCAAGAAAGATTGAAATATAATTAACCTTACCTAATACCGGTTTTTATGCCACGAATCCAATCTTGTTTGTAACATTTTCGTCTACCTTCGATATCTCGAAGAATTCCCTGAAATGGACCACTTTCTCCTTCACTCTTCATTTCTGCATCAAACGAGAGCACCTAGCGTGTTACGCACGCATTCACAATTATAACCTATAACAGCAGACCATTAGAATAAGCTTCTAAACATATATTGATGATTCGACTTCGACATACCTGGAAAGCTCAAGAATCGAGGAATATGTTAGACAGAGAGGGAAGACATCAAAGGAGATTCAAAAAAAGACAAGACAGAGAAACTTTGAGAAAAGAAGAATGGTGGGAAAGACTTGTATTGCTGAGATGGCATAATCTCATTGGCTGGAAATTAATAGCAAAATTTGTTTTTGGTTGCTGTTAAGGGTAAATGGTAAAAATAAAAACATGATTTATAGTTAACCGCGTAAATTTTTCCACCTATGATTCTAACTTCTAACAGTTTCAACAATAATGGTGTTATAAAAAGTTAAAAACTAATTAACCTCTATGACACGTTAGCATGTTTAGTTAGTTTGGATGATAAATAGTTTGACCTTTATTTGGTTGATAAAACGTAATTAGATTTTCTAAATTAATACTACGTATATTAGTGTATTCTTAATTGGCGTTCTCTGTCAAAATGTTCACTCAAATACTTTTGAATTTGTGAACTAAAACGTTTTCATCCACTGACGTGGGTTTATCCAGCGGTAAATCGGTGCTAGCTTCGACGGTCGTTGGGAAAGGATAAATTTAATTTTGTGTGAGTTCTGCCTCTAGAAAATGTAAGACTTTTGAATGTCCATTGACATAATCTATTAAAGGAAATGACAATTTACTTGTATATATTAGGTACCATTTATATCAAATTTATCACTAAACATTTATAAATACGATTACATTTTGATACTAGTAAAATGAAACAAAACAATGTAAAAGCATGAATACATTTTTTTTAAACTATGTTAAGTATATAAAATGTTTTTATGCTAATTCGATTTCAGGACCAATATGGCGGTTAATTTTTGGTCCGCACCACTACGGACATGATTTGTGAATGGTAAATAAAAATTGGTTCAGTCCATATTTTGGGTACCCGAAAATATCTGAAATATGATTATATATTCAAAAATATTAGTTATTTTTTAGATCGAATAACTAAATTTCCAAAATTATAAAAAATATTCAAAAAATCAAAAATTACCCAAAATATCCAAAAATATTCGAAAATATAGAAAAATGCCCCAAAAAACTAAATTATCAAAAAATATTTGAAAAGAATATCCGAACGGATCCTAAACTTAAAAGCCGAAAGAATCGGCGAACCAGACTGAAATGAAATCGAATCTATACTTGAACGTCCATGCCTAGTCAAGATGAAACTGCTTTTATTATTGTCTTTTGTTTACTTAATGTTAATGGTCATGTGTTTAGTCAATTTATCTCTGAATTTTACTTTATTTTTTAGTTTTGAAGTCCAATTAGAATACTTATATATATTAGGTAGATTAGATATACCATTCATATCAAATTTAATATTAGATACATTTATAAATACGATTACATTTTTTGATACTAGTAAATGAAACGGTACAAAGTACAAGCGTTAATACATTGTTATTTAAATGATTTTAAATATATAGAATGTTTTCTTAGGCTAATTCGATTTCTGGAGAAATTTAGAATTTGCTTCTTTTTTTTTTTTTTTTTT
>Ga0041059_1000883_pt1 | contig 23698 bp, 21 predicted proteins | sample AraColnosormetaG_FD_56232 | JGI IMG/M metagenome (GOLD analysis project Ga0041059, IMG submission 56232) | Arabidopsis roots microbial communities from North Carolina, USA - Col MF nosort | ecosystem: Host-associated > Plants > Roots > Unclassified | place: USA: North Carolina | collected... | reverse complement strand
ACTGCAAATCTTACCACGTTCATTTGATCCGAATTAACCCATTATTCTACACGTGTTTGGTACACACAATTACAAACCAAAACCAATGACCGGTTATTCTTTTTTCGTGATTCAGTTTATTTGGGGTATAATGGTCTATTTTCACTCCAAAAACAAAGAAAAATATCTCAACCTTGGAAAATACCTGTTTTGTCTAAACTTTTTCCCAAAGTGCCTTATTACGGAACATTCCCTACAAAAAAACCATCGTCATGTACTGGACAAAATATTCTTCAAGTTTGTTTTCATGTTGTGTTGGGCCGTTTAATTCGCATGTATCCCATATCGGACCTTATAAACTTATAAGTTATAAACATTAAAATATAATCCATTTGTCAATCCTTTTTTCCACTTTTTTTAATTAAGATAAATCTTAAGTATTACCAAATCATTATTAAATTTTTATATTTATTATTCTAGCTTTACCATTTACACATACTTTACCCCCATTGTATTTTCATTGCCGAAATGTTTCAAAAAAGGATGATTTAAGGGGCAATAATAATATTTAAAAAAACTGTGTTTAGTGATGAAACAAAACCCGCCGTTGGAAATTAAACCAGCCCATAGAGAGAAAAACCTCTCTTAACGAAGAAAAACAACAACATGGCCCCTGGTTTCTCTTCTCTTTCGAATCTATCTTCTTCTTTTATCCAATCCTTTCCTATTTTTATTCTCACCTTCTCCTCGTTTTTCCCGAAACTGTTCTTTTGCCCTCTTCTCTCAATTTTAATCCACCAAACAAATCGAACAGTGTTCGATAACTTTTAGATTGCAAGTCCTGTTTTTGATTTGGTCGGGAGAAAGAAAACTAGGGTTTTGATGGGAACTGATACAGTTATGTCTGGACGAGTAAGGAAAGATCTATCAAAAACGAATCCAAATGGGAATATTCCTGAGAATCGTTCTAATTCACGTAAGAAGATCCAACGACGGAGTAAGAAAACCCTAATCTGTCCGGTTCAAAAACTATTCGATACTTGTAAGAAAGTTTTCGCTGATGGCAAATCTGGTACCGTCCCTTCTCAAGAAAACATTGAGATGCTTCGAGCCGTTTTGGGTAATTCTTTGATCCTTTTGAAATTTTGGGTGGGTTAGTGGGTTGTTGAAACTTCGTTGATGATTCATTGTTTAATCTCTTAATCAGATGAAATCAAGCCTGAGGATGTTGGCGTAAATCCTAAGATGTCGTATTTTCGATCTACAGTGACCGGACGATCTCCGTTAGTGACGTATCTTCACATCTATGCATGTCATAGATTCTCGGTATATATCTTAACGAATCTTGAATTGGTCTATTCTTTATGGTTTCTTCAATCTCTTATTTGGTTTTGTTTTGTTTTTGTGTGTAACAAGATTTGCATTTTCTGTTTACCTCCATCTGGTGTTATCCCTCTTCACAATCACCCGGAGATGACTGTGTTTAGTAAGCTCTTGTTTGGTACAATGCATATCAAATCCTATGATTGGGTCCCTGATTCTCCCCGTAAGTATAGTACATCAACCAGAATTTGTATTTGTACATCACCCGGAGATGACTGTGATTAGTGTTTTGACTATGTTATTGTTTAACATGTGTTGTTGTTGTTGTTTTTGGATCAATGTAGAGCCGAGTTCAGATACTCGTTTGGCGAAAGTGAAAGTAGATTCGGACTTTACCGCACCTTGTGATACTTCTATACTGTACCCGGCTGATGGAGGGAATATGCATTGCTTCACCGCGAAAACGGCTTGCGCGGTTCTTGATGTTATTGGTCCTCCATACTCTGATCCCGCAGGACGTCATTGTACTTACTATTTCGATTATCCGTTCTCTAGTTTCTCGGGTATAGTTTTCGAAACTTTTTCTATGATTTGTGTTAGAATCTAGCTACTAGTAGTACTGTAGTAGGGTTGAACATAAACACCGAGCTGATTTTCATAATAACCTGAATAGGGAAAAAGAGTTTGATAACAAATAAACCACACCAACCAGCTGAATGACCTTGTATATATGGAAGAAATACTTTCAAAATATGAATCAATGTTGATATTATTTATATTTTGTTATTAGTTTGGATTTGTTTCCCAAAACCTAAAATATCGGTATCGAACTGTAGAAAACCAAATGCTCACGCTTGCCTATTTAGTAGTTTGAGATCTTTGTGTTGTTTTTTTGGAATGTTCAGTCGATGGAGTCGTGGTTGCCGAGGAGGAGAAGGAAGGCTATGCATGGTTGAAGGAGAGGGAAGAGAAGCCAGAGGATTTAACGGTTACTGCATTGATGTATAGTGGACCAACCATCAAAGAATGAATGTGGAAGCATAGCAGAAAAAAAAAACCCTTTCTTTTTCTTTGTTCTGTTAGAGTATTTTCTTGATTTCTGGTTGCATATAAAAAGAGGTTTTTGGAAGTACATAGAAGAACAAATCTAGTATTTATTATTTTATTTAGATAACAGAGAACAACAAGTACACCTTTGTCGGAATGCTGTAGTCTGTGTTTTGGTCAAAGATCCTTACAAGTTTTGTCTTATTATAGCGTTTTTTATTATATATAAAACCATAAGCTGAAATAGTTGTCAAAAGGGGATGTAGCTCAGATGGTAGAGCGCTCGCTTAGCATGCGAGAGGTACGGGGATCGATACCCCGCATCTCCATTTATTTTTCCACTTAAGTATTTTAAATTTCAAAAAGACCACTAAGATTTTACACTCTTCATAAAAGAATCCCATCAGTTTGAATATTAGCACAAAACCCCCTCACCAACACAGAAAAGGCTTCCATGCCAAAATTCATTTTTTTTTTTTTAACACAGTTAATCAGCAATTTTTGGGTTAATGACATCATTATTATGAGAAAACTGAAATTTCTTCTCAACGTTTTAAATCGTGAGAACCTCAAAACTTGTGGCTGGACAATTTTAAAAACAGTAAATTCCAGCAAAGAAACAAAAAGAATTATAATCCCCAAAACTTTCATTTCATAAACTACATGTCTTGTCTTCTCTTGAGGACTACTAAGAGACTTTGAGTATTTGTTGAAAAGCTTCATGTGGAATATCAACAGAACCAACTCGTTTCATTCTTTTCTTCCCTTCTTTCTGTTTCTCTAGAAGCTTCTTCTTCCGAGTTATATCTCCTCCATAACATTTTGCAAGAACATTCTTTCTCATCGCCGAGATTGTGTCTCTTGCAATGATCTTTGAACCAATAGCAGCTTGTATCATTACTTCAAACATTTGCCTCTCTATATAGTTCTTAAGCTTCTCAACCAGTTCTTTACCCACACGGTATGCTTTCTGCTTGTGAACTATAGTGGCTAACGCATCAACTGCTTGCCCGTTCAAGAGTATATCGAGCTTCACCAGATCAGATGCTTGGTACTCCGCATCCTCGTAGTCAAAAGAAGCATAACCTGATGTTATGCTTTTCAACTCATCGTAGAAATCCACTACTATTTCCCTCAATGGTAACTGGTACTTTAAGAAAACTCGTTGTGCATCTATAAATGTGTATTCTAGTTGCTGACCTCTTCGATCAGAGCAGAGGTTGATAACAGCTCCAACGTACTCACTTGGAAGGATGATCGTGGCGATTACCGTTGGCTCCCAAGAAGCTGTGACTCGGTATTTGGGGTTTGATGGTAAGGCAGCTGGATTTTGCACTTGTAGCTTGCTTCCATCTGAGTATTCGAATGTGTAAGGAACAGTAGGGATTGTGGAGATTACTTGTGTACCGTATTCTTGTTCAAGCCGCTGATGAAATACATCCATGTGAAGCAAACCGAGGAAACCACATCTGAATCCCATTCCAAGAGCTGTACTTGTTTCCTTTGCCACTGATACACTTGCATCGTTGCATGTCAGTTTCTCCATGGCATGACCAAGTGCTTCGAAATCAGATCCATCAGCAGGATAAACGCCTGAAAACACCATATGCCTCACCGGCTTGAAACCTAGGTTCCACAAGTTAAACTCAAGTCAGCGAGCTTTAAGAAGCTTACTGGAGTTGCACAAGACACAAAAAATAAATACCTGGAAGAGGCTCAACAGTGGTTTTCGTTCTATAGATAGTGTCTCCAATACGTGCTTCTTTCGTGGTTCGCATACCGGTTACTATATAACCAACTTGTCCAGTAAGAAGCATTCCTGTAGAAGTAAGCTCAGGATGCATAATCCCGACATCTAACACTTCATAAGACTGACCCGACGCAGCAAACGAAACCTTATCTCCTTTACTCAACATTCCATCAACAACAGAAACATAGCAAATGACACCTTTGTACTCATTAAAAAAAGAATCAAACAAAAGCATCCGTAGAGGCGATTCACTAATCCCAGGAGGAGGAGGTATCCGTTCTATAACCGCAGGAAGAACATGCTCAAGACCCAAACCGGTTTTAGCAGACACAAGAAGCACATCTTCTGTATCAAGATCAAACATCGATTTCAACTGAGCTTTAACACGCTCAGGATCAGCAGTTGGTTGATCAATCTTGTTAATCACAGGTACAATAGTAAGGTTAGCTTCAAAAGCTAAGTAGAAATTAGCCACTGTTTGTGCTTGAACACCTTGAGCCGCATCAACAACTAAAAGAGCTCCTTGACAAGCTGATAAAGATCTAGAAACCTCATAACTAAAGTCAACATGACCCGGTGTATCAATCAAGTTCAGAAGATAACCACTCGCTTCTTGATCTTCTACTTTGTTCTCATAGAACATGGTCGCCGTCTGAGCTTTCACAGTGATTCCTCTCTCCCTCTCTACCTAAAAATCAAAACTTTATTGAGATATCACTAACCCTCATTTTCCTCTCTACTCAATTCAAACATATAACCTCAAAACTATAATCATTCTCAAACATTGACAATGAAAGACATCAACTTTGAGGTAAAGACAGTACCTGCAATTTGTCGAGATACTGAGGCTGACCATGACCTTTCTTGATTGTGCCAGTAAGTTCCATAAGACGATCAGCCAAAGTAGATTTCCCATGATCAATATGAGCAATGATGGAGAAATTTCGAATCTTTTCTGAAGGAAACTTGGTCAAATCAATGGTGGGTTCTTTGGAGCTTTGTCTAGAATCAGAGCTGAAACCGTAAGCTTGGTACAATCCGATACATGTCGGATTTTGTCGATTGGAGTTGAGTGAATTGAACAAGATTGATAATGCTTGTCTCGATGATTTTAGGGTTTTAGATGCTCTGTACATTGAACCCATTTGGTTTTTTTTTGCGTAATAGTGAGATTGGAGCTCAACAACACGAAGAAGTTAAAATTCATCTCTGCGGTAATACGACACCGTATCAGTTGGATTTCAATAACCAATGTTATTGTTGAGTGGTTTAACCAAACCGGATTTATTTGCTGATAAATTCATTATCTTCATAACTATTTTAGCAACAAAAATTTTAGTGGTTAAATTGTTGCTCAATTTAGTTATCGATTGAGTTTGTGGTCATGTGCTCACAATATCAATGTTAATGTTGAGTAATTTAATCGAACCGGATTTTCTTTTTTTTTTGATGATAAGTTAGTTTATTAATTTTTTTAGTTATACAAATTGAATTTTTTTCACCAAAACACAAATTTTAATTTACTATTTTAGTTCTCAAAATAAATCAAAAGGAGAAAACACAAGCATTATAGTATAGTTCTAATCAAAACAAGAAAAGAATAAATAAACTAACAAATTGTTTTAGACAAATCAATGTCTTTTGGATTCCAAGCAAGCTAGTTTTGGCTTCATTACACCATTAGATTCACCTTTAACATTGATGCATTCAGCAGAAGGATGATCATCGTGGCGAGACAATGATTTATGATATTTCTTTTCTTCCTCTTCGTTTTCGTCGTGAATGTTAATATCGTTCATGAATATATCTCTACATGGGACTGATTTGCTGCATAGGAGTTGCACAAAGGGTTTCTTGATTGATGTTCCATGTATGTGGTTGAACATTACATTCTTGATCTCCACAGCTTTCGTCTGTACATATATATGAATTAAACATCAATTTATTATACATAACTCACGAAATAATGTGGATTAATTTTATGAAATAGTTTCGAAAAATGACAACCAACCTAATACTTTTGGTAAAGTACTATTTTAAAACACTTGAGTAGATAGATATTAAGGACTAGGTACTCATAAATCATTAGAAGGAGAAGAAAAATTTACGTACATGGTTTTTGCATTGTGAATGAGGGCAATAAAATTGGTCGATGATGATAGGTCGGGTTGCTCCATGTAGTTTTATACGTTCAAATAAAACATTTCGCACATGCCCTCTTCCTCCCTAAATAATACAAACATATGGAAAATGATATTGTCATTACTTTAACAACAATATATAAATTAGGGAGTACAAAAACAAACAAATCAGTTTTACCTGCCATGTCTTGATTCTAACCCCATTAGTTGTTTCTCTAAAAGTACAATCTCGAACAACAACATTTTCGACCGTTTCCTTGGTTCCATATCGACCTAAGCTTCCGATACTTGTTTAGGAAAAATAACGTGATCACATCACTTATACTAATTTGACCATAGTTAAAGTTGAAATAGGTAACCAGACCAATGGAAGAGAAGTACCTTATTCCATGCCCTGGACCACATGAGATCCGTGATATATTAATGTATTTCGAACCATCACCAATAGATATACAATCATCACCTAAAATTATCAACAGTTAACTCTAACCCAACTAGGAGAGACAAACATCTTATTCGATCTTGTTGTAAAAAAAAACAGTATAAAGATCAATGATGAATCACCTGTACGAATGTTACTATCGTATACGATAACATTCTGAGAACGTTGAATGTGAATGCCATCAGTGTTAGGGCTATCACCATCAGCGGTTATGGTGAGTTGCTTAACAATAACCCATTTCGAATCTTCCAACGACATTTGAAAATTTGGACTGTCCTTCACCATAATGTTGCTTATATGCACATTACTCGAATGTGATATAACCACACCCTAAAAAAAATTTGTGCAACGACTTATATAACCTTAAATATGAGAGATGATTGACTTAATTGTTCAGTGATTTTTTACATACCCTTGGTCTCTTGAGACATGCCTATAAAGAAAAAAAAAAGTTAAATGGGTTTAGATGAATAGAAAATAAAATAAATGGTGCTACTGATCAACATTGGAAAAAATATAAAAAAGGGTAAGGGCATACTTTTTGATATTGGGTGCAATCTAGAGACCACCACTTTGTTCCTTGACCATCAAGCCATGACCATCGATATAAAGTCCATTTATATGTGCGAATTCGATCCACTGATGACAATCATCTTTGTTGCATTTCCATTCATATGGAGATTCGGGAGCAATTAAGTTTCCACTGATCTACAAACAAAAATATGAAATGTATTAGTATTGCATATATTTTCAAAAATCTTGTATAGTAAAAAAAATAGATTTTCAAAATAATAAAAACCAAAATCCCCTTTAAAAACTTGTAAATATTATCAAGACCTTAATCTTGTTAGTAAATAAAATAAATATTGAATATTTATATATATATATATATATATATGATTATGCATACCGATAAAATGATTTTCTTGGATTTACAAGGGCCATGAAACTCAATAGGTTGCAGAAGAAATGTGTTTCCTTCAGGAATTTCCATAATTGATTCAGATCCAATGTAATTGCATGTGTCTTCCCATGCATCTTTGAAAGCCTGAAACCGTGATTAAGAAAGAAATATGAATTAATAATTTCTATAAATACTTTGAATTATCAATACATGTAACTAGAATATATAACCAAAATGAAAACAAACCTTTGAATCGTCAGAAAATCCATCTCCAATTGCTCCATAATTAAGAACATTGAAAATGTTGTTATCATTATAGAGAGAAAAATGAGACTGAACTGACTGAAAAGTGTGGAAGACAGTTAAAGAAAGAAGAAAATTTAAGAACATTACGAAATTTGCCATTTTCTTCTACTCAATGAACAAAGTTGCACACTGAACCTATTTAAACAGAAATCTCAATTATATCTTGCTAACAATATCTAATATATGATTCTTTGTTAAATTGAAAGATTTTATTTTATTTGACGGTTGAAAATTTAGATTCTTTGAGATTATGTATAAAGCTAAAACCTAACAAGATATATATTAGTTTAACAAAAAACAAAAATTAGTTGCCGAGGAATTTTTCTTTTTTCAAATTCTTATAGATTTTATACCTACACTGTATGACTGTATGTAACGGATTGGATATTTTTTAAAAACAAAATCAAGTACATGTACTTATTATAAAGAGAAAACAAAACAACCAAATTTTTCGTTAAATCTTCAATTCAACAAACAGAGAGTATATAGGAGAATAAACTGGAGCATCTTCAAAGAAGTTGAAAAGATATATATAGTAGGGTTTACAACTTAAAAACTAATAATAAAAAACTCCTCGTTCTGTCTTTAGTTTCTTGCTTCTCAAGTTACATGCCATGTCAAAGCCCCTAGAATAAATATTTTGCTAGGCAATTCCGCAGCTGATGGAGAGACATATGTAAATCTCTCTTCACCAATATCAACATTTTTGATACACACAATTCCAGCAACAATGCTGCAAAAAAAACAAATATATATTGCCGTAAATTTAACGATCTCTTCATCCGTAACTTAATCGTTTTCAACAAATATATATGGCAATAATCCTTTTCTTAGCGTATCAGGAGGACGAGAGAAGAGTATCATCAGCAAAACAGAGAGTTTACTGATCACTTTCTATATTGTTTACTGTTGCCCATTTATTTGCTAGCATACTCCATTTTATACCTTTTTATTTCCCAATTGACTGATTGGGTTCTTTAAAACTTAATCAAATTGTGTGTTTGGTTTCGATGGTCATCACAAAGAACATGACTTAAACTCAAATACTACAAAATTATTACTATACAAGTATAAGAATTCTATATAAAAACGGTCTATTTTTGCACGAGAAGTATGACATCATACCAAATGTAAGAGAGAGTATTAAAGGAGTCAAAACCAATTAAAGAGGTTATTACCGATAGCCTTACCATGTTTCCATTGTAAGTTACCGAGACAAAAAGAAACCTCACCGTAACACAGCCGGCGTGACCGCCTAGAACAGCAAGGTGAATTGCTGAGTGACCTTCCGTAGTCAATATGGCATTCACATTCTCATTAAACTCCGCTGACACAAAACGAAAGAAAAAATAATTAAGAAAAGTGAAGATGTAATTGTTGTTAATCAAAGAACTAAAATAAAGCTTTGAGATCTATTTACCCATCATTTGGGTTAAGCCTTCGGTATTTCCGTTCTGAATTAAAGTAGCAATTTGCATGAGGTTTTCGGGAAGATGGAGTAGTGTCACCATTTTTTCTTTCTCTCTTGTTTTATCTATATTCTTAGATCTCTCATGGTTGGTTTGATCTCTACTAGCGAAGGGGTTTATTTATTTATAATGGTGTGAAATCGGTGGGTGGATGCTAACTTGCACGGTTTTATCTATCTTCACTCATGCAACTTCGCTTTATCAAAGTCTAATTAGTATTTTGATCGATGAACTCTATTAGGTTAGAACTTAAAACTAGAAGAATATTTTTCAGGTTATATTTTTGGCAACTTTCATTTAGACTAATTTGCGAAGAAATGAAAAATACTCTTGGTAACTTTAACGTGCTATTGGTCAGTTACACGTTTTGTTTTATATTTGATGACGAAGTTTCTTTTGTTTACCAATTTACTACTAGTTACAAAGCATGAACGGTCCAGCTAATAGGAATCTTTGAAAAAATAATTGACTTAAACTGACTCAGCTAATAGGATGACTTAAGAAAGTAAGTTTGCATATTACTATACGACCAATTAAAGATATTTTTGGGAACTTAATTTGCGAAGAAATTAAAAATACTCTTGGTAACTTTAACGTGATATTGGTCCGTGACAAGTTTTGTTTCGTGTTGATGACTAGGCTTCCTTTATCTAACAACAGAAATGTTACCGAGAGTGAACAATTCAGCTCATAGTATTGTTCTCAACTCCTCCATCTCTGGTTAAATACTGCCTCAAATCTTCGACGCAGGATCGGTCCGCCATAAATGTTCTATGCAAATAAAATATTTATGCCCTCTATTTTTTTGCATAATCAAAAATAAGAATAATATATAAAAGTTATAGTAAAACTTTATAGAACAGTTTTTTTAAAAAAATTTATAAGCATTTTGTAAGCAAATATTGAGGAAAAAACAAAATTATATTCTTTAAATATAGTTCTATTTAGATTTTTGCCTGCAAAACTATTCATCAAATTCACGTAATTGAGTTTTTCAAACAGAGTTGTCTTAATGGGTAGCAAAACCAACTCATTTATTTGATTAATCAAAACAAAGTTTTTAGTTTGTAATCAAAGTTCAAACACCTTACATTAGAAAGTTTTTGATTTTTGATTTTGTAATCAAAGTCTTAGAGTTTAAGGTTTTATTTTTCTTAAATCTAAAATTTTTACTAAACTAAATTCATTAACAAGATATTTTATTGATTTAAAGAGATTAAAGAAAGATAGTAAATAAAAAGCTTAGCAAATATAAATATATAAAAAATGGCTATAATTGTTTTAAAAAAAAACATAAAAGACTTAAAAACATTTTTATAAAAATATATTTCTCTACTATAATGCCCTAAGCTATGACTTCACTTGATTGTGTAAAACGCCGAGCCTGCCTCAACGTCTTAAAACATATTGCTTAAGAAAGTAAGTTAGTTAGCATATTACTAGACGACCAATTAAAGATATTTTGGGATATTTGCGTAGTGTAATTTCCTTAATTTCCTTAAGATATGCTCATTTTCATCAGTAAGTTATATCTGTCTGTGTTGATCTGTAATCAACTACAAGCTAATTAAGAATGGTGGTGTATCTAGAAGCCAAAATATTTATAATCAAAGCTAAAAAAAAATATTGTTTAGAATTTCTAAATTCAAACTTGTTGTAAGTTGATTCTCATTTTTTTAAAAGACTACAAGTATATAAAACAACATCTTGTTAGTTCACCCACTACCATTTTATTAAGTGGTGTGTGAAAATAATGAATGCATTACACAAAGAACTTACGTAGGCGTTGCATCGATAGAACGAAAAAAAAAATCGGCTCGTACTATTCAACCTCGTAGTCGTACGTAGTATATATTGACGAGAGAAAAATTGTTGGGAGATAAATCCTATATATATATACTGTGTATATATACTGTGTATACATACATATCTTAAAGATTTGTACAAATACATATCTTATTGTTGGAGATACTTATAGATTTTATACATACAGTGGATTTTTTAAAAACAAAATCAAGTACATGTACTTATTATAAAGAGAAAACAAAACAACCAAATTTTTCGTTAAATCTTCAATTCAACAAACAGAGTATATAGGAGAATAAACTGGAGCATCTTCAAAGAAGTTGAAAAGATATATGTAGTAGAGTTTACAACTTAAAAATAATAATAAAAAACTCCTTGTTCTATCTTTAGTTTCTTGCTTCTCAAGTTACATGCCATGTCAAAGTCCCTAGGATCAATATTTTGCTAGGCAATTCCGCAGCTGATGGAGAGACATATGTAATTCTCTCTTCACTAATATCAACATTTTTGATACACACAAATCCAGCAACAATGCTACAAAAAAATATAAATATATAATTGCCGCAAAATTAACGATCTCTTCATCCGTAGCTTAAGTATAATCATACAAAAGTTGTAGATATTACCTTGAGATGATCTGATCAGGTTTTATGGCGTATGAGATAGCAAGAACTTTGTTCACAAGATGTTCGTCAATTGTCACAAGTGTGATCTTCAAAGGGTCATTTCCTCTTTGATGAGCAGAAGTTGAACCACTCACTCTAAAATCACCGATTCGATATACTTGCACATCACTGAACTTAACGGTTTTTGTGTAGACAGTGAGATCGTTGGTGACTCCATAGAAATAATTCTGTGCAGAAATTTAAAGACTTCTGCTTTAGTCAAAAGCATATAAATAAACCTAATTATTGAAATCGTCAAATCGAAAAAGCCTACCTGAATATTACTGTTCCTCAATGTTTTGCGAAAGTCAGAGCTCCTAGAGAAGACTCCTTCTGACTTCTCAAGATTCAAGACTTGTAGATTCTTCTTGAATTTTAGATTTTTCTTCAGATCATAGACGAGTTTTTCCTCCTGCAAATGACAGAGATCAATGAAGGTCATTGTAGGTTTCTTGATTTAGGGTTAAGCGAGAAAAAAATATATTCGATACATTACTTGACCAACGACAATAACTAAAGACGCATTAAACGTCCTTATTGCATGGAGAAGCAGCTGCAAATTTAAAAATGATACCATATTAGAAATCTTGTAGTTCATAGCATAAATGTTAGTTCACAAAAAAACAAGAGAAAAAGATGCTAAAATGACCGCATAGCCTTCACGAACGATAAATCCCATAGTGTCAATCACCATCCCAGAAGCTCTAGATTCAGCGTTTGCGGAAAACTCTTCTTTTAATTCTCTGGCAAGTTCTTCCACAAGGGTTCTGTACAGTCTAAGGTTTACACTGAAGGTACAAGAAACGAAAATTAGGTTATATTAAACCCTAAAGAATCAGAATTTGAAGTCAATCACCTTGGATTTGTGAGACCAAAGTAGTGAATAAGAGCCTTATCAAGAGGAAACCCTTCAACAGGATCCACAAGCATTTTGATAGGAGCAGCAGCGATAGTTCCTGGTATGGTAATCGAGCTTTGACCGACATTAAGATCAACAAATGTCGGTTTCCAACCATCTTTTACAGCCCAATTCAGAAGCATTTTAGCCAATGTGCTCTTCCCAGAGTCTATATCCCCTACAATGATAACCCTTGGTCCCTCCTTCAAACAAAACCGCAATTCAAGTTACTACAAGAACTGGAAATTAATGTTCTTTAGTAAGAAAAAAATTTACCTGTGAAGATGCAGAATCTCTTGTTGAGGAAGTAACACGATGTCTTTGTACTTGTAGAGAGTTGTGCAGTCCAAGATAGTTCACCATAGGCGTCTATAACAAAGATATATTTAGTAAACATTATATTATCTGAACTAAGAGTGAGTGGAACCAAAAACTTACCTCACATGATATATATTCATTTCCTGTGATACCATCTATTTCAATAGTTGCACCATACCATGTAAAAACCTGAATAGTAGAGCAATATAAATCATCAAGAGTATAACTTTCTATGTTATCTCAATTCATAACATCATTCATTACCTAAAGCTTAGATCTTTAAACTAACCCACAAGTCCACAAGATGAATTTTGAAGTTGCGTAAGTAAAAAGCATACCGCAAATGTCATGAGAGGTGGAAATGTGATCCAAACTTCATGTGGAAGTTCATAGCCGAAAATCTCAGCCTTGCCATCGAGCAAACGGAGTCTGAGAGGTGAAGTAGGTTGCAATTCGATTCTGAGTTCGCTCTGTTTCTCCAACTTCACTCGTCTTATTTGAGGACCAAACATGTTTTGTCTCTATCAGATTTCTCAAGAAGACAAAAAGTTTGATGGGACTTAAGTTCGGATTTAAAGAGTTCAATTTCTGGAGAGGAAGATGAAAAGTTTCTAACTTTGAATTCCATATTCCGATGTATCGAGAATTACGAAGCGTCGCATTCAAGGAAGAAAGAATTTATTTAGATAGCTGCGGCACAAAACTCCATTCTTTCGTCTCTCTCATGTAAACGGCGTCGTTTTAGCCTTATGAAGCAACGGCGTCGTTTTGGTATCTCTAATCATCATCTTCATTTGCTTCTCAAATTGAGAACTTAAGGGTTTAACGGATTTATTTTGGTCATGAATCAGAGTCTTTGCAATAGTCGTTGACGTTAGAATTCGATAAGTAGGATCAAAGTTCGGAATTTTGAGTGTGTAATGAGCTTGAATTTGGCAAATCCTGTATGGGTTCCTGTAAAAGCTTTGTTATGTAGAACAATCAGGAGAAGGAGAATTTTCACTGCCACTGCTATAACTAGTTTAGCCGACAAGGTAAAAACTTCGCTTAGTAATTTATAGCAGTTTCTGTTCTTTGTTTGTTTTGTTTTGTCTGAATTGTTGTTGGGTTCTTAAAAAAGGGGGAAAAGGATGAGAGTGAGCTTTTGGTTGTTGTTGGTGGTGGAGCAGCTGGAGTTTATGGAGCAATTAGGGCTAAAACTCTCTCACCTGATTTGAGAGTTTTGGTTATTGAAAAAGGGAGTTTTCTTTCTAAGGTTAGCTTCTCTTCTTTCCATTAACTCAGTTAGTGAAATAGAGAGATGATTTTTGTTCATTCGTTTTCTCGTTTGTTATTCATAGGTGAAGATTTCCGGTGGTGGTCGATGTAATGTGACAAATGGGCATTGCAATGATACTATTGTGAGTCTTGTTCATACATGAAAGCTTCAAACTTTATGCTTGAAATTGCAGAATCATGAAGCTGCTTTATTGCAGTTTTGTCATGTGAAGCATATTGGTTTTAGTATGATTTTGAAGTTTTGGTAACGTAAATATCGAATCTGTAAGTAGAATTTGGCTGGGCATTATCCTCGTGGTCATAAAGAGCTTAAAGGTTCTTTCTTTTACACACATGGACCTGCTGATACTATGTCATGGTTTTCTGAGCATGGAGTGCCACTAAAGGTTGTGAATTTGCATCATATTTGTCATTAGAGATGTTTATCTTACTCCGTATCTTTCGCCTAATTCATATCTCTTGACAGACTGAAGATGATGGAAGAGTATTCCCTGTTAGTGATAATTCATTATCTGTAGTTGATTGTCTCTTAAATGAAGCAAACATTAGAGGAGGTATCATATATAACACATCTATTGAAATACATATTCTTCTGAACTCTTGTGTCTCCCATTCATATATCCTCTCAATTTCCTTAAACAGTTAGGCTTGAGAGAGGAAAGTCTGTGTTAGCTGCTTCTATTAAACCCGATGGAAAGTTCCTTGTTAAAGTTGGGAAGCAAAGTGCTGACACGTCTGAATCTATAGAAGCTACATATCTTCTGATTGCAACTGGAAGTAGCCAAAAGGTTATACAGTAACCCCATTTAAAGAATACGAATTCTTTATTTTCAAAGCTGTTGGGTTCTCATGTTTTCCTAAGATGGTTTTGCTTAATTATGTTACAGGGTCACTCTTTAGCCACTAAATTTGGTCATTCCATTGTAGATCCAGTACCGAGCTTATTCACTTTTAAGATCAATGATCCATTGCTGACCGAGTTAGCAGGGGTAAATTTTCCTCTAAAACCAGAATTCGTTAGCACGAATTTATTTTTACGAGCTTCGTATGTGACATTGTTTATTTCTATTTCCCAGATTAGTTTCTCGAAAGTCCAAGCCAAACTGAAATTAGATAATCCATGCCCGGATTTGTCTAACCTCGTGCAGGTGTGCATCTTTTCCCCCCTTGCTATTCTTACTTTGTTTAAAATCCTTTATCATAAGGAAAAGTTCATATATATTACTTTGTTTTCTGTCAAGATTGGTCCTATGCTTGTAACACATTGGGGACTTAGTGGACCGGTTATTCTTCGACTCTCTGCATGGGGTGCACGGTACCTCTTTAGTTCTAAGTACAAAGGTCTGAATCTTTCATTTCTAACGAGAGAATTTTTGTTCCTGTTAACTCGCTAGACTTTAGAACATATTCAATTTGGCTGCAGGGCATCTTATTGTCGACTTCATACCGGATATTAACATCGAAACTGCTAAATCTGTACTCAAAGAACACAAGCTGCAGTTTTCAGTAACAACATTTCATACTTTTACTCTTTTTGTTCTCTTTGTTTCTTGTCTCGTTTGTTGAAAAGTTTGAGCATTGTTTAATGCAGAAGCACAAAGTGTCCAATTCCTATCCTCCTCAATTTGGTCTTGTCAATAGATTCTGGAGATACATTCTAGACCGCGAGGTTCTGACAAAACCTTCTTTCATAGCTTTTCTATATTGTAAATCCTCTCAATCTTACGTGAATGTCATTGATTGTCTTCATGTTCATGCAGGGTTCTTCAAAGGACACCTTATGGGCTTCATTGTCTAATAACTCCTTGAGCTCTATTTCTGATCTTCTTAAACATTGTACATTTCAAGTCACTGGAAAGGTATAACATGAAACATTTTATCACTTTTCATCAAACTACTCAAGATAATGATGATGGTGATGATATTGTGTAACGTTATGTTGCTGCAAAAGGGTCAATACAAAGATGAGTTTGTGACAGCAGGAGGAGTTCCTTTATCCGAGGTTCCGTCTTTTGAAACTTAAAACCAATCCTTTCTTATTGCGGTTCTTACTAAATCTGATTTTAACGTGTCTCTTACTGTTTCAAGGTTTCTTTGAAGACAATGGAGAGCAAATTGGTTCCAAATCTTTTCTTTGCGGGAGAAGTAAGCATTGCAACAATGTTTCAACAATTCATTTGTGTGATTTAGTAAAACAATGCATTTGGAACATGGACACATGACATGTGGAAGTAGGCATCCATGTACACACGCACACACATGACATGATAAATGTAACATATCTTTACTTGCATTTGTGTATTCAGGTACTAAATGTAGATGGAGTTACAGGAGGATTCAATTTCCAGGTGAACTTTTAGTTATAGCATTGAAATATCTTTTACTCAAATGTATTAAACGAAACAACAAAAACCATATCTTTTACTTTCCTAAATGAAATTTCACACCTGCAGAATGCTTGGTCAGGTGGTTATATCGCAGGCACAAACATCGGCGAATTAGCAAGTAGTAGCAGAATAAGTTCGAAAGAAAGAAAAGTTACTATAGGATTGTAGTTTGCTTATAAGAAAAGTACTGTCAACATTTTTTTTCTTTTTGTCAAAATACAGTTTCTATTTATCTATGTAGGAGCATTATCGGACATTATTATTGTAGCTATGATATGGTTGCAACACGCACAAGCTGAAAAGGTGTCAACTTTGTATCATAAACCACTGAAAGCAGAGTCTAAGCATTTCAACAAACCATTTCAATCAATCATGGCATCACACAGAAGGTCTTACATTAGCAGAGAGTATAGAACATCACATTCCCCATAAACATACCATTTATTATTGAGTTTACACAAGACTATTGGTTAAGGCGTTAACAATGCTCATTATGCTCTGAGTTTGCTAACTTTCTTCTCAAGTTCGTCCTTTTTGGCACCAATGATTCTTTCAATTTCTTTACCCCTTTTCACCAGCACAAAGGTAGGCATTGCCGTCACATTAAACTCTTTAGCCACATCCTGAAAACATTAGTCATGCAATAAATTTAAAATTGTTTCTCAGTACAAAATCCAATAACTGTTGAAACAGAAGCAGCTATGTGAACCCATTTCAACCAACTTCTCATCTATATATCAGAATTCGAGTGATTAGCAGTTGTACCTTAACATAATCTAACTTCTACTCATAATCAGAGAAAAACAGAGAAGTATGGATCAGTCAAAACAAGAGACAGAGACACAAAAGTTGAAACTTTGATTGGCAAAGTATAACCATGACAGAGATGCACCAAGTTTAGATATTTTTCTCATTACAAAACACCAAATCTCATGTTATATCAGAACTAGATTGATCTGCACTTATGTACCATAAAGCTATCCAATTTCTTCTCACAACACTCCAATGGAGGAATTTTAGGTAAAACAAAACAGTAAACTATAGTCTATGGATCAATCAGAGACAAATAAAGTCAGAAACTTTTGATAGCATTACAAAAAAAAGATGAAGACTTTATGACAGAGATACTTACAGGAAGTTCATCAACATCTAATTTGACGAAATCAACATCATTGAACTTATCAGCCATGGCATGAATCGCAGGCTCAATCATCCTACATGGTCCGCACCATGAGGCCGAGAAATCAACCACCAGCTTTATTATTCACAGAAACCAAATCAGTTAAATTCCATTGAAACACGAAATCGATTGAATCGAATCGAGAGTCTGAGAGACGTTACCAGTTTGTTTGATTCTTTGATCTCGTTGAAATGAAGTTGCCACCGAGCGGAAGAGCTAAACTTTAGGACGCGACTTGGCTCAGATTCGGTCCCTGCAGCTGTTGCATCTTCTCCACTTCCAAACACAGTTGATAAAGCTCCTCCCATTATCGTCTCTCGTCTCGCTTCTCTCTCTGATTGCGTTTAAGAACGACCCTGCTTTCTTTGGTCAACGATCGTGTCGTTTAATATTCAAACATCGTGCCGTTTCTACCACTAGAGCTGGTCAACTATGGGCATGCCCACCTCATTTAGCCCATTTAAAATCTACCCCATTTAAAATTATTTAATTTTAAGATTTATAAAATTGCCCATTTAAACTCATATACCCATTTAGATATAAATTAAAAAAGCAATTTAAGTGACTCGGAACACAAAACAACTACTAAATCAAGAATGTGTCTAACCTTTTATAAAACAAACTAAAATCAACACTTACCATCAAATTTCAAATTCTTACCAATCGAAAGACACTAATATCTATAAATCAAACTCAAACATGTTCAAGTTTTCAAACACAATAAGTTTCTTATTCTTCTTAGTTCCAAAACATGTTGCTTCTTCTACATTTGTTTCATGGTGCACTTGAATTTTCTGATCTTGAAGATTCTGCTCGGGTACTAATTGCAATCATCCTTGCATATTGGTTGCAAATCATCAATGTCTTTTAGGGTACCTACAATTCAAAGTATGAATTCGTTTTAAAACATGATCACTGCAAGAAACCTCGTTTTAAAACATAACTACACAATATTTTTACCTTCATATTCCGCAAATCCTCGCAACCAATTATGAGTACAAAGCAGAGTCTGAAAGTTCTTCGGAAGCAACCAGTTCATGTATGGACTCGAGACCCGTGCTCTGATGCTAAAAGCAGACTCAAATGCTACTGTCGTGATAGGAATGCTAAGTATGTCATGCACCATAGATGCTAAGTTACCAAATCTGTGTTGGTTTTCTTTCCAATAGCTCAAAACATCCAAATTTCGAAAAGCCTTTCTATGTAACCTTGGCTCATCCAAATAAACATCTAATTGCGTCTTCATGTTGTCCACATCACTTTCTAAGCTTCTTTCTAGCTCAAAAAGGATTACAATATCATTTTGGCTATGGGTGCAATCTTGGATCCTAGATGAAGTTGCAGATTCTTGAAAAAACTTATAAGCTTATGAGTATGTGGATCTTTCTACTTCTAAGTCGAAAGCTAAAGAACTCAAAAATGTATTGAAAGAACTCTACAAAGATTATGAGAAAAGGAAGTTGGCAAGTTTATGTGGAGCTTTTGTCGGCTCTCTCAACTATGATTCGCTTGTGGAGCTTTTTTTGACTCTCTCAATATTAATGTGAAAAATAAAGAACCGGACCAAACTGAAACTGTATAATCAAATCGAACCAAACCGAAATATTAATACCAAAGATTTGGATTGTAGCTCTTTCGATTTTAGATTTTGTTGTAAGTATGGTTTTTTTAAGAGAGAATGTAAAATTTATTCAATCTTTTTAAAAATGCATCAGTTTACAAATGTATCAAACTACTGTTTTCATTTTAGTGTCGCAAAAAATTAGTCGTTAAAGCATAGTATAACACATAATGTGTTATTGCATTTGAAAATTTTTATTTGTTGGCAAAATGTTCACCAAGTTGTATTTTGTTGTGGAGCATTCATAAGCTTTGGAAAAAAGTATGAAAAATTTAGGAGATAAACAATTTTGTTAAGAATTAAAAGATAAATTTGTACAAAGATTTCATTTGATGAATTACGGATCAAATTATTTAGGTTTCAGTTTATAGGACCTGAATCAAAAATAATTTTAATTTAAGTAAAACTAAATTGAGCTGAAAAATAATAGAGTTTATTAAAAATATATATTTTTTAGTTTTTTTATCTATTATATCATCATTAGAAATATTTGATCTAATCCTATTATGAAGTAGTTTACCTACAATAATAATGTTTAAAACGATAAACAAAAAAAAAAAATTGAACATAACTATCATAAATTGGGTTAATTGGTATTGTTCCGTCAGTCAGCTTAATTAGTATTGCTCAGTCATATTAAACGTTACAAAGTCCGGATCGAATTCTGACCGAATTCAAACGGTAAATAAATCGAACTTACTTATTACATGGATTTAAAAGCAACCCACTATAAAGCCCAGTGGGGTTTTAGAACCCAAATAGGAAAACGACGTCATATCATATGTAAATCTCACATCACTCACGTCGACAAATCGGCATGACCAAACAACGGCAGAGTTCTCTCGATTCTCATCACCGGTGAACCAAAAGGTTTAGGGTTTTAGCTTCATCCTTCTGCTTCAAAGCTTCAATCTTTTCTCTCGATTCTCATTTCCAATTTCATAACTGATTCACAAATGCAAAGCTTCGTATACCCATAAAGTTGAATTTGTCGTCTGCAATGTCTCAGTCACTGGTTCGAGCAATCTCAGCTCGGAAGAATCAATTCAGTCTTGTTTTTTACTATAGATGTCTTTATTCTAAGCTATTGCATTCCCAAGATCAGATTATTGCTTCCAATTGCTCCAATTTTTCATCTTTAGGTATATAAATCTCATTTCTTTCAATGTCTGCTTATATGAATCCAAATTTGTTCCTTACGTTTTACTTCTTTCTCCTTCAGGATTCAATTCAACTGTTAGACATAGAAGTCATCAGAATAGGTTTTGTAGTAATTTGATCTCAGACTTGAATCTAGTTCGATCCACAAATGGGTTTGCCACGGTTTCTGATGAATCAAATGTTGACAATGGTGAGAAACTTGTGGATAAGAAGCCAAAGATTTTTTACAAGAAACCAATTGATTTCACCAAAATAGATGCCAATTTACTACCTACGGTGATGCTTATGGGCAGGCCAAATGTTGGGAAGTCTGCTTTGTATAATCGGTTAGTTTCTTCTGTGTACGTTTAAGATATGTGTCATAAGGTTTGATATTATTGTGGATTTAGTCAGTTATGTTGTTGTTTAGATTGATCCGGAGGAGGGAGGCTCTTGTTTACAACACTCCTGATGATCATGTGACAAGGGATATAAGAGAAGGGATTGCAAAGTTAGGTGATTTGAGGTTCAATGTGTTGGACTCTGCTGGTATAGAGACTGAGGTTTCTTCGGGTACTATTCTTGGTAGAACTACAGCAATGACGGCTAATGTGCTTGCAAGGACTCAGTTTGCGGTTCTTATTATCGACGTGAGGTGAGATTTTAATCCCGAGTTGCAGCAAACTAATATGATGCGAGTGTTCTTTTTTCCTTATAGATTGTTGTCTTGTTCATGTTTTTGATAGGGCTGGGTTGCATCCACTAGATTTAGAGGTTGGGAAATGGTTGAGGAAGCATGCTCCACAGATTAAGCCCATTGTGGTTATGAATAAATCTGAATCAATCGGCTCTCTTGATGAAGTTGCTTCAGAGGCCCTTGCACTAGGTTTTGGCGAGCCTATAGCTATTTCAGCCGAGACTGGACTTGGTATGACCACACTTTATGAAGTTCTGCGCCCTCTACTAGAGGATTACACGGTCGAAATGTTAAACGGTAATATACCCGTATCAAGATAATCATACCTCCCTTAAATTTCTTCTTCACTGAACCTCGCAGTCTTATAATAGATATAGGCAGTCAAGATGATGTTCTGACCGATGAGAATCTCTCTGATGAAATCGACGAGTCCAAGTTGCCATTGCAGTTAGCTATCGTAGGTAAGCCTAATGTTGGGAAGTCAACCTTGCTCAATGCATTGTTGGAAGAAGAGCGTGTATTAGTGGGTCCAGAAGCTGGCCTCACAAGAGATGCTGTGAGAGTTCAGTTTGAGTTTCAGGGTAGGACCGTTTATCTGGTAAGATTAGAATTCTTATTTTTCTTATACTCTGACTCCAACTATTATTCTCTTGATGTTAGACAGAGAAGTGGAACCAGCGTTCAATATTATTCACTTTGTTTGATGTTTATACCGGATATCTGTTAAGGTTGATACTGCTGGGTGGTTGGAGAGAACAGAGCGAGACAAAGGACCAGCATCTTTGAGTATCATGCAATCAAGAAAGAGTCTTATGCGGGCACATGTTATCGCGTTAGTTCTCGATGCTGAAGAGGTTTGTATACACACATACTCTCGTGATTCATGTTTTTTTTTTCCTGCAGAACTGTGAAAACAGAAGAAAGAAAATCAAGAGATGCTCACGCTATGTTTTGTATTTGCAATATCCAGATCATAAAAGCTAAATGTAGTATGACACATTCAGAAGTAGTTATCGCTAGACGTGCTGTAGAAGAAGGACGTGGTCTAGTCGTTATCGTTAACAAAATGGATCGTCTAAGAGGTAGAGAGAACTCTGAGATGTACAAGAAGATCAAAGAAGCTGTTCCCATTGAAATTCAGACAGTTATTCCTCAGGTAATAATAAAAATTGCATCTTTTATTAATTCTCATTTCTTCTTTTGCCATTCTTCGTATTTCCCGGTGATGGAAACATAATATTTGCTTGCAGATAACTGGAATACCAGTTGTGTTTATCTCTGCATTAGAGGGAAGAGGACGTATGGAAGTAATGAAAGAAGTCACTGATACATACAAGAGATGGTGTTCAAGACTTTCCACAGGCCGCCTCAATCGCTGGTTGCGTAAGGTTTGTACTTTAAATGTTACAGACTATAGTATATACAACAAAACATATGACATCATTATTTGCTTAATCGTTTTTTGTGTGTGTTGGCGTAGGTTATGAGCCGGCATTCATGGAAAGACACGGCTTCACAGCCAAAGATCAAGTTCTTTACTCAAGTGAAAGCTCGACCGCCGACTTTTGTAGCGTTTGTGAGCGGTAAAACGCAGTTATTGGAAAGCGACATAAGGTTTCTGACTAGATCATTGAAGGAAGATTTTGATTTAGGCGGGACTCCTATTCGAATCATACAGCGGGTTATTCCTCGTGCACCACCCTCCGGTACAGGTGGTGGTGGAAGCGGAAACAGCTCGAGTCGAGTAGTGCAAAGAACCACCTCAGACAAACGGACTCTCTCGGCCTAAGAACCCATTACAAGTGAAGAAATTTTCCCTACATTAACTAGTTTGTGTCCCGTTTTGTATGATCATACTTAAATACATCTTTTTCACCTATACACATTCGAAAATCTAAAATAGTTGGATGGAGTTTAACCTTAAACTTCATTAGTGTCCATTAGGTACAATTAATAGCAGTAATATAAAGAATCTATAATATTGTATAGTACACGAAAAATATGTCATCGTATGCAAAATATTTGGTCATAGAAAAACAAAATTTTAACTAAGAAATATGTATATAGATTCACTTTTTATCACGTAGATCATTGAAATAGTCTTCGTAAGCTTTGATAGGAATACGAGCATCCATCCACGAAATCTTCAACATCTTACGTTGTGAGTCCAAACTCATCCACGAGACTAGACTCGGTAAGGTTACAATGGCTCCAATCATGGCTATGACTTTCGTTGCGATATCGTAAAACAATGTCCAGTTCTCATCTTTGTTATCTTTCTCCTGGTCGTTGCTCATACTGATTACAAAGATCTAACTTCTTCTGCTCTCCTTTTTTTTTTTTTTTG